>ERZ772882.44-NODE-44-length-153907-cov-12.194408_pt1 | contig 153907 bp, 123 predicted proteins | sample MGYA00580576_ERZ772882 | MGnify/ENA primary metagenome ERZ772882 (study PRJEB29015, sample SAMEA2737658) | human gut metagenome | biome: human gut; feature: human-associated habitat; material: faeces | place: China | collected 2012 ... | reverse complement strand
ATCTTCGGCCGCTTCCCGTGAAACGTTACGTAATGAAAGAAAGGAAACTGATGACTGTCGGGAAGAACTCTTACGTCTCGTTGTTCAAGCACCATTACAGTGTTCCCAAGGAATATATAGGAAAGCGTGTGACGATTCTCTATGATGCCGACACGGTGGAAATCTACTGTGGCATGAACCTTGTCGCCATCCATGACCGCTGTGACATTCCCTACGCTTATTCCTGGAAAAAGGAGCACAACCTTCCTGGGCACTACGGCCCCTATGACAAGGATCTGGAGGAACTCTTCCGGCGAGCCTCAGCAATAGACAACATCGTGCTTGACTATCTCCGGGACGTGGAGCGTGTCATGCAATATCCGCCCAAGGCGTTCAGGTCCTGCCGGGGCATACTGGCGCTGGAGAAAAAATACGGCCGTGACCGTCTGATTGCGGCCTGCGCATGTGCGGGCCAGAAGTTGCGGTACGGCTACCAGGACCTGAGGGAGGTCCTTGAACTCGGGGAGGATGCGGATTTCCTTCCAGATGAAGACGGAAGGGTGCTGCCAAACGAGGCCTCTCCCGTTCCGCTGGCGCACAAGAACATACGCGGAAGTGGATACTACAGCAAAGACCGTAATGAACAATAAAACCTTATTTTATGGAAACAGACAACAGGACAGCTCACGTAACGGGGTAACAGGACCAGAACACCATATCACTTGATCTGATGAACCGCATGAAGCTGCACGGCATGGCGGAGGCTTTCAGGGAAAGCCTTGCAGGCACCACTCCGCAGGACATGACCGCGGACACTTTCCTCTCAATGCTCCTCGCACGCGAATGGGACTACAGGGCATAGGTCGCCATAGCGAGGCTTACCAGGAATGCCACATTCCGATACAAGGCCTATCTCGAGCAGGTCGACTATGCCACAAACCGTGGGCTGGACCGCAACCAGATGGAACGCCTCGCGACCCTTGATTTCGTGCATAAGGGACAGAACCTTTTCATCACCGGCTCTTCCGGTACAGGGAAAAGCTATCTGGCCTGCGCCCTTGGACATGAGGCATGCAAAAGGGGGTACCGGACATTCTATGCCAATGCCCCCCAAGCTGCTCGGTGCATTGAAAGTCGCCAAGATCAAGGGTACGCTTGAGACGGAGCTGAGGAAGATCGAGCGTTGCCAGCTACTCATCCTTGACGACCTCTGCCTTGTACCTCTTGATGCCAAGGAACGGCCCATACTGCTCGAAATAATAGAGGACAGGCATGAGAGGAAATCCATCATCATAACCTCGCAGTATCCCTCCTCCAACTGGTATGATATGGTCGGTGACCCGACGATCGCCGACGCAATCCTTGACCGCATAATCCACACAGCCCACACCATAGAGCTGTATGGCGAAAGCATGCGCAAATTAAGGGCTAAAAAATGATCGGATCCCTAAAAGGTTAAAATAAAATTGACCCCTATCACCAGGACTTTAAAGGGTCAATCGCATTGCGGCCACAATGGGCATATTCCGTTTGGCCAACATGGTTAAATTCGCTTGGCTTTTCCAAGACTACAGTTTTTACGATTATTGCGCGAATATCGACGACGAGGAGCGCAAGGACGAGGTTGGCTGGCTGGTCGAGCATGCGCTGCCCAAAGGGATGTTTTCCCTCACGGGAGTGGATACCATACGCTACGAGGGCGCATGGAGCGCTGGAAAGAGGAGTACGTCGCCAATGTACACCGGAAAGCGGAAGCCGTTACCGTCGAGAACATGTGGAGATGGTCTACGACCTATGACCTCCGGCAGGCCATCGAAAATCCGCTGGGTGTCGATTTTCGCTTCTATCTCAATGGGGATGGCTGCCAGACCTTTGCCGAGGCGTCCTTTGCCTTTATGGATTTTGTCAACTCCCTCGAACCGGGTACGACGCTCTACATCGGCGGGGTCATCGACTATCATTACTGATGTTCCGGCCCGGTAACAGGCCGCTGCCCGCTCTCGTAGCGGGCAGCTATTTGCATCATCGGAGAGCATCGGCTCTCCGGTTTTTTGTGGCGGCCGGGGAAAGGCCCCTTTTTTATTCTTGCAGGCTTTCCGTTGCAAATTCCCTGCGGTGCTTGACGATGGTCTTCATGTTCGTCCGCGCCCCATGATATGAAGAACGGCCTCCCCCTTCCCGGAGGAAAAGGGAGGCCGTGTTTGCTGAACCTTTATCGTCGAAACCGGCGTTTACGGTTTCTGACGGGCTGCTCGGATTTTATATTGTGTCATTCGGGCGTCTTGGCTTGAGCTTCCGCCAGCGTCGTATCTGTACGCATTCTCATTGTCGTCCACGGCTGTGGAACTCCAATATGTACCGTCCAACGGGTCATCGCCTTCCACCAAGCCGTTCTTCAAAGAGGACTGCTCGCCGCTTGCCGGAAGGTACCAATGGATGTTATCCGTATTTATAACCGCTTCCGCATACCTTATGGTTTGTCCCTGTTCGGTCGATTCTCGGATTACTTTTGTAAACTCGTTCTTCATGGCCACCTTCCGGACTGCGAATTGGTCGATAGGAATATTGCTATGGGAATCTTCTGTCACATTTACAGTGAAAGTACCTACAGCATTGTCTCGCAAGCGGTTTTCGATGGTCGCGACCTGCCCGATGTTCTCAAATCCGTACAGATAGCGGGTATTGGCCAACCCGTTATCTGTGCTGATATTCCCATTTCCGATGGCGTTGAACCCAGAGTAGTCGATGGTTACGGTTGTTCGATATGTCCACCAAATCAACAGCCAAAATCTGTCTTCATTAACAGTCACATAACCATCTGCATTATATTCTGTTATCGCATCATTTGCAATGTTACGAAAAACATAGGCTCCAAATAAGTCTTGTAGGCTGGGATCATTTCTATCAAAACCAGGTTCTGCGATAAACTGTACCTTTCTGTCCCAAGCATATCCGAAAGGATACGTGCCGGCATCTTCCTCAATTCGTTCATAACCGGCATTGCTGACCCATGCGGGGCAATACTGAGTGATGGTTTTCGTGTTGCCACCGCCATTGCTGCCGTCGCCGTAGCTTATGGTCAGGTGCGCTTCCCGGTTCTGGTCTCCCGTATGCTCGTCATAATACGCATACAGCACCTTGTCGCCGCTTCCCGAGAATGTTTGTCCTCCCCGTTCCGAACGTATCCAATAGCCGCTCATGCCCAGCGGGCGATCTTCCGGTTTGCTGGCATCATAGGACCAGTCCGTAAACGTCAGCCAATTCACATCCGATTTCAATGTCCACTCGCAGTCCGCCTTGATCTGAATCTCTTGTATGACATAGTGGGCGTCCACTTTGTCCTCGCATTCGATGGACATATCGTATTCCGGCGTAATGGAAATCTTGTAGGTCACGGTCTTTCCCTGCGGCCACTCCGTCCCGCCGATGGCGGCGGAGAGCGTGCGCTCGTTGCCCGTCACTTTGTCTTGGAACACCACCTCGACTGTCGCGCCGTCGGGCAGGGTCTGAGGAAGCATCATAAAGGTATTCTCGATATTCGTTATCCCGCTGCCCGGCGTCTCCGTGCCGGTCGTGGCTTTATCCACGTCCAGCGTGTAGCTGTCGGTGGCATCGGTCAGAACCCACTTGTCGGTGGCCATGTCGTAGGTGCCGGTCGTCTTGACGCCTTTCAGCATCACGCTCTTGATGGACCCCGGCTGCATCTGGCTGCCGGTCTCGAATTTTATGGCGGTGCAGATATGCTCGAATGTAAGCGGCACCGCCTGATTGTAGTTGCCGGGAAGTTCTACTGTCGTTGCAACTAAAATATCACGCTGCTTGGTCACATCGGCGGGGACGGTATAACGGCTCAGTTCGGTGCTTTCGGGAGCCGCCGGCATTTGGATACCGGCATCGGCCGGCGTCAAGGCATAGAACTGGAGGGTGTGCCCGTTTCCCGGCCAGTAATAGGTATTGTCTGTGGTCCACCGGTTATTCCCTTGAGCGGAGACATCCGCATCCATATAGAACTGCTCCGTCACAGGCACATCGCCCTTTTTCCAATAAGCGACCACATGGAATGAATTATAGAAGTTGTCTTTGCTGTCGATCGGGGTGCTGCGCGTTACGACCTGCGGCTCTGCGGACGGGTTGATGCCATCGGTAATGACGGCCTGCATGCAGAGCGTGTCGGGCGCATCGGCGGCACGCAGAACGAAGTTCCCGGCGACCTCTCCCTTGCCGCTTCCCATGCCGGCAGCCCCTCTGGTCTGCACGCCTGTGTCGGGCGAGACGCCGAAACTGATATGGTCGCTGTATTCCCCCGCAGGACTGCAGCCCCGGTCGAACAACTCGTCTTCGCTGCACGAAAAGAGCAGGAGGCACGAAAGTAGCGCCGTCAGACTGCCCGTCAAGTACCGATTCTTATATGCTTTCATTTTTCTATGATTTTATCTGCTTTGCCGCGAAAGCCCCGCCCCGCGGCTGTTTGTGAGTGTAAGGGGAACATTCAACCCCTTACACCCTGTATTTTGTCGTGAACGGCCGGCCTGTTAGTTGCTGTCGCCTTCGTCGCCCGTTTCGTCCGTCCCAAATCCCGGCACGGTCTGATCTACTTCATCGTCTACCCAAGGTTCGATGCTTCCAACCTCGAACTCAATCGGTTTGAGTCCCGGTTCGTCCGGTCCTGTGATGTTGTCGTTTGTCAGCGTAGCCTTGAAGTCGTAGCAGTAGCCGAGCTTGAACTCAACGTTTTGGATTTGAACTTCAAAGGATTTGGGAGTTTGCCACATCGGAACCGTCCCATCATACAGTTGGACATGGAACTGCACGGTATAAACACCGGAAGCAGGATACGGAATCATCAGCCGCTCGTTGTAGGTCTCGCCTTCTTTGGTAAAATCAATGGGCTGTGCCGTATTTGCAACATCAGTTCCTGTCGCCTCGGCTGCGACCACATTGCCGAAATCCAGACTCACGTTTCCGGTTGCGGAGTTACCCCACGTGTTAGCGGTGGTTTTGTCGCCAATGGTAAGGGTTCCCGAACCCTTTGCATTGGTGATTTTCACATTCGTTACCTCGATCTTATAGTTTTCCCCGATGCTGTTGATGAACGAGAATTTGACTTTCGACAACTGGTGTGAGAAAGTCATCTTGACCTTAGAAGGATTGGCGATGAACGTTGCATCGGCGTTAATCGCAGCAGGTGCTGCATGCAGTAGGTCAATAGTACCGTCCGCATTGGTAAAGGTAACCTCCATTCGTACCTTATAGTCGGCCACGCTCGTTCCCGACATTACTTCCTTGGAAACGGTAATGTTGGCATTGTTTGCCGGAGCGATTGCCCCGAAAGCATATTGGTTGCCTTCTATCCAGTATTTCTTGGGACTGTAATCCCAGGTGGCACCATTATCTTGACTTTGCACCATATCCCCGTCGAAGATCTGGCCGTTCTGCGTGAAGCCATATACGGCGAAATTGCCTAAACTCGTCGTGGTGAAACTCGGGTCTACGACACTGCGTGTCGCATTGTCCACAAAGGTGTTGCTGAAGCCGATGGCCTTGCCCTGCGGCACATCTACGGTCTCATTCTTGCTGCAACTCGCCAGCATGGTGGCAGCTGCGATTCCCAGGAAAAAAACTTTTTTCATCGCGATATTTTTTTTGTGTGAAACATTGTTATTTAAGAGGTAATTCTACGTCCTCGTATTCGCCCCAGTCGTCTATATCCACATCGAAACCGGAACCTCCTTCCATCCCTTTTTCATCGGGAATCTCGATGTCACGGACCACGATGACTCCGCCCTGCGGCTGCGCGGCCACCTGGTCGGTCACGTCGAAGTCGAATGACATGGTGTTGCCGTTCTTCAGCCGCACTTCCAGGTTCAGTCCGTAGTTGCGTTCCGCGCGGGTCGTGTAGAGCGGGTTCGGATAGTCCGGTACGCCGAAGGAGTGTACGCACGCCTGCACTCCGTAGTCTTCCACGGTGCAGTCGTATAGGATGGTGGCCGGTTCGTCAGCGGTTCGTCCGCTGTTCAGCCACACCGCTCCCGCCATGCCGGCCAGCGCCCCGCGTGCCAACGCCACGTATTCCAGCCCGTGTTTGAACTCGTATCGCACCAGATAGCGGAACACCAACGGGTGCATGGTAACGGGCAGTTTGTCCGTCTCCAGTTTGCGCTCCGCCGTATAGCTCTCGATATAGCTTCCGTACAGTATGTCGGGTTCCGTTACCGTGTTCTCGTCGGAACCCTCCGTGTACGGGCTGCCGAAGTAGGAAGCGCGGGTACGGGTACGTGTCGTGGCCTTCGCCGATGCGTAGGAGTCCATGTCATCGAAGACGATGGATTCCGTGTCGTTGTTGTACAGCAGCACGGAGTGGTTCCCGGGTCTCATCTGCACGACCTCGCCCTCGGGAGCAACGTTCAGCATGTTGTTGATTCCGTCCTCGTGGTAGAGCTGTATGCGCAACCCTCCGGGAACGTCGGGACGCAGTTCGTCGTACTCCATGCCGAACTCCTCTTTCCACTCGTTTTCCCAGTCGGTGCCGCCCTCGCACATGAGTTCCCATTCCTGTTCGTACTCGGCCTGGATATGCACGGCGGACTTCGGTGCATGCTCGTCGTGGTCGAAACAGAGCTCCTTGTGCTCGCAGGCCGTGGTCACTGCCAGCACTCCCGCCAGCAGGGGAATATATCTTGTCGCGTATCGTTTCATTTCACGCCTCCTTTCCTGTTGTTGGTGTTACCCCATCCGATCAGCCACACCAGCGAGATTTCCGCTTTCGTCGGCCCGAACCAGTGGCGGTTTTTGGTGGACTCCCACACGTAGTGGTCGTCGAGCGGATTGTAGGTGTAGTATTTGCCGCCCCAATAGCCCAGTCCGATCGTAAAGTCGATGTTCAGACGGCGGCCTATCGGCAGTGCATAACCGTACTCCACGCCTGCGGCGTAGTTGGGGCTGTTCCAGAGCGACTTTCCGGGTTGCCCGCCCATGTATCCGGTTCCGTTCCACTCGAAGTCGTAGGTGAACAGTTGCCCGTACACGCCCAGATGGTGTCCGGTCAGCGGCTTCTCGGCGGCTTTCCTGCCCAGCCACTTGCGCACGGCGATCTCGCCGCCGTACACGCGCCAGTAGCGGTGTTTACTGTTCGAGTTCCACCAGCCGTACATCCAGTTGCCCGATACGGACCAGTTCCTGCCCAGATAGAATTCCGCGCCGATGTTGGGTACGGCCAGCACATCGTAAAGCATATTGGTCTTGAGCGCCATGTAGAAGGGTTTCTTCGCCTCCGGCTGCGGCGCTACGGCGACCGGCTCCTGCACCGTGGAGGAGGTGCCGGCGGGCGCCGACACCTCCTGCGGCACGTTCTCCGGCTCCGGCTTTGCCGGGACTTCCGGCTTCTGCCGGACGGTCACGAACACCACGCTGGCGTTGCGCACCTGCGGAAAGAAGTGGTCTTCCATGTAGTGCCAGGTGCGTCCGTACTGCAATTCCATCAGGTGTTTCTTCCGGCTGTCTATCAGGACGCCGCGGCTGTCATACGTGGTTTCGGGGACGTTGCGCAATACATCGACAGCCTCTTCCTTATGGGGCATGTCCGACTTTTCGACCAGACGGGCCAGCGCCTCCCACGCGATGACCTCCTCGCGGCGGGTTACGATACTGTCCGGAAGAGCGACGTACCGCCGCACATAATTTTCAAGGCTTGCAAGACGTTCCTTGGCCAGCCTGCGGTTGATCAGGATAGAACCTTCCGGAGAGGCGGAACCGCAAAACTCCACTTCTACCAGTTCGAGCGTCCTGTCGTTTTGAATATCCTTCAGAAACGAGACGATCTCTGCCAGCCGCCCGGTATTGTCCACATAGGCCGTGTCCAGCGTACCGTTGCCTACCCGGAAACCTACGCAGACCTCCTTGCGGAGTTCCTGTCCGAACAGTTGTGTACAGCCGAACAGAATGAATACGGATACGATAAAATTTCTTGTGCGCATTTCGACTTCATTTTATCTCCCTCTTAACAAGAAAGGGATTAGATGCCACAAAGGCATAAAAAAGAATCACTACTGTCCCGTTTAAACTAACTCATACTGAATAAGTTAGGATATCCATCAGTTAAAACGGAATCTTGATTTTTGTTAAACAATTGATTTATAGACACTTTCTCAAACAACACAAAGCCTAATGTTTGAGAAATAGTATCACTAGTGTCCCGTTAAGGGACACTAGTGATATGAAAGATGAAACATGACTTTATTCCGTAAATGTGTCTATATCCGTATGTCCGAATAACTTATCGGGAATAGAGCACCTTCATGATGTCATATAAAGTTGCAAGAGGAAGGCAGGAAGATTGCTTCCTTTTTGTCAAATTAAATTCGCAAATTGTAAAATAAAACTTGCAAATTATAAATTTACAAATTGTAAAAAGCAGGCATGGGAATAGGTTAGAAGCTAACGACTTGACTGAAAATACAATAAAAAAATTAGTATTCTTCCAACTGTTTGCGATAGCGGTTTGGAGTCAGTCCGTCATGACTCTGCACGAAGGCGCGATGAAAAACCGAAGAAGAAGAAAAACCGCAAAGTTCGCCCACCTGCCCTACTGATATATCTTTACGATTGGTAAGCATCCATTCTGCCTCACGTATGCGGTAATCTCGTACCACATTGCTAAAACTATCTCCAAAACCATCGTTGAACACACGCGACAGATATGTCCGGTTTAAAGGCAAAATTTCCGATACATCGATAAGCTTAAAACTCGGATTCAGATACGGTTTTTTCTCTATCATCCAATTGGCCACCTCATCACGATAAGCAGGTAATTTCTTTAAAAATGCGCTTTCGCTCTCCGGAACACAGACCGTACCGGCAGACAATTGTTTTTCTCTAAGTTCAGCTTTCTGCAATGCATCCGCTTCATTCAGTGTATAACTGAAAAAATTTTCTGTATATGGATTATCGTGAAAAAGTCCTTTGTAAAGGGTAAAGCAAAAGAAACATTGTACCGTAAGGTTGTGCACAATGATACAGTATGTATTTCCATCAAATAGCAACCAAAAATAAGCAACTCCAATCAACATCACACCGATACCATATTGACGTAACCATGCAATATTTATGTCCTCGTCATCGGAATAGTTGTTACAACACCACTGTTGGTAGCATTTTTGATAACGACAAATTAATCGAAACAGGAATGCAAGATAGCCAACAATGGAGAGAGTCATCACAAGGCGGTACCAGACATTAAACTCTCCGATATGTTCTATGAGTTGCCCTATATTATGCAACACGAGTATTTTTTGACCTAACAAAAACAAGACAAAGTAATACAGGAGTGTTACTGACACATAGGGGAGCAACACTATACCTACCCGTTTTAGACTGAGCCATCCAGGACGCACAATCTCCAAAGGATAGAGCAAAAGGATGATCAAATATAAGTTTCCTCCAACCAATACTACTGGATCAGCTACATCAGTTCTAATAAAATTCAAATACTGATTTCCAAAAAACATCCCAGCAACATGAATCACATAGATAAGTCCCCACGCCAACATAATACCCGCCAATAGTCGCCGTGAACGGTTGTTTCGTCCTCGTAAAAAAAGCAGAATCGCACCACCCACACAGATGACAAATGCCATCGTAAGCAAGATCGGGAATATATTAACGTAATTAGGCATGATTCAATAATAGCTGTGTATAATGTGTATAAATAGATGATATTAAATTTAAATAAAACATCTTATAAATACAATGCTGCTACATAAATTGCAACAAAAACAAGAACAATTTAAAAATCTTCAAAATGCTTTACTCCAAAATCTACAACGTACATGTTATCTAACTTCTCATCTAGCAGCAAGACTTTTCACCTCGCAACAATTGCTCTTTTGACAAATATACATTATATAATCAAATAAATGTGTCATACAAACCTGTCAATTTCATTGTTTCAGCAAAAATTTAAGACAACATATCATATCAGAGCTACTACAATCGCACCACAATTAGAATGCAACCTGTTCCTGAAGTCCAATGCCAGATGTATTGCGTGATTGTCTAAAACGCCCTGTTTGCCAGCCGCAATCACAACTATTAACTCGCCCCTCTTCCACATCGTCAACCATACAAAAAGCGGAGAGGAATCGTATTGATTTCTCTCCGTTATACTTTGGCAAACAGCCAAGCTATTCACCCAATATTTACATAGTCAAAGTCTATTAATGGCAGCAACTGCATCCGCCGTCATGGCTATCACCGCAGCCACTACCGCAACCGTCACCACAGCCATCACCACAACTGCATCCACCGTTCATTGGAGCCAGATCTGCCGGAGTTGCCTCACGTACCTCAACCACTTTTCCTTTGAAATCCAGCGATTTGCCAGCCATCGGATGATTAAAGTCCATGGTAACGACATCATCTTTAACAGCCTTAACCACACCAACCAAACGGTTGCCCTGATTATCGCTCATCGGCAGTTGGTTACCAATCTCCAACAAACCATCTTCGATTTTGCCATCCACCATGAACACCTCTTTGGGCAGATCCACTACAGCCTCGCTGATTACTGGGCCATAAGCATCTTCGGTATCCAAATGGAAAGCAAAGTCATCTCCTTTTGAAAGGCCTTTGAGATGAGCCTCAAATTTTGGCAACAGAAATCCTGCACCATATATAAATTGCAGCGGGCTTTCAGCCGTTACCTTTTCAACGACCTCACCGTCAACGGTCAGCTCATAGCTCAACGCTACAAATGTTTTTTCGTTTTCTCCGATTTTCATTGCTAAAACTTATTTTGGTTATTTACTTACTCTTCATACAATGGAGCACAAGTACACTGCAAGTTACGGTCACCGTATCCTCCATCAATCTTGGTTACATAGGGGAAGAACTTGCTCTCGCGAATCCATGGCAGCGGGAATACCGCTTTTTCACGGCTGTACGGGTGACTCCATGAATCCGAAATAGACTCAGCAGCCGTATGGGGAGCCATCTTTACTACGTTATCATCAATATCGGCTTTACCGTCACGGATCTCTTCACACTCATGTTTAATAGCAACCAGTGCCTCCATAAAGCGATCGAGTTCTGCTTTCGGTTCGCTTTCCGTCGGTTCCACCATCAGGGTCTCATGCACAGGAAACGACAGGGTCGGAGCATGGAAGCCGTAATCCATCAAACGACGTGCAATATCGGCACACTCAACACCGCCGAACTCCTTGCGGAAATGGCGCAGGTCAAGAATCATCTCATGACCGACACGACCGGTTTCACCGGTGTAAACTACATCATATTCACCCTTCAAAGCCGATGCCATATAGTTTGCATTGACAATGGCCATTTCGGTTACACGGCGCAAACCGTTTGCACCGAGCATTTTGATATAGCCATAGGTAATCGGCAAAATCGACGCGCTACCAAACGGAGCTGCAGCTACAGAGGTAATACCGTTGCTTCCACCTGTTTGTACAATAGCATGTCCAGGCAAGAATTCAACCAAATGCTGGGCAACGCAGATCGGGCCAACTCCAGGGCCACCACCACCGTGCGGAATCGCAAAGGTCTTATGCAGATTCAGGTGGCAAACATCTGCTCCAATGTAACCCGGATTGGTCAAACCTACCTGAGCATTCATATTGGCACCATCCATATAGACCTGGCCACCGTTTTCATGAACGATCTCAACGATCTCACGAATACGATTTTCGAAAACGCCATGTGTTGACGGATAGGTCACCATAATACATGCCAGATTGCTGGCATTAGCCTCAGCTTTGGCACGCAGGTCATCGACATCGATGTTACCAGCCTCATCGCAAGCAACCGTCACCGTACGCATACCAGCCATAGCAGCCGATGCGGGGTTGGTACCGTGAGCCGATGCAGGAATCAATGCGATATTACGGAATCCCTGACCACGGCTCTGGTGGTAAGCACGGATCACCATCAGACCGGAATACTCACCGGTAGCACCTGAGTTCGGTTGCAACGACACACCTGCAAAACCGGTAATCGTCGCCAAATCTTTGGAGAGTGCGTTGATCATCTCCATATAACCTTCGGCCTGATCGGCTGGGACAAACGGGTGAATGTTCCCAAACTCGGCCCAGCTCAACGGCATCATGGTTACGGCCGGATTCAATTTCATCGTACATGAACCCAGCGAAATCATGCTGTCAGCCAACGAAATATCACGATGCTCCAATTTCTTGATGTAACGCATCATGTCGGTTTCGCTGTGGTATTTTTTGAAAACAGGCTCCGTCAGGTAAGCTGACGTACGTTGCATGCTTTTGGTAATATGGCTCTCTTCTACGATCTCTTTCAGTGGAGTGAACTTTTTACCGGCTGCTTTGGCAAAGATCGAAAGAACCGTATTCACCTCAGCCAAATTCGACACCTCATCGAAGCTCATCCGGATCAGATTCTCATCCACATAGAAGAAGTTGATCTTCTGCTCCAGAGCCAACGGGCGAATCTTCTCGGCACTGGCAACCACCTCGATCGTATCAAAAATACTGCGGGTCGAAAGTTCATAACCCAATTTTTCGAGTCCTTCAGCAACAGCTACTGCATGAGCGTGGGCATTGAGCGCAATGCGGCGAATTCCTTCAGCTCCGTGATAAACGGCAAAGAAACCGGCCATCGTAGCCAACAGCGCCTGAGCGGTACAAATATTCGAAGTGGCACGTTCACGTTTGATATGCTGTTCGCGCATCTGCAGCGCCATACGCAACGCTTTGTTTCCCAATCGGTCGATCGAAACGCCGATGATACGACCAGGCATATTACGTTTGTAGGCATCGCGCGTTGCCAAATAGGCTGCATGCGGACCGCCAAAGCCCATCGGAATACCGAAACGCTGAGTAGAACCAACCACGATATCGGCACCCCATTCGCCTGGAGCCTTCAGCAGAGCCAGACTCAGAATATCTGCGGCCACGGTAACCAATACACCACGGCTGTGAGCTGCAGCGGTAAAATCTTCGTAATCGCGCACCTCACCGTTGGCAGCCGGATACTGCACAATAGCACCGAACTCCCGACCGGTAAAGGTATAATTATCGAACCGATCGCTGATAATCTCAATTCCGAACGGTTCACTACGGGTCAACAAGAGATCCAGAGTCTGAGGAAAGATGTTCTCATCGACAAAGAGCACATTGCGTCCCTCTTTGACCGCCTCACGTGAACGGAGAGCGAACATCATCAACATAGCCTCAGCAGCTGCAGTCGCCTCGTCCAACAGCGAGCAGTTACTTACCTCCATACCGGTCAGGCTAATTACAGCTGTCTGGAAATTCAACAGTGCTTCGAGACGACCTTGTGAGATTTCAGCCTGGTAAGGTGTATAAGAGGTGTACCAAGCCGGATTTTCAAACACGTTACGCAGGATAACAGCCGGAGAGGCAGTACCATAATAGCCCATACCGATCAGACTGCGGTAGATTTTGTTTTTGCGGCTAATCTCACGAATATGGTTCATGAACTCATATTCGCTCATACCTTCAGCCGGCAAATTGAGAGGCTGTTTGAGACGGATCGTCGCAGGTACCACCTGCGAAATCAACTCCTCAACACTTTTGACGCCAATCACCTGGAGCATTTGAGCCAGCTCCTGGTCATTCATACCGATGTGGCGTTCAACAAATTTATCTTGTGACATATATAAAATTGTTATGATTCTTTCTGATCCATCAGAAAAGGAGCAGATCAAACAGCTCCTTATTGAGAAAACGGTACAAAACTACGAAACTTTCCCGGCGAAACAAAGGGCTGACCAATAAGTTATAAACAGAGTACAAACCATTTCGACGTAAAGTTACACCACCCTACAACTACATAATCATTCCTTCTGATTCTGAACCCTCCATCCAGCCCCTTAAGCCTATCGGATCATAGCCGTACTGACACAATCTGTTGCAGGCTTTACCTCCCCTATCGGCACACACCCTTCTCAGATCGACAGAAGAGTTGCACCAACGGTTTTTCGGACCGCAATCAACATTTTTCGAATCCAAACAGCTTCATTTTACTTTACTAATAAGTAAAGCTGCTTCCCCCGATAAACTCTCTCAGGATCGAGGTCGGAGGGATCTCCTTCCCATTGAGAGGCGTGAACTGATCGAGGAACTTGAGCAGACGACGGGCCTCGCCATATTCAGGCATCGTATCGGGAACCTCATGCAACAGCGGTTCGACATGGCTTTTCAAAACCGCAATCTCGTAAAACAGCGATGAATTAAACATCACATCCGCCTGTTCCTGATTAGGGAAAATATGCCGATCTTCTCCTCTGCGCACACTCTCCCAACGGCGTAAAGTTGCCGTTGCATCACTGCCACGCGTATTGTAATCACGGACGATACGACGAATCAACCGGTTATCGGTTGTGGCTATACGGTTCATATTGTCCATTGAAATCGAAGTGAAGGCAGAAACGTAGATCTTGAATTTCAATTTATTGTCAATATGTGGAGTCAAACCGGGATTCAACCCATGAATACCCTCAATGATAATCACCGAACGGTCATCCATTTTGAGCCGATTCCCATCGAAGACGCGCTTTCCTGTAATAAAATCATATCGTGAAACTTCGACCACTTCCCCATTGAGCAGCTGCATCAACTGTTTGTTGAACAGCTCAATATCGATTGCCTCAAGCGCCTCGTAATCGTACTCTCCCTTTTCATCTTTCGGGGTCTGTTCCCGGTTAACAAAATAGTCATCCAGCGAGATCACCACCGGATGCATCCCCAAAATACGCAACTGAATGCTCAAGCGTTTTGCAAAGGTTGTTTTACCGCTTGACGAGGGGCCAGAGATCAACACAATGCGACCTCCCCCCGTTTCGTTAGCTTCGGCGATCTGATCAGCAATGTTAGCCAATTTCTTTTCATGGAAGGCTTCGGCAATTTTGATCAGATCTCCGCCACCTCCACCCAAAATACGGGCATTGAGGGCACCAATTGTCGCCACCCCGAGCACATCAACCCAACGCGTGTATTCGTTGAAGACATCGAACATCTTGCGCTGTGGCACCATGTGTTCCAATTCTGAAGGATGGGTACGACAAGGCACCGACAGATGTATCCCCTTATAATATTTATGCAATCCAAATAGTGGCACGTACGCACTGCTCGGAGCGAGTGACCCATAAAAATACCCAGCCAGATCAGCCATCATATAAAGAGTAACGTAGAGATGCGGACGGGTCTCAAGCAGCGCAATCTTATCCGGCATTCCCAACTTGGTGTACAACTGAATCGCCTCTTCCGAAAGCAGTTTTTGACGAATAATCGGAATATCCTGTGCGACCAATTCATGCATCCGGTTTTCTATCGCTTTGATTTGATCCAGAGAGACCTCTTCCATGCCCTCAATCTCACAATAAAAACCTTTGGCAACGGAGTGTTTGATATGCAGACGCTGTCCAGGGAACAGATCTCGCACCGCCTTCTGCATCACAAAAAAGAGGGTGCGCTGATAAACCCGCATTCCCTCAAAGTGCGTGATATCGACAAATCGCAACGAAACCGGATTAAATATCTGGTAATAAAGTTCTTTAAGTCGATTATTGACATAAGCTGCCAAAAAAGGTGTCTCACTCTTACTTTTCAGAGCCAACATCGAAAGCACCTCGGAAAGTGTCGTTCCGGGTTTAACATGCAGTTCACTACCGGTATTCTCACAATGTATTTTGATTGTCTCTTCCATCTCGTTTATTTTTATAACTACAAACTTAACGCCTGCCGGGTTGATTTGTTATGCATATTTGTCGGGTAATATCACCCGTAACGACAAATTGCGTATCATCCATCAAAAAAATTTTCTGTTGCAGACCAGCCCTGCAAAGCGTTTTCCACCGTCAAGCAGAACCGTTCATGCACAAAAACAGTGTAACACCCGATTCCTCTTCTCAAAATGCCATGAAAGGTAACGAAAATCCGCTAAAAACACGAAAAATCAGACACTTTTCACTTCGAAAATATTGATTTTCCGAAAAAAGCACTACCTTTGTCGCGCTTTGGGTGGAGTGTGTCCATTTTTTCACTCGAAAATCTCCGCACACTTTACAACAAAGTTCTACAAATAATGTCTAACACATTAGTTATCAAAACAATTTTAACACATGGCAACTAAAACAGAAAATCAGCAGGCTACCGTAGCCGCTCCGGCCAATCTCGAGACGTTCGATTGGAACGCTTTTGAGAACGACAGCGCCATCTACAACGCCTCAAAAGAGGAGATCGCCGCTCAGTACGATCAGACACTTTCTAAAGTACAGGTAGGCGAGGTAGTAGAAGGTACCGTTATTGGTCTCAACAAACGCGAAGTGGTCGTTAACATCGGCTACAAATCAGAAGGTATCATCCCCATCAGCGAATTCCGCTACAACCCCGAACTGGCCGTAGGCGAAAAAGTAGAGGTATATGTAGAGAGCGCTGAGGATAAAAAAGGCCAGCTGGTCCTCTCACATAAAAAAGCTCGTCAGCTCCGTTCTTGGGATCGTGTCAACGAGGCTCTGGACAAAGACGAGGTTATCAAGGGTTACATCAAATGCCGTACTAAGGGCGGTATGATCGTCGATGTATTCGGAATCGAAGCCTTCCTGCCCGGTTCTCAGATCGACGTTAAACCAATCCGCGATTACGACATTTACGTAGGCAAGACCATGGAATTCAAGGTGGTTAAGATCAACCAGGAGTTCCGCAACGTAGTGGTTTCACACAAAGCTCTGATCGAAGCCGAACTCGAGGCTCAGAAAAAAGAGATTATGTCGAAACTCGAAAAAGGTCAGATCCTCGAAGGTACTGTTAAAAATATCACCTCTTACGGTGTATTCATCGACCTGGGTGGCGTAGACGGTTTGATCCACATCACCGACCTGAGCTGGGGCCGCGTAAATCACCCCGAAGAGATCGTCAAACTCGATCAGAAGCTCAATGTCGTTATTTTGGACTTCGACGATGCCAAGAAACGTATCGCTCTGGGTCTGAAACAACTTACTCCTCATCCATGGGACGCTTTGGATCCCAACCTCAAAGTTGGTGACAAAGTTAAAGGCCGCGTAGTTGTTATGGCTGACTACGGTGCATTCGTAGAGATCACTCCGGGTGTTGAAGGTCTGATCCACGTATCTGAGATGTCTTGGAGCCAGCACCTGCGTTCAGCACAGGAGTTCATGAAAGTGGGCGACGAGGTAGAGGCTGTCATCCTGACCCTCGATCACGAAGAGCGCAAAATGTCACTGGGTATCAAACAGCTGACTCCGGATCCTTGGGCTGACATCGAAACCAAATATGCAGTTGGTTCACGCCACACCGCTAAAGTTCGCAACTTCACCAACTTCGGTGTATTCGTTGAGATCGAAGAGGGTATCGATGGTTTGATCCACATCTCAGATTTGAGCTGGACCAAGAAGATTAAACATCCTTCAGAATTCACTCAGCTGGGTGCAGATATCGAAGTGATCGTTCTCGAGATCGACAAAGAGAACCGTCGTCTGAGCCTGGGTCACAAACAGCTCGAAGAGAATCCATGGAACGCATTTGAGCAGCAGTTTGCAGTTGACACTGTTCACAGCGGCACCATCACCGAGATCAGCGACAAAGGTGCAGTAGTATCTTTGGGTGAGAACATCGAAGGATTTGCTCCTGCTAAACAGCTTGTAAAAGAGGACGGCACCACTGCTAAAGTTGGTGAGACTCTCGATTTCAAAGTTGTAGAATTCTCGAAAGCAACCAAACGTATCATTCTGTCTCACTCTCGTCTGCACGAGGATGCTAAACGCGCCGAGGCTCAGGCTGAAATGGCTGAGAAGAAACGTGCTGACGAAGCAGCTAAAGATTCAGTTAAGAAGATCAACGCTTCAGTTGAAAAGACCACTTTGGGAGACATCTCTGGTTTGGCAGAGTTGAAAGCCAAAATGGAGGCTGCTGCTGAGACCGAAGAGAAATAGTGAAATCTATCCATGACGTTTCGGGTTACCATATTGGGTAGCAGTTCGGCATTACCGACTCCGAAACGCAATCCTTCTGCTCATGTACTCAATGTACATGAGCAGTTTTTTTTGATTGATTGCGGAGAGGGAACCCAAAAACAGCTACGCAAATTCGGCATCAATCCACTGAAGCTGAAGGCTATCTTCATTTCTCATCTGCATGGAGATCACGTATATGGACTTTTCGGACTGATCTCGACCATGGGTTTGATGGGACGCCGCACCCCACTCCCCATCTATGCACCGAAACCTTTTGATGAGATACTGGCTAATCATCTCAAATATTTCGATACGACGCTTCCTTACGAAGTGCAGTGGCACGAGGTTCACACACGTCAACATGAGTTGTTGTACGAAAACAAGACACTTGAGGTGTGGTCCATTCCCTTGCGCCATCGGGTACCTGCAGCTGGATTTCTATTTCGGGAAAAGAGACCTCCACTCAATTTGCATAAAGAGGCGATAGAACGATATGAATTGGGAATTGCCCAACGAGTTGCAGCCAAACGGGGAGAAGACATCTTGCTTGATGATGGACGTCTGATTCCCAACAGCGAACTGACCTATCTGCCCTACAAAGAGCGCAGCTATGCCTATCTGAGTGATACGTTATACTCTGCGAAAGCGGTCAAATTGGTTCACGGAGTAGATCTGCTGTACCATGAAGCCACCTTTGCGGATATAGACAAAGCTATGGCCCGTGAAACAGGGCACTCGACGGCTATTCAGGCAGGGAAAGCCGCACAAACGGCCGAAGCCCGAAAACTGTTAATCGGACATTTTTCATCGCGTTATAAAGATGAACAGCTTTTGGTAAATGAAGCTCGTACCATCTTTCCGAACACTGAAGCCGTCATTGAGGGGAACAGCTACGATATCCCTATCGATAAAACAGTCTGAGTCCCATTACACGCTCCACAACCCGGTGAAGACCAGCACACACCTATCTCATAGGTATAAAATGTTGCATTGTTCTCATAACGCCTGAAACCAAAACATTCAGGTTTATAAGCTCTCATTTTCAATCTATCCAACCGACCATGATGGATCACAACATAAAAGCAATCTTTTTTGACATTGACGGCACATTAGTCAGTTTTAAAACCCATCGAGTTCCTCCAACGACCGTACATGCGATCGAAACCTTACGCAGCCGAGGCATTAAAGTATTCATTGCAACCGGTCGCCCATTCTATCAAATCAACAACCTCGGTGATCTGCAATTTGATGGTTATGTTACCCTCAACGGAGCCTGGTGCATCGATCATACGGGCCGTGTGATTTTCCGCAATCCAATTCCACAGGCAGACCTCAATGCCATCAATCATCGTTTGGACAATGGGGATAAATTTCCGTGTGCTTTTATGACACCCTCCCAAGTTTACATCAATTACGTTGATCAAACGGTAGCCGATGTGGCAGCGATGGTTGGTCTCAATCCGCCACCAATCCGAGATTTGCATGAAGTTGCTCAGGAAGAGGTACTTCAAATCAACATTTATGTAGGCAGTCAGCAAGAAGAGATCTTGATGCGAGATGTTTTCAAACACTGCACCTCCAGCCGCTGGTATCCAGCCTTTGCAGACCTTAACGTCAAAGGCAACAGTAAAAGCACAGGCATAGATCAAATACTGGCCGATTATACCATTCCTCTGAGTGAAACACTCTCTTTTGGGGATGGAGGCAACGATATTCCCATGCTCCACCATACCGGTTTCAGTGTAGCGATGGGCAATGCCGCAGATGCGGTTAAAGAGGCTGCGACCTATGTAACTACAGATGTTGACCATGAGGGAATACCCAATGCCCTGCGCCATTTCGGACTCATCTAACTATTCTCCATTATTATTAGCAGGAAATTACCCTCAACTTTTCAGGTGCCATCTGTGGCAGTTGCGGCAACATATTTGTAAGAGATTGTTATTATCTTTCGTTACTGAACCGTTGAGTATCACACAAATTCTCAACCTCCCTACAGATTAACTTGGATTATTGTACCACCTTATACCACACCACACAAACGCCTCAACTATGGAGCAAAATATTCATATTGAAATTGCAGAGTCGTGCATCCGCTGCGGAAAATGTGCACGGGTATGTCCTTTTGAAATTCTCGTTCAAGAGCAACCCGGTGCTCCGATAGAACTCAAACATCCAGAATCATGTATTCGTTGCGGACATTGCGTTGCTGTATGTCCGACCGATTCTGTCATTCACAACCTATTTCCTGCTGACAAGGTTCATCCGATCGACTATACCCAGATGCCCACTCCGGAACAAATTTTACTTCTATGTCGCGCTCGCCGGTCCAATCGTGCAATCACTTCTCGCCCTGTTCCTCCGGAAACGTTAGATCAAATTCTTGAAGCAGCACATCGTGCTCCTACTGCAAGCAATTTGCAACAGGTGTCATTTACCGTAGTGACCGATCCGCAAAAATTACGTGCAGTGAGTGAATTTACTTTGAAGACTTTTGACAAAGTGTACAAAAAACTGACTAATCCACTGTTAAAACCGATTCTTAAACGGATCATGCCGGGCGTTTATCGTTACGTACCTATTTTCAAGAGACTAAAACAGAACGATGAGGCCGGAAAAGATCCGATTCTTCGCCATGCTACCGCTTTGATCTTCATTCACACCCCTGCATCAAATCGGTTCGGGGCCGCAGATGCAAATCTGGCGTACCAAAACGGTTCGTTAATGGCGGAAAGTCTGGGAATCAGTCAGGTTTATATGGGATTTGTGCTATCAGCCACTCAGCAAGACGGGAAAACCCTTAATCGCGAGCTGGGGATCGAAGGAAAGATTCATGCCATTATGGCTCTTGGCATGCCGCCTTCCGCTATTCGCACTACATTGACCGTGAAGAGCTCCATGCACAACGATTATAATGTTTCCCTCCATTTCAGGCGAACATCATCCTGATTGATACACTCTCTTACACCTATTCCCTATTGGTAAGTTCGACACTGCCAACATAAAGCTGCAACACAATAAACGTCCTGGGATTTAACAATCCCAGGACGTTTATTGTGAAAACACCCATACTCTTGTATGCTCTCTTACGTCATCATAAGAGCAGCAAAACTTATTAAAGGAAAACCTCATCCGTACAATAGACAGCGACACAGCTAAATCGGCAGTCAACTCTCACGGCAAAACAAATGAGCTGCTATCTGGTCTATCATGCTCCTCATTAGTCCAGTGTGAGTCCGCTGCCGTTTTTTTCAATTTATCCACTGAACTTGCTCTGGCAAAGATGTCAATCCAAATTTCATAACATGCTCTGCTGCGATATCATCACAACAAATTTCCGAGATACGGGAATTAATAATCACCTTGCTATCTGAACCTACAAATGCTGACAATCAGAATCACACTAATTATTCGCTCCCGATCTTTTGGATACGTTACTCTGGTTGCTTTTCTCCCTCGTTATTTGCTTCCGATTCCTGTTTTTCGGCAACCCAACCCGGAGCTTGAACCGGAATCAACTGATCATCCGGCGTCACCAATGCAACCCCAGTATCAGGCACTGTAATATGGCCGATCACATCGATACCCAATGCAAAAATCTCCTCCTGTTTTGCCAAAGGCACTGTAAAAAGCAATTCAAAATCGTCCCCCCCGTTCAATGCTGCCACTACAGGATCCGCATGCAACTCTTCGGCCATCCGATTGGTCTCTTGGGCAATCGGCAAACGATTCAAATAGACCCGTGCACCTTTATTGGAATCTTTACACAAATGCAGAATTTCCGACGCCAAACCATCGGTAATGTCAATCATCGAAGTTGGAACCAAATCGGATTTAGCCAATTCTTGAATGATATCCAGTCGGGCAGAGGGTCTCAATTGACGCCCCAAAATATATTCGTAACCCTCGAATTTGGGATGTGGATTGGGATGGCCTGCCAATGCTCTTTTTTCACGCTCCAACAAATGCAGGCCCATATAGGCACCACCTAACGCCCCTGTTACACAGATCAAATCGTTTACCTGTGCTCCATTACGGTAAACAATTTTATCTTTAGCCACCTCGCCTATTGCTGTCACGGCCAGGGTCAATCCGTTGATCGAAGCCGAGGTATCACCTCCGACCAAATCTACCTCATACTCTTTGCAGGCAAAACGGACACCTTCGTAAAGCTGCTCGATCATTTCGACCGAGAATCGGGACGAAACTCCCACTCCCAATGTCAACTGCCGGGGAGTACCGTTCATAGCCAAAATATCGGATATTCCGGCTACTACCGTTTTGTATCCGAGATGTTGAAGCGGGCAATAGGTCAAATCAAACTGCACCCCTTCCAACAGCAAATCGGTCGAAACCAACATATATTTATCCCCTGCATCGATTACGGCAGCATCATCGCCGCACGCTTTGATGGTAGAGGCATTCGAAGCGACAAATGGTGAGCAGATACGATTGACGAATCCGAACTGGCCCAATGAGGCAATCGGAGTATATTTTCTTTCAGTCATATTCCAAACAGTTAAATCTTTACACAAAGGTAGAGCTTCTTTTGTTTCGGCAAAAAAAAGTCGTAGCTTTGCAATTAATAAAATTGTTTAAAAACAACAGATCATATGTTCAATCTCGTATTATTCGGCCCTCCGGGTGCAGGTAAAGGGACCCAGGCCGAGAAACTTATCCAAAAGTACGGTTTCAACCACATATCTACAGGAGAGGTCATCCGTGAACAGATCCGCAAAGGGACCGAACTCGGACTCAGTGTACAAAGCTACATTGAAAAAGGACAGCTTGCTCCCGATGAGTTGGTGATCAACATTATTGCTGATTATGTAGCCAGCCACAAAGATGCGAAAGGTAACATTTTCGATGGTTTTCCCCGGACCACCGTACAAGCCGAGGCTTTTGACAAAATCATGAATGGTAACGGCACACCCGTAAGCGTCATGTTATCCCTCGAAGTTCCCGACGAAGAGTTAGTAAAACGTCTTTTGCTCCGCGGCAAAGAGAGCGGACGTGCCGACGACAGCAATGAGGGTGTCATTCGCAACCGTATTGACGTTTACAAAGCCCAGACTGCCGTAGTAGCCGATTACTACAAACCCCAAGGCAAATTCCGCGCTGTAAATGGGTTGGGATCTATCGACGAAATTTTTGATCGTCTTTGCGCAGAGATCGACTCACTGCTGAAATAACATTTTTCACATTGGTCACTCCAGATATATCAACAGGAACGACTGATGCAGCAATAAATTGAGATGAAGATTGGGATCGAATTAGGACTGCCACGCAATCCAGAACATTTCTCAATCATTTGAACAATAAAAAAGCACGACTTAGAAGTCGTGCTTTTTTATTGTTCGCAAACTGTTCATATCCATAGAATAACTTATCAACACCTGTTGACAACAGCCAGTTTTCCTGTTAATAACTGCAGCACATTACTGTTAATAACCGCAACAACCTCACTGTTTCGACTGCGACTCCACTATTATGCAACATTTATTTTAGCCTGCACAACGTGCCAACCATTATCCGACAAAGTCTGACAGTTATATATTACGCATTAAAATCAACCTCATACAATTATCCAGCAACTTCCCCAGAATACGGAATCCGCACACACTTGCTGCGCTTCCACTCTACACAACACCCCAAAACGCGCCCAAACTTATTAACATCGGACAGCATTGGGATCAGTCAAAGATTTAAACATTACCCCTAAAGCGCGATCCAGGCCTCAATTGCAGTAACCTCACACAAGAAAGAGATCATCCTTAATCCTCCCATTATTCCAAATTTACGCTACAAATTCAGATTCCCCTGTGGATAATGTTAATAACTCATCTCTATATGTGTACAGAATGTCAATTTCTTGTTGAAAATAGCCTAAATTATAAGGATAACTATGTTAATAATCTTTCCTGTAATTCAAACTCTTTGGAGAACCATCACTCTCCCACACCATGCCATATCATTGAAAACCATGCTCCCGCCTTTAGCAACGCACAACTATGGCAACTAACATTGCAGCTTAATAGATTACCCTCTTGGGGAACATTACGTTAAAACTGGACGTTCTCCCACATAAGTCTGTAACCAGAAGGACTCACCCAATCCTCATACCACTCCGATGTTTTGGAATTACACTGATCCATATTGCATAGACAGGATGCAACACACATAAATCCTGCACCGAATGATCCAAGACTAAACAACATCGAATAAAGGTCAGTGGAAACTTACAACCAACTGCCAAACAAACAAGTGACCTTAATAAGCAAGCAACATGCTAATACTACAAGAGAATACAGCAACTGAAAACCGCCAGCAAAAGTCATCACCAGACTTCGCCTCAACAGTTACTCTGTCGATGCAAACAACTGAAAATCGACAACGTTTATTCCCGCACTAAACGTCGTGCGGCCCGTCGATAACGGGTAATGAAAAGAATAGCGGCAACAGTAAGGCCAACAATGAAACCAATCCACAAACCGGGCGCTCCCAATCCCAAAGTAAAGGCACATAGATAACCCACTGGAAGATTGATCACGATATAAGCAACAAAAGCATAATTCATGGTCACTCGCACATCCTGCATACCGCGCAAAACACCCAGTGCGATCGTCTGCAAACCATCCGGAATTTGGTAGATTGCAGCCATGACAAACAGTTGTGCTGCAACTGCCAACACCGCCTCATCGGATGTGAACATCAGCGGCAGCCAATGCCGAAATAGGATAAAACAGGTCATTGTCAATCCATTGGCCACTAATCCCAAATGCCATGAAGCCGTTGCGGCCCGGCGCAATCCCCGGTAATCTCCCACACCATATCGATGGCTGACCATAATCGTGGTAGCAGACGAGATCCCGACGATAATCATATAAACAATGTTAGAGATCGAAAGCACCACTTGATGTGCTGCCTGCTCCACGGTACCGATCCATCCCATCATGATCAGAGTCAACGCAAATGCAGAGACTTCCAGAACCATTTGCATAGAGATTGGGAGACCCACGGCCAATAATCGGCGTGTCATGCGCCATCCTTGTGCAATCCATGTAAAAAATCTGAAATAACGGCGTAAAGAGGGGACACGGATAAAATAGATCAACACAAAAAGAGGCATGCATATCCGGGAGATCAAGGTTGCCAAACCTGCTCCGGCAGCCCCCATAGCAGGGAATCCGCCATGACCATATATTAAAAGATAGTTAAAAAAAATGTTGATGGCATTGGCTGTTAGTACCACCACCATACCGGTCATGGTATTACCCACACCCTCCAAGAACTGCTTAAAGGCAGCAAAAATCATAAATGGGATAATGGACCAAGCCAAATAATTATAATAGGGTGCAGCCTCAGCCACAACCTCTTCAGATTGTCCCATCAGCCCCAGGCACTGCCCAAACACTTGTAAAACAACAAACAACAGAATACCGACCACACTATTCAGCACCAATGCATTTTGGAACAGACGTGCCGAGGTTCGATAATCATGACGGGCATACATCTCTCCCACCAATGGAGTCAAGCCCATAGAAATTCCGGTTCCAAAGAATAGGAAAATCACGAAAACGGCTCCACCAAAAGAGACAGCCGCAAGCGACAGAGCACCCAGATGCCCCACCATAGCATTATCACACAGTTGTACAACCACCTGTCCTACTTGTGAAAGCATGACAGGCAAAGCCAACGATAAATTTTCACGGTATTGGGGCAGCCAAGCCCGTAATGAACGGAACATTCGCATAAGATAATTCGGTTAAGAGCGGCAAAGATAACCTTTTCACGTCGTAAACCGAAACTTGCAATTGCGTAAAATTACAACCAACGAGCTTCCCGACAAGAAATTCGCCAATTCAGGAAAAGGATCAAAAGGGCGATAGCTGCAAAATCGATCAGTAACGCGATATTGACATTTACCCGTGTAGCCATCCAGAAATTAGCAATAGCAAAAAGGGCCTGAATCAAAATCAGCAATAAAGTACATTGCAAATGCGAGAGTCCCAACTGCAACAGTTTATGGTGAATATGTCGTTTATCCGGCTTAAAAGGTGACGTTCCATGCAACAATCGTTGGATAAAGACACGAGACATATCTGCCAACGGTACAAACACAACTCCTAAAATAGATACTACGTTAACATAATCCGGCGTTCGGTGCTGTTGCATACCAACGATCAATTCCAAAGCGAGAAATGCCACCAAATAGCCCAACAACAAAGAACCGCTGTCTCCCATAAAGATTTTCATCCGACGCCCGAAAACATTGAATACAAAAAAGACAATCAGCACTCCGAGACTACATACCCCCAATAAAGCCAAATAGATGCTTCCCATTTGAACGCACAACCAGCTTAACATGGCTATGGAGAAGATACTTAATCCGGCACACAAACCATCTACTCCGTCAATCAAGTTATACGAATTAATCAATGCTACGATTAACAGGACTGTAAAGGGGATTCCAATCCAAAAAGGAGTGGCATGAACTCCGAATATGCCCTGCCAATTGGCCAGATAATTCAGGGGAAGAACTAACAAAGCGGCTGATAAAAACTGATATAAAAATTTTGTTCTATAAGGCAGCCCTACAATATCATCGGCCATACCGATATAATAAATTATAGTAGTACCTGCGAAAAAGAAGAACATCTCCTCGATAGTCAACCCAGACAAGTTGAAGTCAAACATGGAAAACAGACCTCTCATCACCCAATAAGAGACCAATATCGCGGGATAAAAAGCAAACCCTCCTAATCGAGGGATTTTTGAAACATGCACCTTACGTCCGTTAGGGCGATCAAGAATACGTTTCCGTTTTGAGATTAGGATAATACGCGGAAACAATACTCCTCCCACCCCCATGGCACAAAGAAATGCCGCTAAAAAATATAGATAAATGGTCAAATTCATTCTATAACTAGATTAAACAAATATCTTATTCGATTATAGATCTATAGATCATACAACGCACTATAAACAAATATACAAAACTCTGCATGATATTTAGATGGAGCAATCCGAAATTAATCATTGCCCTATATTATACTGATTCATCTCCAATAAAAATTGTTGCATATGATTAATAAGTTTGATCCGGTTGTTCAACAAGTTTGAGTTTCTCTTCAAGTGCTCGCAATACGTGTTCACTGCTGTTACGCCCTGCCATGACACTACACACATATGCACGTCCCCAACCATGCTCCCGAGCCACCGCTGAATAGACTCCTCTGCACAACAATGCGGCCTTGCGAATCGCCTCGATACGTTCCTGTTTTCGTTCAATCCGTTTTTTCATAATAATACAAATAAACCTTATCTTTGTTTCAGTAATACAATATATTTTAGTCAGATTTTGAACAAATTTGACATATTTATTTGACAATTCCAAATATATATGCCAATCTAATACATTCTCGATAACATGGATCTCAAGAGCCGCTTCAAGGCGTTATGCAACCATCTGGGTTTATCGATTCGGGAGTTTGAACGGGAGTGTCAACTCAATCGTGGCAACATCTCCAATATGACGGGAGCCATAGGTTCAGACAAAATTGCTAAAATTGCCACCCGATTCCCGGAAGTAGACATCTATTGGCTATTGACCGGTAAAGGGTCCATGCTACGTTCCCAAGACGACATCACTCGCTGTGAGGAAGTCCCCACGCCATCGGAAAGAGAGACGAAATCCGCTCAACACGAAACCATTTGTCTATTAAAAGAGGAGATCGAATTATTAAAAGAGCAGATTCACCTGCAACGCAAACAGATCTCACAGGTGAATGAGGTGATGGGATGGATAAAAAAGCACAGTAAATTTTTGTAATCTAGCAAAAAAGAGTAACTTTGCAGCTCGCCGGTCGGGTTACCGGCACTGTTTAACTAATAAAAACATTTAGAGAAATGCCTGTAAAAATCAGACTTGCACGCCATGGTAAGAAGGGTTATGCCTTCTATCATATCGTTGTTGCAGACAGCAGGGCGCCACGTGATGGTAAATTTATCGAGAAAGTCGGAACCTACAATCCGAACACGAATCCTGCTACAATCGACCTGAACTTTGAAAAAGCTCTGGAGTGGTTGCAAAAAGGCGCTCAACCGACAGACACTTGCCGTGCGATTTTGTCGTACAAAGGTGTAATGTACAAAAAACACCTGCTGGGTGGTGTAGCCAAAGGCGCATTTACCGCTGAGGCTGCTGAAGCAAAATTTGCAAAATGGCTTGAGCAAAAAGCTGCTAAGATTGCTGCCAAGACCAACAAGATCAGCAGTGACAAAGAGGCTGCCGTTAAGAGCCGTCTCGAAGAGGAGAAGAAGATCAAAGAGGAGCGTGCAAAAGCTCTCGAAGCTAAACGTGCTGAAGCTGCTGCCGCTGCGGCTGCCGAAGCAGCTCAGAGCGAAGAGAACGCAGAAGCTGCCCCTGCAGAAGAGGCTCCTGCTGCTGAGGCATAGTGCCACTATCGCAGAAAAGGTAATTTATGCTTGAGGAGAACGCAGACGTTGTAGCACGAGTATCCAAAACGTTCGGACAGAACGGAGAGCTTACTTTGAATCTTTACAACACGTTTCCTCAGGATTATGATTTGAGTGAACCGCTATTTGTTGTTATCGACAAATTGGCGGTTCCTCTTTTTTGTGACCGTTTTCAACGACGAGGCCAAAGCGGTGCCGTCGTTAAATTCGGAGATATCGATACCGAGCGCCGAGCATCAGAGCTGATCGGACACGAACTCTACTTTAACAATCCTTGTGCGGAAGAGGAAGAAGAAGAGGCCGGAGACGGATTAATTTATCTTGAGGATCTGGTTGGGTATCGAATTTTATTAAATGCAAACACAGTGTCAGACTCTTCGGAATCAGAGCCTGATGGCAAGACACAACACCAAGAAGATCGTATCGAAGAGTTCATCGACGGCGAAAATCCCCTATTCAAAGCAGAAATTGGAGGTCGTGAAGTATGGATTCCAGCGGTTGAAGAATTCATTACCGACATCGACGAAGAGGCGCATACCATCGAATTCGATCTACCTGATGGGCTGCTGGATCTTTATCAATAAACTTTCCCATTTTCTTTGACAACGGCACTCGAAACTGCCCCCAAAGTCATAAATATTATCCCCTTAAGGTATATAGTCAAGCCCTTCCCCTGGTGACCTACACACATTCGCGCCAATTAGCACTACAACAAGCACATCTAATCGGGTAAAAACCGCTTTTTATTGACCCTCTGCACCTAAGCCAAAATCCTGATACAGAGGGTTATTTTGGCACCACACGCAAACCATAGAAGAGATAGTGACTGACCGTGCTTAACACAGACACGTTACAGTGTTGATCTTCGCTCCCACTCTCCTACTTCCAACTCTTCAATACGATCGCCATCAATCACAAAACGCAAAGCCGTCCGGACACGATGAAATCCGCTCAATCCGGCAGCTCCGGGATTGAGATGCAGCAGGTCCAACTTTTTATCGTAGATCACTTTCAAAATATGCGAATGGCCACTGATAAAAATTTTAGGCCGAACATTGCACAACAGATCGGCGACTCCCGTATAATAACGACCGGGATATCCGCCAATATGCGTCATAACCACTTTAACTTGCTCACACTCGAACTGCTGCCAACGCGGATAGACTCGCCTCAACACTGCACCATCAATATTTCCATACACACCTCGCAACGGTTTGAAAGCAGCGATTGCATCGGCAGTTTCGATATTTCCAAAATCTCCGGCATGCCAAATCTCATCGACATCAGCCAGGAATCGTTGCAACACATCATCGAACGTCCCGTGCGTATCCGAAATAAGTCCTATACGTTTCACACCCTTTAGTTCTGAACAGTTTTATAATTACCAAACAGCATTGATGAAACTCCGAAAACCCGACGCTTCAAACTAGCACAATCGGATCAGAGACATCATCTTCTGTGAACTGCTAATCACACAAGTCCATTTACAAAAATATCAAACTATCTTACAATTGGGAATACTCCGCTACCTCCTCATGTAGGGAAGGGCAATTATCCGGTTCATACCAACCTGTCGCCATCAGCCGTTGCCAACTGAACATCGGGAAAAGGAGCTGCAGATCGAATCAATAAGTTTCCTATCTTTGTAAAGATAAACACACTTCCATGCAGAGTAATATTCCGTTAGCAGAACGATTACGTCCCCACACGCTCGATGAATACATCGGGCAGACACATCTTGTGGGTCCGCAAGGAGTTTTCCGCAAGTTTCTCGAAACAGGGAACGTTCCCTCTTTCATTTTATGGGGGCCTCCGGGAGTAGGTAAAACCACTTTGGCCCGGCTGGTGGCCACAGCCTTGGAACGGAAACTCTTTACGCTTTCGGCTGTCACATCGGGAGTCAAAGAGGTTCGAGAGGTGATCGAACAGGCTCGTAAAAGCCGTTTTTTCAATGCCCCTTCACCTTTTTTGTTTATCGACGAGATCCATCGATTCAATAAATCCCAACAGGATTCACTGTTAGGAGCCGTTGAGCAGGGCGTCATCACCCTAATCGGAGCCACTACGGAAAATCCCTCCTTTGAAGTGATCTCTCCTCTGCTTTCGCGTTGTCAGGTCTATGTACTCAAGGCCATGGAATCGGCCGATCTGCAACAGCTGCTCGATCGGGCCATCGCAACCGACCCGATACTCAAAGAGCGAGGTGTCAAAGTAATCGAAACGGAAGCGCTGTTTCGATTCAGTGGAGGAGATGCCCGGAAATTACTCAACATCATCGACATTCTTTGCAACGCCACCGAAGGTGAAATTGTCATCAGCGACCAACAGGTGACAGACTGCCTGCAACAAAACATCGCGTTGTATGATAAAAATGGAGAGCAACACTACGATGTCATCTCAGCCTTCATTAAGTCGGTACGTGGAAGCGATCCGAATGCAGCAATATACTATCTGGCACGCATGCTTTCGGGAGGAGAAGATCCGAAATTTATCGCCCGCCGTTTGGTGATTCTGGCTTCAGAGGATATCGGACTGGCTAATCCGAACGGATTGCTGCTGGCCAATGCCTGTTTTGACACGGTACATAAAATCGGCATGCCTGAGGCTCGCATTCCGTTGGCCGAAGCAACCATCTATTTGGCCACCAGTCCTAAAAGCAACTCTGCCTACATGGCGATTAACACAGCTCTGCAACAGGTTGCTCACGATACGACAGACCGGCCCATTCCCCTGCATCTACGCAATGCCCCTACCAAGCTAATGAAAGAGCTCGGATATAGCGACAACTACAAATATGCCCACGACTATGCGGGCAATTTTACCGAACAAGAGTTCATGCCGGTCGGTTTAGAGGGCAAACGGTTTTATGAGCCTGGGGACAACGCCAAAGAGCGAGAATTAAGTCAACGGATCCAAATGCTTTGGAAAGGAAAGTATTAAGGTGCTTCCTCCTTAATTTCGCCACTTTCAAACCCGATATCAAACACCAAGTAATCTCCATAAATGGACACAAACAGTCCAATGTACAAGACTGAGAACCTGCAGTAATTGCATTAGTACACGAAATTGCTTGGTGATAAGCACAGCAACAGAAAAAAGTAAACAAAACAATAAAACGACAACAAGATGAATTCGATTCTAAATCACATTCCCAACCTTAAGCATCTCGACAGTGGGATGTTTTTTGTGATGGCAGGACCATGTGTTGTGGAGAATGAAGAGGTGATGATGCGCGTAGCAGAAAAGGCATGCGCCGTGACCGACACTTTGAAAATTCCTTATATTTTCAAGGCATCGTATCGCAAAGCTAACCGTTCACGTTTGGACTCGTTCAGTGGGATCGGTGACGAAAAGGCCTTGAAACTGTTAGCCAAAGTACGCAGCGAATTCGGAGTCCCAACCGTTACCGACATTCACAACCCCGAAGAGGCGGCAATGGCTGCTGAATATGTCGATGTATTGCAAATTCCAGCTTTTCTCTGCCGGCAGACCGATCTGCTCGTAGCAGCGGCCAAAACCGGCAAAGTGGTAAATATCAAAAAGGGACAATTCCTTGCTCCGGAAGCCATGGCATTTGCTGCCGGCAAGGTACATGATGCCGGCAATCCCAACATTATGCTCACCGATCGCGGAACCTCTTTCGGATACCACGACCTGATTGTCGATATGCGCAGCATTCCCACCATGCAGGCAACCGGATATCCTGTTGTCATGGACATTACCCACTCGCTGCAACAACCCAATACGACCAGCGGTGTAACCGGCGGTCTGCCTGCCATGATCGAAACCATCGCCCGGGCTGCTGTTGCAGTCGGAACTGACGGTCTGTTTATCGAAACACATCCCGACCCTTCCGTTGCAAAAAGCGATGGAGCCAATATGCTTCCACTTGAACAACTCGAACGGCTATTGACTCGTCTTTGCCGAATCCGTGCAACTATCAACGAATTTTAATTAAACAGAAGCTTGGGAACCCTGATAGACCTCATCACGGCTATCCCCGCAGCGTTAATACCACACCCATGAGGAGCCAATCTCCTCTATACAAAAAACAGAGAGGAATCTTTATCAATTCCTCTCTGTTTTTTGTTTCTTTTTCAAGTAAATATGCCAACCCACTAATTTCTTCGCTTTTAAGGAAAGTGTTTCATTATAGGGTATCTGCTTTGCCCAATGAATGCGAATAGGAATAATTTTACTTGTCGAGCGACAGGGTGTTACGCTTTGGTAAACTCAAAACCCAAATAGAGATTCTCCACATTCGACGCCAGCGTTTTGAGCGTAGCAAGTAGCGAGCTCAACGAGGAGACCTGGTCACCAACTTGTTGTACCAATTCGAGCACTTTATTGGCTGAAAACAGCAACTGCATATTCGAACCATCCAGATAGGCATATCCTTCCATTGTTCCCAATGCACGTTGCGCCTCATTGGTAACCGTCATGGCGATCGCATGTGACTCCGCATTGTACGTGTAGGTTCCACTCAAGGTATGGGAGCCTGCTTTCATAGAGAAGGTGCTGTCTGAAGCAAATGTAACGGAACATGCACCGCTTTTAATACCAGCCATACTGTAAATACTCTCCAACTTCTCTTCAATAGAGGCGGTAGTTGTCGAAGCTGCCAGCGTTGCCAACGCATTACTACCCTCCATGCGGACACCAGGCTTATTGTAATCCCACGTCGCCACCAGCGCCATGGCTGTTAACTTTCCACCTGTAGCCTCATCGGCGACATTGGTAATGGCACCTTTCAGTATGCTTTGCCAATCCTGTGCGTGAACTACACCACAACACAATCCCAGCACAGCCAGCATACAAACCATTGTTTTTCTGTTCATCATCATTCCTCCCTTCATATAAAAATGACCGCCTACAAGAATGCAGGCGGTCACTATCATTCAACGTCAACATTCTACTTAAATAACGATGCAGAATGCGACGATCGTGCGTCTCAATAAAACTATTTTTTCGGTTTCGGAGCGACGATCATAATCATCCGCTTACCCTCCAGACGAGGCATCTGTTCCACTTTACCCCACTCTTCGAGATCGGTTGCAAAGCGCAACAACAGAATTTCGCCTTGATCCTTAAAGACGATCTGACGTCCGCGGAAAAAGACATAAGCCTTGACCTTATCACCCTCTTTCAGGAAATTTTCGGCATGTTTGAGCTTGAAGTTGTAATCGTGATCGTCGGTATTGGGACCGAAACGAATCTCTTTAATCACCACTTTCACCGATTTTGCCTTCAGCTCTTTGGCTTTCTTTTTCTGCTGATACAAGAACTTCGAGTAATCAACGATCCGGCAAACTGGGGGATCGGCCTTGGGTGAAATCTCAACCAAATCAAGCCCCTGCTCGTCGGCCATCGCCAACGCCTCTTTTAAAGAAACGACCACCGGGGTCTCCACATTTTCACCGACTACACGCACCTGTGGTGCAGTAATCATATGATTGATTTTGTGGGCTGCCTCTTTTTCCGGCATCTTGCCGCGCAAAGCAGGCTTGGGTTGCGGTTTTCTAACTGGAATAGCTATGGCTTTGTCCTCCTGATTAATTAAACACTCTGAAATTGAAAAACTATTTATTCAAGGCTTCCACCTCTTTTTTAACACATTCGGTGACCATGTCGGCAAATTCTTGCTGGGTCATCACACCCTTATCGCCTTCACCCTGTACACGAACAGAGACTTTACCCTCCTGCTGCTCCTTCTCTCCGACGATCAACAAGAACGGGATTCGTTTCAATTCGTTGTCACGTATCTTACGGCCAATCTTTTCGTTACGGTCGTCCACTTGAGCGCGAATATCGCAATTATTTAGAAAATTCGAAACATTTTGCGCATAATCGTTGAATTTTTCGCTGATTGGCAGTACAACCACCTGTTCCGGTGAAAGCCACAACGGGAATTTACCGCCAGTATGCTCAAGCAACACAGCCACAAAACGCTCCATTGAACCGAACGGAGCACGGTGAATCATGATCGGGCGATGCAGTTTGTCATCCGAACCCTTGTAGGTCAGATCGAAGCGCTCCGGCAGGTTGTAGTCGACCTGAATCGTACCCAACTGCCATTTACGGCCGATCGCGTCTTTAACCATGAAATCAAGTTTCGGGCCATAAAACGCAGCCTCACCCAATTCGACTACCGTTGGCAAACCTTTTTCAGCTGCCGCTTCGATAATCGCCTGTTCTGCTTTGTGCCAGTTTTCGTCCGATCCGATATATTTCTCTTTATTATTAGGGTCACGCAACGAAATCTGAGCCGTAAACTGATCGAAACTCAATGTCTTGAAGATATAGAGCACAATATCGATCACCTTCATGAACTCCTCTTTGAGCTGATCGGGACGGCAGAAGATATGAGCGTCATCCTGGGTAAATCCACGAACACGAGTCAACCCGTGCAATTCACCACTCTGCTCGTAACGGTAAACGGTACCGAATTCCGCAAAACGCAATGGCAGATCCTTGTACGAACGTGGTTTCCAACGATAAATTTCGCAGTGGTGCGGACAGTTCATCGGTTTGAGCAGGAACTCTTCGCTGTCATCCGGCGTATGAATCGGCTGGAATGAATCCTTACCATATTTAGCGTAGTGACCTGATGTCACATACAGGTCCTTCATTCCGATATGCGGAGTGATCACCTGCTGATAACCATACTGTTTCTGTACATTGCGCAAGAAGTGCTCCAAACGATCGCGCAGGGCGGCACCTTTGGGCAACCACAACGGCAAACCGGCACCGACACGCGGCGAGAAGCAGAACAGCTCCAACTCACGGCCCAATTTACGGTGGTCACGTTTTTTGGCCTCCTCGAGCATAGCCAGATATTCATCCAGCATCGACTTTTTCGGGAAGGTGATACCGTAAATACGGGTCAACATTTTGTTGTGCTCATCTCCACGCCAGTAGGCTCCGGCAATCGAAGTCAGTTTGATTGCCTTGATGAAACCCATATGCGGCAAGTGTGGGCCACGGCACAAATCGGTAAAATTACCGTTGGTGTAGAAGCTGATCGTACCATCTTCGAGTGCACTGATCAACTCCACTTTATATTCATCACCCTTTTTCGTATAGGTATCGAGCGCTTCAGCCTTAGAAACCTCACGACGTGTAATCGCCTCTTTGGTTCGGGCCAGCTCCTCCATTTTCTTCTCGATCTTGGGCAGGTCTGCCTCTGTGATGGGTACCGGAGAGTCCACATCATAATAGAATCCATTCTCAATGCTGGGACCGATACCGAATTTGATCCCCGGATAGAGTGCTTCAAGCGCTTCAGCCAACAGGTGTGATGACGAGTGCCAAAAAGCCTGTTTACCTTCGGGATCATCCCATTTGTGCAGTTTGATCTGAGCATCGGTCTGAATCGGCATGTTCAAATCGCAAACCTTACCGTTAACCGTCGCGGACAACACCTCTTGTGCCAGGCGAGGGCTGATGCTCTCGGCTATCTGCATAGCCGTCGTTCCTTCGGCGTACTCACGAATGCCGCCGTCAGGGAAAGTTACTTTAATCATTGTTGTGTGTTTTATTGGTTTTGCTCGCAAGTTTCCACGTTACGAGGTGGAACCCCTGCAAGACTTATTTTCACTGTTTTATTGAGTCTGAACTCAGATTCGAGCTTGGCCTCACACCTTGTTCCTCACTCAAAAGTCCAAAACTTTAAATTTAAAAATTTCAAACGAAAATTACATTTCGTCCGTCTCGGGCAGGTCAGCTGCCGACACATCGACACCGTTCTCCCGTTTAAACTTCTGGAGCGGATCAGCTGACATTTCAGCATACAGTTCTCGGCTGCGTAAAATATCCATTGCCATATAAATTGCGTTGCGCATTGCCTGGGCATCCGCCTTATCCTGTCCAGCAATATCAAAACCGACACCGTGAGCCGGGCTTGTTCTGACAATCGGCAACCCTGCTGTAAAGTTTACGCCATCACCCGATAATGCTTTGAAAGGAGCCAACCCTTGATCGTGATACATGGCCAGCACAGCATCATATTTGGCAAACGTACCTGCAGCAAAGAAGCCATCGGCCGGGAAGGGGCCAAACGCCAATATCCCCTCAGTAAAAGCAGTACGAATTGCCGGAGTGATAATCTCTTGCTCCTCCCTGCCAATAACACCACCATCACCTGCATGAGGGTTCAGTGCCAATACGGCAATCTTGGGTTCACGAATCGAAAAGTCCTGAATCAAACTGTTGCGCAAACCATGCAATGCTGCGACAATTTTTGCTTCAGTTACAGCTGGAGCGACCTCTGCCAAAGGGACATGAATCGTTACCAGTCCCACTTTCAGCAGCTCACTGCACATCATCATCAACGGTTCACCGCCAAATTCCGCTGCAAAGAACTCCGTATGACCGGTGAAATCGAATCCGGCTTCATGGACATTTTCCTTACAAATCGGAGCGGTTACCACCACATCGATTTGTCCAGATTTCAGATCTGCAGCAGCTGCTTGTAACGCCGCTATTGATGCACGTCCGGCCTCTGCTGTCATTTTTCCAGGTTCGATACGCAGATCACTCGATGTACAATCGACCAGATTAACCCGACGGGAATGAACATCCGATGCTTTAGAGATGATGTTATAACTGAAATTTTCAGCATCTGCAATTTGACGGCGGTAGAATCCTGCAGCCTTGGCTGAACCGTATATAATCGGAGTGCAAAGCTCACAGATTCTCGGATCAAGCAATGATTTGATAATCACCTCATATCCAATTCCATTTATATCTCCTTGCGTAATGCCGACTCGTATCTTGGTGTCACTCATCTCTATTCGATTTATTCCTATTGGGCAAAGATAATAAAGTTCCGCCAAATCTCTCCCGCTTTACCTTATATATTGCATGATGGGCAGAGATGTCCTACAATTTACAGTTACTTGTAAAAAAAACATTACTATGTATTGCATATTACCGAAATATGATCTAATTTTGTCTTCAAGGTGAGGAATAAGATTGCGCAGCAAGGCAAGCACAACAATGACCATCATGTTGCAGAGCTGAGAACCCCCATACGCTTTCACAACTCCTCAACACAACCCGAAATAATTTATCATATAAAACCAACAGCTATGAAAAAGGCCTTGATGTTTTCACTGTTTGCTGCTTTAGGTTGCAGCAGCGGCTACCTCTCAGCTCAAACCATGATGACCAAACAGACCCGCTTTGAAGGACAGAATATCACCGGAGTCGCTGCCGGCACCGCGTTCCAGGTAGAGATATACCAATCGGATAAAACCTCTGCAACCGTAGAATTGCCTGCAAAATGGGCTGAAAAATTGAATTTCACGATCGACAACAACGGCGTAGTGACCATCAAATTGGAAGGTCTCAAACTAAACTTGAAAAAAGAGGACGAACTCAAAGCAACGGTGTATCTCAAGAGCCCATATTCTTTGAAAGCCAGCAGTGCTGCATCCATTACAGCCAAAACGCCGATCAAAACCGTAACCTTGAACATTGACGCCAGCTCTTCAGGACAGGTGATTATTCCTGATCTGACCGCCACGAATCGCGTCGTCATCAACGGTTCATCCTCCGGAGACATTGAGGCCAAAGTTAATGCACCTTTATTACGATGTGACGCATCCTCTTCTGCCAAAGCTGAGCTTACGCATACCGGCACTGAGGCCGCCCTGAACGCATCTTCAGCTGGTAAGATTGAACTTTCCGGTGCTGCAAATAAGGTTACCGCTGTGGCCAATTCCGCAGGCAAAATCGACGGAGAGGAGTACACTGTAAAAGAGGCCTCATGCCGTGCTAATTCGGCAGGAAAAATCACCCTGCATGTCACAGACTCACTCTCTGCACAGTCCAGCACAGGAGCATCGATCACATACAGCGGAAATCCCAATATCCAATCCTTAAAAACATCAACTGGAGGAAAGGTTCATAAAGCAGAATAGCAACTTCAACAATCAATCACAAACATAAAAGAGGAGCAAAAAATGATTTGCTCCTCTTTTGTTTATCATAAGAATATTAATCTCAACATAAACTGCACCTCACTTATTTTCACAGATAAGAGATCAAACGCTTCAATAATACATCACAGACCAGCCTCTCAAATAGCATAGACAAATAAAATATCTGCATACAACAGCGACACCGACAGCTGTTTATTCAACAATCTCACCCACACGGAAACACTCACAAACAACGTCGGCGGAACTCCGAACAAACAATAGCCGTAGCTGTCGCCACATTAAGTGACTCTGAGGTATCAACGCCTACCGGGAATGAAGGAATGTAAAGTCGGTTTGTCACCAACTCTGCGACCTGAGCCGATACGCCCTTCCCTTCACTACCCATAACGATTACTCCTTCTGCAGCGAGCGGGACATTATATATGGTCTCACCATCGAGAAAGGTCCCATAAATCGGCAACCCAGCCTTCAAGACATCAGACAGCCACTCTACCAACGACAGATAATACACCCGCACCCGAGCTATTGCCCCCATGGTTGCCTGGACCACTTTGGGATTAAAACAGTCAGCTGTATGTTCCGAACATACTACGTCACGAATTCCGAACCAGTCAGCTATCCGCAAAATCGTTCCCATATTCCCGGGATCCTGCACCCCATCAAGGGCCAACAGCAAACCAGCCCCTTTTGTTAATGCCGGTTTTCTCCACCGCGGGATCTCGACCAATGCCAAAAACTCTGATGGTGTCTTCAAAAAACTGATTCGCTCCATCTCCTTACGAGAAACTGTTTCGAGCAGCTGGTTGCACGCCGAATTGGGCAATGTTGTAGCAGAGTGAATCTGTTGCATTCCCTCTTCCGTGCAAAACACCCGACGCAACCGTAGTCCCGATGCAGACACCGTTCCAGCAAGCAGTTCCGTAACTAACTTGGCACCTTCCGCCACGAACAATCCTGCATCTTGCCGTCCACGTTTATCTCCAAGCGAACGGACCATTTGTATTTCGGCCTTGGTCAACATACTACCTCATATTATTACAGTTCCCAACTAAACAACATGCCATCCGAATAATAGCTAAACAATCATTAATCCGAACATTGGAATATCGACATTTTTTTCTTACGTACAAAAGTAACAAAACGCCGGGAAACTACCGCAAAAGAGGATCTTTCACCCCAGTGAATATACCACATCCCTTCTTGTCAGCAACATTTCTGATCAACCCTTATTCAAGGTTCGAACCATAGATAAAAGGTTACGCAGTGACAATGCATCACCACAATGAATTTGCCCCCATAGGCTACTTTTCATATTATCCACACTGGAGCACAGGTTCGACCCATAAGGATTCCTCTCTGCTTAATATACCGGTTTAGCACAATCACCACAAACTAAAACTACTGTTCCACTCCAACAAGCATCTTGATCTGATAGCAATCAACACATCCTCATACAAAGAGAATCGATACAACACCCAACATCATCAACCTTCATTGAAAATCCAAACGATTTCTTCTCCACAAACAATTGAAAAAGCATGTTATTTTTAAGAAATTTACGCAACTGATTTGCAAAAAAAAAACAGAGTCCATACTTTTGCATTTCAGAAACTATTCTGAGAAGAAGACAGTTTCAGCAAGTGACAAGAACGATTAACTTACTGATAAAGAATGTCTGACAAAAAAATTGCCCGCCTCATTCTCGAGGACGGCACCGTCTTCACAGGTTACTCTTTCGGCGCAGAAACGGCCGTTTCCGGTGAAGTCGTTTTCAACACCGCGATGACGGGTTATCCCGAAAGCCTTACCGATCCATCTTACAGAGGTCAAATTTTAGTTTCCACCTATCCATTGATCGGCAATTACGGCGTTCCACAAAAAGAAATAGAATACGGTCTGCTCAAATATTTTGAGTCAGACCGTATTCATATTAAGGGGTTGATCATCTCGGACTATTCGTTCGAGTACAGCCACTGGAATGCGAGAGAGAGCCTTTCTGATTGGTTGCGCGAAAACGACATCCCCGGCATCTACGGTATCGACACGCGTCAACTCACTAAAATCATCCGCGAACGGGGTGTCATGCTTGGCAAAATCGTTGTAGAGGGCTGCGACGAGCCTGCCGAATTCGACGATCCGAATCTACGCAATCTGGCGGCAGAGGTGAGCACCCCCACCGTCGAAACTTATGGCGACGGCCCACTGAAAATCGTTTTAGTGGACTGCGGCTGCAAATACAACATCATCCGCTGCCTGATCAACCGTGGAGCAACGGTGATTCGGGTACCCTGGGACTACGATTTTACACAGATCGATTACGATGGCGTCATGCTCAGCAACGGTCCCGGCGATCCGCAACAGTGCGCGGCAACCATTGCCAACATCAAGAAAGCAATGGCCCTGGGCAAACCAATTTTCGGTATCTGTCTGGGCAACCAGCTGCTCTCGATTGCTGCGGGTGCAACCACCTATAAGCTCAAATACGGACACCGCAGCCACAACCAACCAGCATTGATGGTCGGCACAAACAAAGCGGTGATCACCTCGCAAAACCACGGTTTTGCGGTCAACACTGACACGTTAGGTCCCGATTGGGAACCTTACTTCATCAACCTCAACGACGGAACCAGCGAAGGTATTCGCCACAAGAGTCTCCCCTTCTTCTCAGTTCAGTTCCACCCGGAGGCCTCAGGTGGTCCGGTGGATACCGAATTCCTGTTCGACGACTTTATCCGCAACATTGAAACCTCGAAAAATGGAAAATAAGATAGAAAAAGTGATCCTGCTGGGATCGGGTGCATTGAAGATCGGTGAGGCCGGTGAGTTTGACTATTCGGGTTCACAGGCACTCAAAGCCCTCAAAGAGGAGGGTGTTCACACCATTCTGATCAACCCCAACATCGCAACGATCCAGACCTCGGAAAATATTGCCGACAAGGTCTATTTTCTGCCGGTCACTCCGGAGTTCGTTGAACAGGTGATCGCCAAAGAGCGTCCTCAGGGGATCCTGCTCGCTTTTGGAGGGCAGACCGCATTGAACTGTGGCGTCAAACTGTACCAAAGCGGTGTTTTAGAGAAATACGGTGTACAAGTGCTGGGAACTCCGGTACAGGCCATTATCGACACCGAAGACCGCGACAAGTTCGTTCACAAACTGGACCAGATCAACGTCAAAACCATCAAAAGCGAAGCAGTAACCACCGTGGCTGAGGCTAAACGTGTCGCACACGAATTGGGTTATCCGGTGATTATCCGTGCCGCTTACACACTGGGAGGTCTGGGCTCCGGTTTCTGCGACAACGACGAAGAATTGGACGTACTGGCCAGCAAAGCCTTTACCTACTCTCCCCAAATTTTGGTCGAAAAATCGCTCAAAGGGTGGAAAGAGGTAGAATATGAAGTAGTTCGCGACCGGTATGACAACTGTATCACGGTCTGCAACATGGAGAACTTCGACCCGCTGGGCATCCACACCGGCGAGAGTATCGTTGTAGCTCCGTCACAAACCCTCTCCAACTCGGAATACCACAAACTGCGTAAACTCGCCATCAAAATTATCCGCCACATCGGAATCGTCGGCGAGTGTAACGTACAATACGCCCTCGATCCCAACTCGGAAGATTACCGGGTAATCGAGGTCAATGCCCGTCTGAGCCGTTCGTCGGCCCTCGCTTCGAAAGCGACCGGTTATCCGTTGGCATTCGTTGCCGCCAAGTTGGGTCTTGGTTACGGTTTGCACGAACTGAAAAATGCCGTGACCAAAAGCACAACCGCCTGCTTCGAACCGGCCCTCGACTACATTGTCTGCAAGATTCCGCGTTGGGACCTCGGTAAATTCAAGGGGGTTTCTCGCGAGCTGGGCTCCAGCATGAAATCGGTCGGTGAGGTGATGGCCATCGGTCGTTGCTTCGAAGAGGTGATCCAGAAGGGCCTCCGCATGATCGGCCAGGGCATGCACGGCTTTGTAGCCAACAAAGAGTTTGCCGATATCGATATCGACAATGCCCTGCAGCACCCAACCGACAAACGTATCTTCGTCATTGCTCACGCACTGAAACGCGGTTACACCATCGACCGAATCCACGAACTGACCAAAATCGACAAGTGGTTCCTCGAAAAGTTGGAGAACATTATCCGCATTGAGGGCGAACTGGAACAATATAACGATATCACCAATGTTCCGGACAGCCTGCTCCGCGAAGCCAAACAGCGCGGATTCTCGGACTTCCAGCTAGCTCGCACCGTCAGCCACAGCAAAGCCGACGAGATCGAAGCCGATATGCTCAAGATCCGGCGTTACCGTAAAGAACGTGGCATCACGCCATTCGTCAAACAGATCGATACGTTGGCTGCTGAATATCCGGCCCAAACCAACTATCTGTATGTGACCTACAACGGAACGGCACACGACATCGATTTTGCACACGACAACCGTTCAGTTATCGTACTGGGTTCTGGAGCCTACCGCATCGGTAGTTCAGTTGAGTTTGACTGGTGTAGCGTCAGCGCCCTGAATACGATTCGCTCGTTGGGCTACCGTTCGGTGATGATCAACTACAACCCCGAAACGGTTTCGACCGACTACGACGTCTGCGACCGACTCTACTTCGATGAGCTGACACTCGAACGTGTACTCGATATCACCGACCTCGAAGAGCCCAAAGGAGTGGTCGTTTCGACTGGCGGTCAGATTCCGAACAACCTGGCCATGCGTCTGCACAACGAGCATGTACCCATCCTCGGAACATCGGCCGAAAATATCGACAACGCCGAAGATCGCCACAAATTCTCATCGATGCTTGACAAGATCGGCGTCGATCAGCCTCGCTGGCGTGAGTTGACCACGATGGAAGACATCTACAACTTCGTCGATGAGGTGGGCTTCCCGGTGTTGATCCGTCCCTCATACGTGCTGTCCGGTGCGGCTATGAATGTCGTTTCGAACCGCTCGGAGCTGGAACACTTCCTCACACTGGCCACCAGCGTCTCGAAACAGTATCCGGTTGTCGTAACCGAATTCATCGAACATGCCAAAGAGATCGAAATAGATGCCGTAGCCCAAAACGGCGAGGTGCTGATTTACGCCATCTCCGAACACGTTGAATTTGCCGGCGTACACTCTGGTGATGCAACCATGGTCTTCCCGCCTCAGAAGATGTATGTCGAGACCATGCGCCGAATCAAAAAGATCAGCCGTGAGGTTGCCCGCATGCTGAATATCTCAGGACCGTTCAACATGCAGTTGATGGCCAAAAACAATGAGATCAAGGTGATCGAATGCAACCTGCGTGCATCACGTAGTTTCCCGTTCGTATCAAAAGTTCTGAAGGTCAACTTCATCGACATCGCTACCCGCGTTATGTTGGGTGCAGATCCACAGGTACCGCACAAATCGGCATTCGAACTCGACTACGTCGGAATCAAAGCTCCACAATTCTCCTTCTCACGTCTGCAAAAAGCAGACCCTGTTTTGGGTGTTGAGATGGCCTCAACAGGGGAAGTAGGATGTATCGGTGAGGATTTCCATGAGGCAATCCTCAAGAGCATGATCTCCGTAGGCTATGCAATCCCAAAGAAAAACGTATTGCTCTCGACCGGTGATTCCCGTTCGAAAATGGATATGCTTTCCGCAGCCAAAGCGCTTCAAAGTCGCGGATACAACATCTTCGCAACCAAAGGTACTGCTGCATTCCTCGAACTGAACGGTGTCCATGCGACCGTTCTGCATTGGCCCGATCAGAAAGAGCAGCCCAATACGTTGGATTACATCAAGGAGAAGAAGATCGATTTGGTTGTCAACATTCCGAAGAACCTGTCGAAAGATGAGTTGAACAACGACTACACGATTCGACGCAGTGCGATCGACTTCAACATTCCATTGATCACGAATGCCCGTTTGGCAAGTGCCTTTATCATCGCCTTCTGCCGACTGGCACCGGAAGACATCAAGATCAAAAGCTGGAACGAATATTAATCGCACATAGCTTCATAAAAGCAGTAAACCCTCCACATTAGGAGGGTTTACTATTTTTATGTACTTTCGTTGGTGGTATAAGGCACAGACTCCACGACAACGTTGTCTTTTTTATCCCTGACGGTACAACAAGGAAAGATTACGCAAACGAGATGCAAATAAACGGAATAACAGGAAAAATCGACAACAAGCAATTCCTCATCATCATAAATATCCATTTCTCCTGAACGATACGAATTATATTATACAAACATGCCTCTCATTTTACGAAAAGACATTACACCTGAGATCACCTTGGGAATTTGGCATATCAACGAGAATATCGAAACACTGCTCACCTTATGTCTGCCTGACGACCGTCGAGAGGCTGCAAAGTTTGTAAATGAATCCCGCAAGATCGAGTGGTTGGCATGGCATGCGTTATTGCAAACCTTGCATCCAGGGGCAAAGGCCAGTTATGATCCACAGGGCGGTCCAATACTGGATGTAAACCTGCACATCGGCGTCAGTCATACACGCAATTACGCTGCCGTAATTCTTGCTCCAACACCCTGCGCTATTGACATTGAAAATATTGAACGGGATTTTTCGCGAGCCCTCCCCCGATATACCACACCTCAAGAGCAACTTATCGGCACAACTCTGCCCAATCCACAACTCTACCCTGCCCTTTTTTGGTGTTCGAAAGAGGCGCTTTACAAACTAAAACGCAATTCTGGTATTGACTTCTTACAAGACCTGCACATTAACGCAGTCGATCCTAATAATCGAACAATACAGGCTCGTGCTCAAGAGACCCAACACATGCTACACTATTTGAAACAAGACTCGTTGTGTTGCGTCTACGCGTGGGAACAGTGATAAAGTGACTAATTCAATTCTAGAGCAAAAAGCGAATTACTAAGCCCCCGCACACAGCCTTCACACATTACAAATCCTTTTCAATGTAGGTAAAGATCGTTTTACCGATCACAAATTTGGAGCCATGGTAGAGTCTCTTTCTTACACGTGGTTTCAGAGGCTTTTTATCGAAAATCACACCATCCTCCAATGCAAACAGATAGAGATAACCGTTAATCATTCTGACCTCAGCCTGTTCAGGAGCGATTGGACTGGTAATATCCCACGACATCTGCAAATCACAATTGACCGACTTACCGATCGTGACCCGTTTAGAGAGAATGGAGGCATTCATCCATTTATAAATAGCCACATCCATCTCCTTGATTGGGCCCTCGACCCGCAAGAAATAACGCTCTGATTTGGGGCTGGTCGCTGCGACACTGACTGCAAATCCGATACAGTAAATCATGTAGCTCAACAACAAGAACTCACGCGTATCAATTTGCATACTGAATGCAAACGACCACAAATACATGGATCCCAAACCAAATACGATTGAAATCGCAGCACCGATCAGCGCTTTCTTGAGTTTGATGTCGGTTCCATACGCGACAATGAATGCAATCATAAAACCACTAAGCATCCACGGAATCCAATCAATCAGGAAAGAGTTATCCTTAAAGTTCAGTGAAATCGAGATCACGCAACCGATAAAGAACGACAGATAACCACACACGCCTCCGACAAGCGATTTCACGGCCACGAACAACGATCGTTTCCACCACCAGCGTCCATGTCCTGTCAACAGACTCAGGGACAGGGTCAGGAAGAAGCCGATATTCATTCCATAGAAAGGCAGATAAAAGAGGTGGTTGCCATACTCTTCCATCAACGTATCTGTTTTCGTCGAGTTCTGATCCAAATCAAAAATCACATGGATCAGCTTCACCAAGGAGAGGCCTTCATTGTTATGGGCATTGGCCGTAAAACTGATCCAGGCGATCAATCCGGCAAACGCACCGGCCAAAATCCACGACAGATAGAACGAAGCATTCCGCGGGTCAAACAGACTGTGGCGATTGTAATAGTGGCTTCCGGTTTTACAATTGCGGCCATACTCCGGACATTTGTATTCGTTTTCATCCCAGCAGGATTCATGCATGACATGCTGGCATTTGACAACAATCGAGTCTCCCTCGACAAACGGAGCCTTACAGAAATAGCAGGATTGATCAACCAATACCCCATTGTAAGTCATATTTTTATTGGTGTATTGGGTGACATACTTGCGTTTGAAAATGATGTATCGGATAGCCGGTAGAATGAACTGGAAAAACAGATAGATCCAAAAGATCGTCAACAATCCCAACAACGTTCCCTGCATAATAACTTGAAAAGTCGTGAGGCCATTGACAATAATCGGATTATAGACACTACCCGCATTGTAGTCGATAAAATCCGAAGCGATCAAACTATCCCGTTGATAACAATCGATCTGCAATTTGCGCTCCATTCCCCGGTATATTTTGAGATCAGGGTTAACAAACGTAAACCGATAATCGGCATGCTCTTTATTAAATTGACTCAAAATATCATTTAGAATCTGATTCTGGTTGAGTACATCCAGGTACTTGCCTCCAGTTTTCTGACACAATGCTGTCAAGAAATTCTTGGACTCTTCATCGGTTCCATCTTCCCCTGCAGATGCCGTTTTGGGAGTACCGACATCCGTATGATTCAAATTGACATAAAAGATGGGCAATCCTTCCAAAGTATTTCCTCGTCGGGAGAGTTGATGCTGTAAAGAAAAATAATCCGGATCCAACGGACGATTATTATCATATACTTTCCCATCCGAGAAGACGATCAAGACATTCTGGCCAGGCACCGTTCCCCGCTCGAGCGTATCCGTCGGTGCTGCTTTCGGAAAGGCTACCGGGCCCTTCTCCAATTCATCAATCTTCGACAAAATCGAACGATACAGGTATTTTCGATCCGGGACAGCTTTAAAATAGTTATCCAGCACATAATCGGTCACCTCCATCGTTTCAGTCACTTTACGGCCTTTCATAAAGGCGATGTGCAGGTGATTGAAAACAAACAGATTTTTCAAATTCCGGACTACACGCTGTTGCTCGGCGACTTCTGCCGAATCCAATGTCAGATCGGCTAAAATCAAAATATTCAGATTCAATTTGGCAAGTTCCTGTATCTTCAGGTTCTCGTAATTTTTCAACCGAGGTTGGCTTTTCGGATCATAGAGATTTTTCACAAACTCGCGAGTCTGGAAATGAATGGTCGTATCATGATTTAACAGGAGTCCCGTGATACTGTCATTCATCTGGACGTTCGCATAAAAGCACTTGTAATCGGAATCAAAGTCAACACTCAGGACATTGATCTTCATATCCTCTTTATAGTGTTCACTGTGCGGTGTCATGTTGGTGCATCCGGACAGAATAAGCACCAGCATGAAAACGAACGATATACTGCGGCTGTTCATCTTAACAGATTGTTAGCAGATTACAAATTTATCAAATGGTCGGATAATCATCCTCTTCGTTATTGAGCGCTTCACGCAATTTCTTTGCATTTTCCCGAGCCTGTTTCAGTGCTTTGATTTTGGCCTGCACCATATTGATGAACATCAAAATCATCGCAACTGCTGCGAAACTATACAAATAATCCTTCACGCGCTGAATCCACGGCTTGTATTCCAGAGCCTGAATCTTCTCCGACTGATTTTTCAGGTCGATATATTTCTCTTCAATTTGTTGAAATCGGGGTTGAAACGCCGGAAACTCTTGCGACAAACTCTTCGCCGTTTCATATTGCTGCTGAAGCTCGGCAAACACCGATTGTTCCTGTCCCTTAAGCTGTTCAAGCTGTGGAGCAGTCGTTTTCACTAAGGAATACTCCATGGCCTTTTTATCCAGTTCCTGATAGAGGCTGTCTTGAGACATGCAGAACTTCTCTGCATCCGCAAAATTTTTCTGAGCCTCAAAAAAATGCTGTTTGGAAGCAATCGTATCGATTAGCGCCTGCTTCACCAATTGGTAATCGGCAACAATCTGCAATAACGAGTCGTCGTCTGCAATTACATTCTGTCTCGCCTGATAATAGGCGTTCCATTTGGTATCGATGGTTGTTATCTGTTGATTGGCCTCCACCAACCCATCTGGCGTACGTTGCGAAAGAGTGGATGACAGTGTATGGAGCTGATCATAAAAATAGAGCATCCGGCTCTCGATCTCCAATCTCTGCATCTCATCGATCAGTTGTTCCTGCTTCGAATTTGTCTGAGCTGCCGGCTCCTGTCCCCGCATCTCCGAGCACAACCCGATCACACTCACAGCGACCGCCCCAATGCATCTCCACCGTTGACTCCACTTGCCCATACGAAACTACTTTTTTACACAGGTTCTGTGAAAATAATTGGCTGCCTCGTTAAAGACACTGATTGCAGATTGCTGACTCGATGTAACAACCGAAGCACGTTTAACCTGCGAGCGAATCTGATCGATAATCTGATTGCACGCCGTAACCAGGTCTTTACGCTCCATCATATCTGAAGAGAGCAACCATCGATTGACATTATTATCGATCCGTCTGGCCATGGTCAGGATGTAATCGGCACTCAAACCAAGCGAAGCGGCTTTAGCTCGTGTTTTGATCCGGGTTTCGACAACATACTTGCACTCCATTCGTTCAATTGAATCCACATAACGATTGTACAGATCAATGTTGGCCTGAATATCCGGACATGTACTGGTCTCCTCTTTCCTGGGGAACTGCTCCAACAACAACGATTTCATCTGCGCAAAGATCTTCTCGCTGCCGGGCGTATTGAAACTGGAGGTTTTGCCAAACTGCTGGTCAAATGCATCGAAACTGGCCCGAATACTCTCCACCTGGGCTGCCGAAGCCTGCAACTGCTCCTCCTTTCCAAAACAGGGATCCCGTTTGATCTCAATATTATACCTCCGATTCAGATCGGTCTGATAGAAGAGTTCATATTCGGGTTTCTTGCTGGAGACCGGTTCGCTCATCACCAAAATATCTCGCAACATGATCGACACATTGGTCTCTTGACGCAGAATATCGAAAGATTGCTCAATATAGTCGTTCACCATTTTGTAATCGGTCGGTTGGGGTTGCAGCCCTTCATATTCGATCCACCGACTGAAAATATGTTTGCGTTCGGGTTTGATCGATTTGCGCAACGCCTTCCCCATAGCATAACGAACCCGCGCATCCGAAGCAACCACATAGGGTAATCTGTCGGGGCGCAGACGCGATCCTTTTACCACCTGTGAATAACGTGCATTGGTTTGAAAAACGAACAGTTTCCGATAAGAAATCAGACTGACAGTCAATTTGTTTTCAGGCTCATCAAAAGCGATTTTCACCAGAAGATCCATATCTGAACTTCCCGGCAATAGCGAAATGTGATCCACGTAAGGAGTCTCCGCCGATACCTCTACCTGTTTGACACCTTGCGCCTGCAAGGTTCCGTAGAAGCATAGCAAAAGAAGCGTACAAATAACCTTACTCCATAGATTCATATCGTATATTTCAAATATTAAACACGATTTCAAACTCTTAGCAGTTTTTCTCCGTCAGGATCAACTACATCTTAGGCACAGCCAAATTCGGTTGATCAAAAAAGACCCACCGGTTGGGTTCTCCCTGTTTGACAACCCACTCTGCCACTTTAAAATCCTCCGGATAGGGAGGTTCCTGAATGGCATGATAACGGTCATAACTCAAATAGTGCGCAATACGCTCCACACTCCACGCCAACCCGGAATAGGTGTCAGGCGCATTCAAACAGACCCGTCCTGCGAACTCGCCAAAATAGCGAATATTCGGATGCCACGGATGGGGAATGGGTTGTCCTTCCGCATCGCAGGTCAAAAAGCGAAACTCTGCCGGAGCATCAATACAGGGATAATTGACCGGCAGATCGATGCGCATTTGAAATAGCGATGCGAAAATAGGCGGATTCGATACACCTGGCTCGTTAAGCTGTTCAATTCGTTCCACACTGCAGATGGAATGAATGTGATAGGTGATCAAATAGGCTATCGGCAAACCCTGTACATTGCACTTAAGTATCCGGTATTCTATTCCGCTCCGATGTTCGAAAGAACGTTTCAGTTCGCTCCACTCATGGAGCAACCGCCGATTACGCCCTGTCAATTGAAGATGGGCAAAATCCTGAGGCTCCATTTGCATACTTTGCATGGTCATCTGCGTATCGATTATCCCGGGAATGGATCCGGAATAAGGAAGACCGTATCCCCGTTGTTCACGTTATAATCAGCCAATGTCTGATCCGTCTTTCCTATTCTCGGTCTGAGTACCCGCACCTCATTGGTTGTCGGATCCTCTTTACCAAAAAAATAATCTAACGGAGCACCGGTCTGATCGATCGATGGAAAATCAAAAATCAACCGACCATCTTTACCGATAGCATGCCGCAGATTGTTCATCAGCGTACTTAACGGTGCATGCGGGTTAATGATACGAAACCTGACCTTTTTATCTTTATATACAATGTCCAAAAAGAAATCTTCCATAAGTCACGGTTTTATGGGAACCTAAAAACTATTTATCTCAATCTGACATTTGGTTAAACAATCTCGATGTTGACCTGCACTGGAAATACATTGGCACTTCTCACCTCGATCATCTTTTGCAAAACCAACTCCGTCATCGCTATCTTCTCTTGAAAACTGCGTCGAATATACGGATTATCCTTCAGCGTAATGTACACCTGTGTCTCGAATCCACAATGGCCACGTTCGGTATGCTGCATATTGCGCACCCGTATTTTGGAGATCATATCGATCGTAATACCGAATCGGGTTGCCAGTTCATTATAGCACAACATCTTAATGTCTGCCGGCGTCACAATCCGATCGTTTGTCACCATATAGTAACGGGCCAAACTATTTTCCGCATCGACGCTTTGCAACTCATCCGATCCGGGCATAGGCTCTGCTACCAACTTGACACTGCCGATATGGGTGCCCGTTGCCACACTGAATTGACTCTTGCCATTTAACACTGTATTAACGGCGCTTCCGTTGGTAATCAAATAGTCGATATTCAAACTTGCCTCTTTGGGATGGAAGCCACGTGAATTCTTCAGCATCAGATACAATCCGGGAGTCGTCGTTTTCGAAGCTTTGGCAACCCCCTCGGACATCTTCTTCAACACCGTATAAAATTGATCCATGAAGGCTCCGTCACGAAGCGATTCAATCTGTTGAAACGCATAATAATCAGACGAGAACCTACTGATCAGCGTAGTGGCCAATTTAACCAACCGTTCCGCATTGAACCGATCAGTTGCGATCTTTCGGATTTCAATCGGCTCGTCTTTAAACAGTTGAGACACAGACGGGCGAATCAAATGGAGGAATTGCCACCGATCGGCACTTTTCTCGCCACCTGTCAAACGAACCATAGGGGTATTGGACGAAAGGGTGGCAGATCGCAACTCCGCATTAAGCAGGATCGTGCAATTTAGAAGCAACTGCTCCTTATCAAACAGGAACGAATCGTCAATTCCGAAAAATTCAAACACCAGTTCCACCTTATCGACCGGATAAGGTAGAATCGATTTGTACGTATCGACACTAAAGAGTCTTACATTCTGTTTGGCAAACAGATCAAACCAAAGATGGCGGGACTGAAAAACCGGAGACTGGCTATAAATCATATTGCCCAACGAGAAACAACCACTCAACGGCAGATCTGCATAATCCCACGGTTTTATAAGAGGTAACGGATGTCCGTTGACAAAAACTTTCAGATCCTGGAAATGTGTATTCCCAATCATGAATGTCCAACCCGACAGGTTACTGATCGGCTCTTTGAACTGTAAACCCACTTTCCATCTACGGGCGTCCAATCTGACAACGGATGAGACACTGCCATTAAAAACGGTCGTCTTGAGCAAGGGAATAAATGAGAAAGAGCTCCCCGCCAAACTAAAATTTGTCCGGTGATCCAAAATTTGTGACGGCACGCTATTTTCCATCGAAACCTCGACCACGGCGGTTGCAGGCAGGGCATGGATTCGCTCATAAGGGATGAGCATCCGTGCAAATTCATTGAGAATATCAGCCCTGAGCTGTTCGATTTCATTATCGATCTCGTTCGCTTGATAGGCAAGAGCCGTCATGAACAGGGCGAGTACCGGATCACGATCCAGCCCCTCCAGATGTTCACCGTTATTGCTATGCTCCCAAATGGTAACGGCCTCTTTTATGATCTCTTCCGCTCTTTGACGCGTTGTAAAGATGGTCTGTTTCATTCCTTGTTTCGTTTTACTTCAGACAGAACGACACCGACAACGTTAACTCCAAATATCTATACTGGTTGTATATCGATACGCCTCGTTGGTTTCGGTCAAAGTGCCCTCAACATTGATCTGCACCTTCTTTGCATTTTTCAGGTACGACATCGTCACCGAAACCCCGGACAACCGTTTTTCGTACTGTTCGACAGCTCGTTTCAGTTCCGTCGCAAAGGTGTTAATGCTTTTCGAGGTTCCCGAAACTTTTTTATTATACATGTCCGAGTCAACTCCGTCGCCTGCCGAGTTATAAATCACCCCTTCATTTTCATTGAAAATCTCAAATTTCAGATTATTAAACACAAATCCGAATTGAGGATCTGCGACACAACTCCGACATGCTGTGGTCAACAACAGGTCGAGAAACGCATCGACAGCCATTTTCAATTTCGGGGCGCGGGCTACGTTCCCTGCCGCCACTTGCAAGGGTAACAAAATACTCATGACACTAAATTAATGGCATAAACTCCTCCTGTTCCTCCTTCTCAATCGGGACATACAACGCCTTATACAAACTGTCATACAGGCTCTCGTACAGTTTCTCCGAGAGTTCGTCTGACAACTCTCCAGCCAGCAAATCATGCAATTCATTCTTGAATTGATGATTGAGGTAGTCGGTCAATTTAGCGGTCAACTCCTCGGCAATCTCCGCATAAAGTTTGTTTTTCAGCTCTTCACTTAACCGCTCATACAGCTCAGGATACAACCGTTCGTATAATTCGGCTTTGACCTGTGCCTTCAACTCATCAAAATCGATGGAGTGATCCTCCAAAACGACTTTATCCAAAATGGTTGCGGCACTATGCAGATATTCCGTCAACCACTCCAGCCAATTGACAATATCATACTCCGAGTAGTTTTGAAGTACGATCGGAGTCTCGGTATTGGGAGTAACAATATAGTAGTCAATAGCCTGAGCTATTTCATGGGTTAACTGCACAAACTGGCTGGTGCGGTTTTTCGTATCATAACCTTTCAGCAAGTACGCATAGCGTTGAAATGCCCTTTTGCCTTCACCCGATTCCAAATTCGGATGTTCAGCCAATAGCCCCACCTTCTCCGACAACTGCTTCAAATAGGTCTCGAACCGACTGTTTGAAGAGAGGTGAAGACAAGGCGGAATGTACGATTCATCAATGACAAAGACTCCATCATTGACCTTGAATTTCATCACCGGGAAAAGGTCTGTCCCCTTCAGTTCATCCAGCGTATAAATACCATAAGTATATTCCGGACGAACAAACGGTACACTCTTAATGTCGAATTCCACCTCCTTCTCTCCGAAGCCACAAGCCAGATAATACTCATCGCCATATACCAGGGGGACGGAGACTACCACCTTTTCGTCAATATGCAGGATCTTTCCGGAAGGTAGAAGCGCCATGCACACCAGCCGTTCAATCTCCAGTTTATTACGGACAAACCCTCCCCGATTATCGAATTCCGTAAAAGGGATAAGGCCAAACTGGTTTCCATTGACAGCCCGGCTGGCTACCTGCTCTCTTCGGGCCAGATTCGCATCCAGTTCGACAAAGGTCTGGGCAGAGATCTCCATACCGGCTTCCCAGTCTATTCTTGAATTGATATTCATAATACGCTTCTACTTACTGTCCACATTTTGGATCGACAAACTTTCGGGAAATACTGTATTGTAATTCAACATCATGCCTTCACCAAGCACAAAGGGCTGATTGCAATCTTTAATCAGAATAGTGCATTTTGTATCGAAAGGAATAAACCATTCGCAAAGGAATTCCCGAAAAGGTTCGATTTGCTGATTCAATTCGTCATACGCTTCTCTCGTCAACCGGGGAATGATCAACCGATATTCCACGGCAGGTTGGGCATATTGTGCCCCCTCTTCCCAGGCATATCGTCCGGTTTTCATCTCCACATCACAGTCGAACAGCTGTTCCAACAGATCGCGAATAAACCCGAAATCTGCTCTCAACTGGCTAACATGCAGCAAAAGGGGAGCCGTCTGACGGATATAGGGGTTGGTGGTTTCATCCAGATCAACATCGAAATAGCGTTTCAGCACAAAGGTCAACCGCTCCTGTAACAGCTGTGTCGCCTGTTTTTCAATATGCAGCCGAGACCTGAAAGCCAAGGTATCGACCGGTCTGAACAGATCCAGCAAAAGCTCCTCCTCTTTTTTGAATTGCTCGTATTTCTGTTCAAAATCTTTACCTTTCAGCGCATTATCCTTAGCAATTATCCCTTGGGGCAACAACCTCAAAAAGCTGTCACGAGACAACCGTACAGTCCGATTGTCTTCATCCAGGTTCAGTACATCCGGACTGTAATTCCGATAAAAGGTACCTGCACAATCTACCCCCCACCGATCAATGTCGTCCGGATAGAGATAGTTCAGCAGAGACTCCGCACTGATATGATACAGATCTTGTTCGTTCATCGTCATGCCTTTCGGCCTTGAAATAAAAATTGCCCATAGCCGCACTCATCGGCCATTTCCACATAATACGTTCCCTGTTCTGTCGTCACCTGCAGCATATCCCAAGCAGCAACACCCACCTGTTTCAGTGTCAATTCCGGATAGGGAAACTGCGTGTTGAGTTGCTTGATGTCATGTTGATACATGGCATGGAACGGCAGATATTGCAAAGCTGGTTCCTGCTCCACAAACTGCTCGATCTGATAGTCCGGTTGCATCACCTGTATCTGACGTTCATCCCGGCGAACAACGAGATAATCCACAAATCCGTGATCCCGTAGCTGAATTTCGACCTCTTTACAATTCAATCGTTTAGACAGATAATCCAAAGCACGGTCCACTCGCCAATCCGTGGTTATCTCCACACTTTCCACAGGGAACCACTGTTCATGAACCGGACAATCCTCATCGTATGCAGTAAAATCCACCACTCTCGCTGCCAAATGTTGCCCCTCGTAATAAAACATTTTGCCACATAACGAGGTCAACTCACCACGGGCAAGCTCTTCCGAATGCAACAGTTTGACCGCCTCTTGCGCCTCAACTGCCCCTATAATCGAGGCAATCACAGGTGTTGTCGGCACCCTGCCAGCTTGCTCGTTTCGTCTGATTGCAGTAGAGCAGGAGATCCGATACGAGAGATCCTTCAGCGCTTCAGGACCCAAATTGCAGGCATAGCAATTTTTACCCGGCATAAACACCCGTGCCGTTCCTTCGAGTCCATCGATACCGCCATCGACCCAAGGGACACCGGCACGCATACAAAGGCGGTTCAAGCAATAGCGAGCCCAACGGTTATCGACGCACCCAACGACCACATCCATTTGGCGCAACAATCCCAACCCGATATCGTGACAAATATCACCCTGCAACGGCAGAATATGGACCGAAGGATTGATCTCCCGCAACCGATCGGCCGCCACCAAAACTTTCGGGCGCCCCGTCTCGGCATCTTCTCTCCGAAACAGGACAGACCGGGTCAAATTGGTAGATTCAACGACATCGAAATCAACGATTACCAAATGTCCGACACCAAACAGCACCAAATTTTTAAGGACCTCATTACCTAACGCTCCACACCCGACCACCATAACATTAGCCTTTTTCAATCGGTCGAGTTTGAACCAAGAGAGTTGCGACAGCACCTCCTCGCCCCATGCTGGAGCTATAACCGGAATTGCGCTCTCGTTTTCCATACAAAAATCGTCATCTCCTATTTCGCCGTTTAAAAGTAATAATTATTCCGAAAAATACCTACTACACTCCTCCATGATCAAGAACAAAAAATCACACAGACAACACTTTGCGAATTAAGACACACTCAAAACACACATTTTCCACCTCAAAACCCCGTACGTTCAGCAACTCGACATGAAATTACCTCTCAATACAAAGGATTGTCCCCATTTTCCAATGAATTTTCGTATGTTTGTAATACGATGATTTTCACCCTGCCTGCACGAATGAAATATTTGTGGACCATTCTATTATGCGTGCTTTTCCTTCCCTCGATGGCACAACAGATGCGCATAGAGGAATTTGCCCGAGACAAAAAGCCTTTGTTGGGGAAAGCGCCTTTTGCAACCGATAAACAACACGCCCTGTTTGATTTTTATACGAATGAAAAGGGATTTCAGTTTTTTATCGGTGATGCTGCCATTCCATTTGCCGAGGGTGAAGGATGCATCACATTAACACTACCCGACCGAACAGAGTATCTGACCGTTAAACATCCAGAATACGGGCAACTCACTTGGAAAATTCCGGGGAAAGAGCTGAGAAAGAAAAAACACTACCATGCCTATCTTCACACGGAAAGCCTGACCAAAGAGTACCAACAAGAGAAACAGTGGGCTGTATTTACCGTCAATCCTGCCCATGCAATCGTCTATGTTGATAGTCTGATACACCCGATTCAGGAGGGAAGTTTATCTCTCTATCTACCCATCGGCACACACAGTTGCCGCATAGAGTCCCCATTCTACCAAACATGGTCTGACACGATCGAGCTAAGTGACTCCGCACGATTTGAAAAAAATGTCACTTTAGTGCCATATTATGCCTATCTGACTGTAGAAACGCCTTTTTCGGATGCACAAATTTGGTTAGACGGCAAATTAATCGGCACTCAAAAGGTAGCAACGGGACGGCTGACGCCAGGCCGCTATCGTTTAACAATCAGCCGAATGGATTGGATCTATTACGATCAGTTTATAGAGATAACCAACGCTGAACGAAAAGTGATCGACCTGCACACCGTAACGATGCAGCCGCTCCGACAAGCTGAGACACAACCCGGAATCGGGCTCATATTGTCAGGCACCACATTGGCTACCCCAGATGCGCCCCTCAACACAAACGACACCGATAACCATGTAATCTCCACACCATCTGACTCTAACCAGAAATTATCCAATATCCACATCACGGCAATCGATGCCGAGACCGAAATTTGGCTCAATCGTGAAAGGGTTGGACAAGGGGGATGGCAGGGTTTGTTGTCTCCCGGGTTTTATGCCGTCAGTTCAAAAAAGGATGGTTTGGAATCTCGAACCCGATACTTTTGGGTAGAAGAAGGGACTGCCGCCGAATGGGATCTAACCTCCCCTATGGCGGATTATGGGCTACTGAATATTTCGTGTAACGAAGTGGATGCCACGATTTTTCTGAACGGAGTCGCGGTCGGGACCACCCCTCGCGTACTAAAGGACTTACCGGTCGATCGATACTACCGTGTCCGTTTGGTCAAAGGCCGCAAAACCGCTGAGACTGTAGTCCAACTGAAAGGCAATGACATTGTGAATGTAAATTTAAAATTGAAATAAAGGCAGTTTAGCAACACTTAAACTTGGACATTACATTATGAGAAGCGCTGTGTATAACTTATTGCGGGAGGCTCAACAGAAAATGAGCGGTTATGCCGTATATATGAATTATCAATTCATCCATTTCAGTGTCGTGGCTGAACCGGCAGCACTGCTTGCGGTTGAGGTGGAGATCGACAACACCCCCTTGAATCTGGAGGATGTTGCTGATGTTGCCGTTCCTGAAGAGACGCAATTTGCCTTGATTCCCAAAGATCAAAGCTATCTTTTCCCGATTTGCAAAGCAGTAGGGAAAGTTCACCCGGATTACAAGATCGAGCAAAAACCGCTCAATGAGGAAAACGAGGATTCGGATGGAGCCTCTTCTCATTCCGAAGGGCAGGATTCGGATGAAGAAGAAAAATATGTGCTATGCACCATGCCGGCTGTAAACAAGGATCGTCGGGATGCAGGCATGGATTATGTCAAAACGGTCTATGAAGAAACCATGTCACAACTCGACACGGTCAATGCGGCATACACGGCCAAAATCGGCAAACTGTTGATTAACGCGAAGCCCGAGGAGCTGGATGAAGCGAAAGATGAGCTCAAAAAACTGCACGACAATCATGTAGACATCTGTAAGAACTATCGTGACGAAAAGGAGACACAACTTGAGGAGGCTTATCAGAAATATTTGCAAGCAGAAAGCGAAAAAGAGAGTGCAGAGCAGGAGAAACAGGCTGCACGGGGTCAGGATGCAGGCAAACAGATGAGCATGGACGCCTGGGCTACTGAAGAGGAGTAACGGTAGCAAGAATTCACGTCGGCAATAACAAAATTTGCACCGGAATACTTTTTTTATGCGCTGCTCACCAAATTTCCCCCTCGCATCGCATTAAAAAATTAGCTTACAGATTTCATTTTCAGAATTTTGAGATACACAGCAAGATATCCTCACGTTTCCCGATACAAGAGGTAATAGGATCACCCTCCATATAACGATTAAGAAGTCACAAAACTCTGAAAATTATTAACAGCAATGAAAAAACGATAAAGTAATCCACACATTTTAAAGACATGCATAAACTACACAAAACAAGCGGGACAAACAGTCCCGCTTGTTTTGTGTAATCACTTCGCCGATCTATACGAAACATCAACCCATTTACACATCTTGCATAATGCGAATGTTCGATTGAAGCGCAAAACGTTCTTGGGTAAAGTACAATTCCTGTAAACAGCAAAATATCAAAAAAAGGTTCGTTTGGGCACTTAGAGCATACCATTCCTTCTCCTGAGCCTCACTCCAAACCATAAACATTACGCAACCGATCGCTCTGTTTATTTCCCTTCTGAATTGCAGGTATGTCCCGGCATATTGATGGAGATACTTCCCCCGTAAGCACACATCAACTTACAGTTATCAAGGAGTGCCGGCATATTGGTAATCAGCTGTTTCCCTCCAGGAGCCCACGGCCCTATCGGAACCGGGATACAGGGCATCGGTGTCAAAGTTCCCATAGCTGCCGCCGTTGCTGAAGCAACCATCGGATTACTCAACGTGGTGCACATGCCGAAAGGCATCACATTGACCATCGGTGCAAAATCCATAATGGTCGCTTTCGGCTTATTCTGAATCATCGGCCGCAACGGATTGGTCACCATCAAAGTCGAGGGGATCTGCCCGAATGTACATTTCAACATAGCCCCCATGCAAACATACTTAGCCATAATATCCCGTTATTATTTTTCAGATTTCATCTCTTCTTCACTCAGTTTCGCACTCAATTTGGCGGTAGATGGAGCACCGGGAACTGAAATACCCTCAGTCGTATAAGGTGTTTTAAACGAAGAATCCACTTTCAAATTCTTCACATCGACTGTACCGGCTGTCACATCGGACTTGAAGGTCGTCTTACCCTGAGAGGTCATCTCTCCATACAAGGTTGTTTTACTACCCGACATCGAGGCATCACCACCACTCAGCTGTACGACTGCTTTGCCATCCTGCTGTAACTCAACGGTTGTATCGCCAAAGACACCCACCTTGTCTGATGCCACCTGGAATGATTTGCTCTTGGTCTTCTTATCTTTCGAACCGGCATAAACCTGTTCTGCCAACAGCAACAAAGCACTCCCTGCTGCCAATGATTTATCGGTACGTTTCTCCTTATCGACATCCATCGCCTTAACCTCGACCTTTTTCGCATTGGCTGCAACAGAACCGATAGCTTTACCTTCGGTATCGGTAGCACTGAAACCTATCTTTTCGGCACGCACCGTAAAGGCTCCCTCTTTGGTCAGGCTCTTCTCCTGGATTTTGCCATCTCTTGATTCGTAATCGACCGCCTCGACCTGAATATCCTTCGACACCACCCGTACCTGGCCATCTGCCGGGAACTCTTTATTCTTACCGGACACTTTGGGGTTGGCCGTATTGATCTCAACTTGCTGCGAAGCAATGGATATTTCGCTATCCTTGATCAACGCACTGTCATCGCCATAGGACGAGATGCTGACCTGTTTTCCCGCCACGGCGATTCCAGCCCCTTTATTGGTACGCATACGCCCGTCTCCATCCATAGAGATCAAATTGATATTCTCCGAACGAATGGATACAGAGGTACCGGTCGTCTTATCTTTGAAAGTCGATTTCCGTTTGGAAGCCGCCTCCTTTTGTTTTTTGAGGCTGTTTAATTGACGGTTGAATTCCGCCAGCCGGGACAGCGAATTGAAATAACCGGACATTGCATTATACAACGCCGAAGCAACCTGCTGGAACTCATCGTGCAGTTCTTCGATATCCACAAAGTTGGTCCGCGTGGTGGTTTCATCAAGATTCATAACATCTTTAGCCACCAAATCGTTCATCTTCGAGATAAAGGACGAGGCATCGGATTTGGCTTGACTGACCTGCTTTTTCAGTTCACCGACCTGACTGGTCAGATTCTTCTCCTCTTTATTCAAGGCCTCCTGCAGAGCCTCATTGGACAAGGTAGCATCCACGCGAATTTGGCCATCAGTTGAAAGAACAATACCGCCATCAAGTCCGGCAAGGTTTTGACTGGTAAAGTAATCCATCGATTTCTCCCCCCGAATCACCACATTGCGGGCCTGAGAAATAATTTCAGAGGTACCTTTCACAACCCGTTCCTCGCCGTCAATACCGGGATCGACTGCGATCTGCTGAATACTGGAAGCACGACTGACAATACTGCCCGTACTGGTTGCATCGAGTCCTACGCCATCCAATCCAATCTCATTGCCCCGGATAATCACTTTGGAATAGTTCCCGCACAACACGCCGCTGCGATCCACATTGCCAATAATAATCTCCGGCGCCGAGATGATTACCCGATGTTCATCGCGGATATAGCGTCCCTTCCCCAGTTGGTCGATCAGGTCGAATTTCATCTGTCTTACTTCGCGCTTACAACGGCGGATCTCTTCCAGATCTTTTTCAACACTTTTCTGGAAATCATCCAATGCGGCTTGCCAATTGGCAAATTGTGCTGCTAAAATTTTCATTGACAGTCGTTTTCTTTCAATTTATTCTATCCATTAATCCAACAGATGGAGAGTAGTTTTGATTTGGGCAATCACATGATCTATATCATCGACCCCTTGACGAGACTCCATGTAAGTAGCCCATGCCCCCTGATCGATATGCAAAGTCTTTCCTTTTACATCTGAGAGCAAAACCTTACCATGATCTGTCGTATCCCAGAGATATTGATCCATGATACCATCCAACTTGTCGACTCCGACAAATTCCTTCACCAGTTTCTTTGCGATACTACCTGCAGCGCTCTCTTTGGATATGCCGTTAACACTCTTGACCCATGCCTGGTCATCACTATATGAGGAGACACTTCCTATACCGCTTTTCTTAATCCCTTCAGAATAATTTGCGCCCTCTTCTGTCTTTTGATGCTCAACCAGATAATTCAATGCCTGCCACATGATGCGACGGAATATCGACTTATCTGCTAGCATTCTCGCCACCGCATCAGCCGTGACATTCTTATCGACGGCTTTTTCAGGCACTACCGGAGCACACAGATTATGCACCAGATCAGTCAAAGTAGCATCTGATTCCACAATGGTATTTTGGAGACGATTGTTCAACATATCGTTCTCATCATAACGCAATGTTTCCAATCGTGTGGCAGCTGCATTAATCACTTGAACCGTATCTCTTATCGTAGTAACCGTTTGAGGCAAAGCATCATCCGGCAAATCGTCTTTCATCTCAACAGGCTGAAGAGCCTCTTGATTTTGCACCTTTCTAAATACGGCCTTTGCCTCAGGGATCGATGTGTCAGTCAAATAGTCTGCAAGATCGACTGTCAAAGTTTGCAGACTGCTGTATGCATTATCATAAACAGCACATGCTGTCAATATATTAATACATTTGTTTTGATAGTCATTAAAAAGATCTGTGATAGCCTGATGCAATGCTGACAAAGTTGCCGGGATATTCGAGGTAAAAATCGTATTAGCCCGACTATGAGCATTGATCGTAAAATTCCCCATAATGGAATCTTTGATATTGAACGGATTAAAACTCTTTTTCAATTCGAAGTTTTGCACCGTTTTTCGTCCAATAATTTGGGTAGATCCCTTACCGGCCTCAATACACAAATAGCGCTTCGACGAGAGCCGCAACGTGCCTGCAATAGGACGCAAGAAGGTCTCCATGACCGTACGGACCGTCGCAAAATCGATCAGAGTAAACTTGCCGATTACATTTTCAACCACCTTCATTCCCAAATCGCCTAGCGATTTCGGGAGAAAATCTCGGTTCTTTCCCGAAGTGAGTGTCAGGTTATTGCCCGCCACAATATCGACATTCTTACCGACGATTTTCACATTTCCGTTAGGAGCACTGATCGTAATACCGGTAAAGGCATTGATATTCACCTTGCCCAATGGTGAATTAATGGAGATCGTGCGCTTCTCGGAAGACATGGAGATCGAATAAAGCCCATACTTATCCGTAAATTGGATTCCCCCCATCGCCTTTCGGAAACTATCTTTCTCAATATCTTGTTTCATCTGCGGGATATAGGTCCCCAATGTGCCCCATAGTGACGAAAAGGGTTTGAACAGATTGGTGCTGCCTCCCGGATCTGAAAAGATGATGGAGTGCCCATTTACAGACGAAAAGACACGGGTACTACTTCCCTTAAGACCAAATGCGGGCGGCCTTTGCATGGAATAGAGCATACCTTCCACATAGGGTTTCTCGATATTTCCGTTTTCATAATTGATAATAGCCTCATCTCCTTTTTCGGGAAGGAACCGGAATCCGCTATCTTTAGAGGCCATCGGTTGGGCTATACGAATCCAGGGAGAGGGATCGTCAGAATCTCCTTGCCACGGATAACGCACCCGTACACGCCCTAATTTAAGCGGGTCGGAATTATGAGTAATGAGCGCCCGTTGCGGATTAGACAGACAGATCGGTGCGACATGTGCTGATGGAGGATAATTCTTCTCCGAAGCGTGATAAGGTACAGCTTCGAATTCGAAATATTCACCCGATTCGGTTGCCGTTGCCGCTTTGACGTTCCCGTTAATTTTAACGACTATGTAACTGTCATTGACATCCCCGAAATGGATAAAACTACCTAACGATATTTTGTAAAAATAGTTCTCCAGAACAACATGAATGCGAGACTGTTCCGTTTTTTCAATCCCTTGTTGAATATCGGCGTAAAATTTCAGGCTATACGCAACGTTATCTTTCCCGTTCGGAGTCGAGCTGAACATATAGACTCCATATTTGTCATCTACTTCATCCGCACTTTTCGGTTTATCTTCTGTGCTATTTTGATCTGATCCGGAACCGCTTTCGTCATATACCCTCTCTCCAAGATAGTTGCCTTTGAAGTAGGAATCCTTGTAGTCATCGTTTGCCGAATCGGAAGATTGTTGACTGCTGATCCGAGTAGTAACAGGTTGATACACAATCTGAGTCAGAATATCGGCCAAATTGGCTTCATTCAGGGCACTTGCCACTGTACTGATCCAAAAGGCTTCGGGCCATTGGGCATAATCTTTCCAACTGCTGTATTTATCTTTCGGAGGAATCGGGTACAACAAATCGTCGTTAGCCTGATGGGAATCCCTCTTCAAGGAGGCCTTTTCAGTCGAGAGCAACTTTTTGCCCTCCGTGTAACTCTGGTGCACCTCTGAGAAAGTTCCATCATTCCATGCAGAGCTCTGTCTCTGAGAAAAGTTAATCGAGATGTAGTTCTCAATCTGAATGGCATCCGAAGGTGCGCTGTTATTTTGCGGAATCTTAAGACCTACGTTAAATTTGTTGCCCTCATAAAAGAAATACTCTCCGCAACGGTTGGTTACGCGAACAATGAAATCAAAAAAGCTCTCATTGTATTGAACCAGGTAGGGCTGAATAAACTCATAGACGACATCTATCTCTTTTGTAGTTGAGGTCGTATTATTTCCCGACGAAGAGGAGGGATTGTTTTCTGATGAAGTCGGAGTAAAGTCCGACGCAGGTATGTCATTCGTAACTGTCTCCTTCCGGACAAAAGTCATGAACTGAAGGTTTAACGAGACTAAAGAGGCAATATCCGTCTGTCCCGTAAACAAAGCGACGGCATCTGGCCAATTCGCTTTCTTGAGAAAAACATCCGATATGAATTTCTGTCCCGTATATGCTTTGCAATATTTGTCCAGTGTTAAAAACTTATCGGGACTGTATGCCTCGAATCGGGCATACATCGTTGTACCGGATCTCGGCCGTTCGAGCTGTATATTAAAAATATAATAGTTGTCGGCAATATGGAATGCGTCAGATCCTGACCCTTGTGTCAGTTGGAGGACTCCATGTTCGAATGCAGTATAGATCGTCTTTATATTAATCGTGTTCCCTTTCCAGTCCAACGACAGGGTAAAACTGAGTTTACCAGGTCGATAGATCTCTTTCTCAATCGTAAAATCGTTCAATGTGCAACTAAATGGCAGAGTTGCATTGTTAATACTGGACTGAGAAGCGATTGAACTGTCATAAATCAAAGTAATGCTATTCGAATCGCCCTCATTATTGAGGTTCTTGATAACCAACTGATAGGTGTTAGCTTCAATAGTTTGTCTGGACTCCCCCATAAGTTTAACTAACGTTTAATAATTGACATACAACTCTTTGCGATAGTTACTACTTCCGATATACTGAATCGACTGCAACAATACCTCCACGTTGGTCATCATCAGCTCGTTTGGTGAGGCTCCTTCGTCGATCGAATCCCCGGCAGTCGATGGTGTATCACCATATATCTCATTGATCGTCAAAACGGTCCCCATCACCACCAAAGCGTTATCATAGTCGCTCAACACATTGCCTCTCTCCTCGTCTCTATTGAATGTCGCATTGAAAACAATGGAAAAAGGTGCAGGGTCATTTTCAGCCATACGTTTATACAAACTTTTCAGATGACCGTCCGGCAAAGATTTGATCGTCAGGCACAAGGTTGTCATCAAAGAAGGGCCGTAAGGGAGACCGAACGTATTTCTCTTTCGCGAGCACTCATAATCGAAACGCTGTACCGTAAAACCCTGCTCTCTCTTTACGGTAACGGTTGGATCGGTAATATCTTCGAGAAAAAGCGACGCTTTCGTATAATTGGAAATGCTTTTCATAACAAATCAAAAAAATGCGATTCAGACCGTCTTAAAACAGGCATTCTTCGATCTCCAGTTCCGACATCATAATGCCCAACCTCAGCTGATGTCGGTTCGTTTCACCAATATCGTAATGTTCAGCGATAGAAAAACATTTCGCATCTTCGAATTTGAATGTTCGTTCCGTCACGTCATAGCGGGCTGATTGATTAGTCAGATCCACGACAATTTTCCCGGACAAGGTCGTCTGGTCGATATACCATTCGAACAGATCCAGGTCATCTTTGGTTGGCGCAACCACCGACAAGATCACCTCATCACAACGAGGGGCTGAATCGGGTGCATTATGATGTCGTGCCACTTTCACCTCGCATCGAGTCACCAGATACTCTTTCGTATAATTGGAGGAGGAGTTATCCCCAATGTACAGACGTGCAGATAAAGACATAACGGAATGTTTGATTCATGTTCAGAGAGATTCCCCGATAAACAAACCATTCTGTTTACCGGGGAAAACTGACAAATCTGTAAACCCGTCACGGGTTACGTATCGAAAACTTATTTCCAGGGATTCTGGAAATCGATCGGGCCGTTCTTCAACTCTTGGCAAACGATCTGCAACTCTTCGAAGTGCTCTTCACCATCCTCCCATTTTTCGAGGAAGTGCACACAATAGCAACCGATTCCTTCGAGCTCCTTCATCGTAGAACCGTCAATGGTATTGGAGAAGGTAATTTTAATATCCCGAGGATCGTTGGGTGAAAGCATCCACTGCAACAATTGATTATTACCGTCGTTCATGGCTTTGACACGAATATTGATCCGTCCGCCACGGGGAATACCCGAAATCTGTCCTTCACGATCGGTAGCCTGTGAAAAGGCGTAATCAATCATCATCACCTCTCGGGACTCGAAACCTTTTACCGATAATTGTACCGGTGTGATATTTTCAGCCATATGGATTTCTTTAATTTCAAATTATACACTCCGTTGTTTTCCCTTAAGCCCAGTCGTTTTCAAAAACAACAGACTCAAATTCGATCTTCTGGCAAGAGATTTCGATCTCTTCGAAATGGCCCTTCTTATCTTCCCATCTCTCCTCGAAATTCACACAATAGCCATTGGTGAATTTGATGGTTTTCATGTTCTTTCCAGTTTTGGTCTCCAGGAAAGTGATCACGCCGTTTTTGGGCAGATTACGTTCCACCATCCAAGCCAACAGATCAGGTGTACCGTCATTGAGAGCCTTCACGCGGATATTGATTTTCCCACCACGGGGAATACCTGACATTTGGCCCTCTACATCAGTTGCCTGGTCAAATTCGTACTTAACCATCAGGACTTCCCGCTCTTTATAGCCGTCGATCTCTAATTTTACCGGTGTCTTTGCCATAATTTTACATTTTTATTGTACTCAACTATTTTGCTATACCATTTGGACATCTTTATCTTTCTTGTCAGCCGAAACCTTGATAATAAAGTTCTTAGCCGAATAGAAAGGAGTCAGACTGATGTCACAAGTAATCCGTTTGGTTACAGGATCTTGGGTCGGTTCTTTGATCTCATAATTTTGGAACAAATTGCCATAACCCTTATAGTCATTCAAGAAAGCCTGAATCTTTGCCTTCAAGTTCTTTGGAGAATTGTAGGGATCCCAATTTTCCAAAGCCACTTCATGCACATAGTTCATCAACACCTTCTTCACCCAATCAAAGACCCGGACAATCGGATACTCTTTCATCGCGGTGTTGTCACCATTGTAGAGCGTAGTATTATTGAAAGCCATCACACGTCCCTCTGAATAGACCATCGGGATCACCTGATTATCCATCAGAGCAGCGATCTCAGATTTCAACAGATCCAATTTCACACCCTTAACACCATCCAGCGTACCGTATTTTTTACCGCCGGCACCTTGTGCCATATTGGCGCTCTCGTCATACAGTTTACCAGCCAATGCTCCCGAACTGCAGATGTAGAATGCCGGGCTGTCTTTCTCGTCTTCCGAGAGTTTTTCAGATTCACGGCCTACCAACCAGTTGGCGGTCATAATAACATTCTGCAACTCAATGTCGCTATCCCGATACCCTTCCGTATTGGCGAACAGATCGTCGAACGAATATTCGTCAGCATGGTCGGTAATCAACATGACTTTATATTTGAAAGCGATTTTCGCCCATTGCAGCAGCGTCGGTTTATCCTGGAATACATTGCCCGGAACCACCAGCAAGCTATAACAATCTTTCAGGCTCAACCGGTCGAAACCATTGCGTAACAGCGTATCGACCTCCTGTGCAAAACCGGAATCACTATCTGCGATATCATCCTTATAAACATTGATCAGACGCAAATTCTTCACTTTATCGGTATTCGCGGTTTTGAAAAAGCCATCCAAGGCCCGGTATGAACGTTCCAAATTGGCCGTTGCAAAAAGTGCATCAGTAACACCCTGGCTCAATACTTTGGTGTATTTCTCCTCTTTGGCTTTGCAAGCATCTACAAACTCCGTAGCACTTTCATGACCTTCGTTCAGGATTTCGAGCCATCCTTTAATATCGTTGATCAGATTTTCCCGTTTATCTTTGAACCGTTTATCTGACAAGAAAACGGCTTTGGCCGCTTTGCGAGCAGGATTCAGGTTGTCTGCATCCGGCATAAACCCGCGAATGGCATTGAAACCTCCAAATGCGGATAACAGTTGGGAGAGATCTTTCCCTTGAGCCGATTGCTGAGCCTGTTTAGCCTCACCGGCTGCATTTTGAGAAGCTATATTGCTTTTTTGCATTTCTGTTTCTGCCATAACTCTATATCATTTATTAAGCGATTACTTATTATTACTTTCCAACTCATCCAACATAGCCTGCAGCATCTCTTTCAACTCCTCTTTCGCGGTGCTGTCCTTGAGGATATCCCTCAGTTTACGGTTCTGCTCAATACTTTTACGTATTTTACTGCTGGTGTCTATCTTTTTCTTCACACCAGAAAGGAACTGGCTATTCTCCACCAACCTACCTTTACCACCCTGCGCTTCGAAATCGCGAAGTTCACTAAAATGCAACACCTCATTCACAGAGCCTCCCTCTTCGTCCACAAAATCGACCTCAACCGAAGGTTTGAAATGGGCAAATGCATCCTGGAGCGTCTGGATATTCTCCACAAACTCCGGATTGCCCGGTTCAACATTGGACGTATATTGGTCGATCATCAAGGTTTTATTGTTATCGATGGGGCTGACCTTCGCATTGGATTCTTCATCTGGAGCCATCGAGATAAAATTCTCTTTCATTGCCATAATCTTCTCGTCTTTTTTAGGATTACTATTTAACTTCTAAAATTTCTCACATCTATTTTGGGTCAAAGCGTTACGAATTCCGGTTTCCCCTCTTTCATCCGGACCTCAACCGTATCACCCGATTTAACCTGCCCGGATATGATCAATTTTGACAACGGATGCCGTAACTCTTTACGAATAATTCCAATTACCGGCCGCGCACCATACTGCGGGTTATACCCCATCATAGCGATCTGTCGTTTCACCTCCGGACTGATCTGCAACTTGATTTCCTGCTCATCAAGCAGTTTGAGCAAACCCTTCAAATGAATATCGAATATACGGGTTACCGTCTCCTCGGTAATTGGAGAGAAAGGTACAATTTCTGTCAGACGTCCCAAAAATTCCGGACGAAAATAATTTTGCATGATATCCATCAGATCATTATTCTGAGGAATTGCACCTTTATTAAATGAATCGACAATAAATTGACTGCCGATATTGGAGGTAAACAGAATCAGTGCATTTGAGAAATCTCCTACACGACCCAAACGATCATGCAATTTACCCTCATCCAGAATCTGCAGGAAGAGGTCAAACACCGACTTATGAGCCTTTTCAATCTCATCGAACAATACGACAGAATAGGGTTTCTGGCGAATCTTGTTGACCAACAGACCACCCTCTTCATAGCCCACATATCCCGGAGGCGCTCCATAGAGCAGCGCAACCGAATGCTCCTCCTTGAACTCTGACATATCGAAACGGATCAACGCCGATTCATCTTCAAACAGGAAGGCTGCCAGTGCTTTGGAAAGTTCCGTTTTACCGGTACCGGTCGGACCGAGGAAGAAGAAGGATCCCATCGGTTGTCCCTTTTTGTTCAATCCTGAGCGGGATTCAAACACGGCATCGAGTACAATCTTCACAGCATGATCCTGACCAACAACCCGTTTTTTCAGCGTAGCCTCGGCGTTGATCAACCGATCACGCTCTTTCGACTGCACCTTTCCTAACGGAATTCCGGTCTGCTTGGCCACTACAGCAAACAGATCCGCACTCTCCAATTGGGTCCGTTTCTGCTGTGCGAGTTGCGTCAACTGATCAAGAACATGTTGCAAATAGTCAATTCGCTCCTCAGCCGTAGCAATTTTATTGAACTCCGTATCGCTATCCAACTGCGCCAACAGAATGCAACTAATCTGATTGATCAACCTATAATGGAGCCACTCCAACTCAGTCATGATCTGTCCCGGCTCCTCCGTTTTGGCACGTTCTCTCAATTTAGCCAACTCTGCCTGAAGCTCGGCCACATCATTAGCCGACATATCATTCATGGTCTTCACCAGCGCCATCGTTCTGTCAATCAGATCAAAAGCTGAATCCGGGAGCGCTTTTTCAGTCAAATAACGTTTAGACAATCGAATTGCATCCCCCATAACCGCTTCATCAACAGCCAGGTGATGATATTCAGAATATGTCCCCAGAGCACCTTTCAGGATACGCAAGCAAAGATCAGTATTGGGTTCTTCGAGCGTGATCTTTTCCAGCTTGGTTACAAACTCTTTATCGGTTTCGATATTTTTTGTATATCCATCAATGGATGAGGTGCAAAGCAGCAACAAGCCACCTTTATTCAGCTCCTGTTTCAAAATAGACGAGGCACCGTACAGACTGCTCTGTTTGTCAAACAGTTTGTCAATCGATTCTATAATCAGAATGGCATTAGGTTGCTCCTTGATCTCTCGTAACAAATTCTTAAACCGATCCTCCAACTCCCCTTTATAAGCAGCATCGGATCCAATGCCGGCCACGTCGAGTTCATAAGCGACCGCGTTACTCAAAAACGATGGCACATGCCCTTCGCACAGCTGCTTGACAAAGGCATTGATCAGAGAGGTTTTTCCCACTCCCGATTCACCCGTAATCAACAAGTTGGACTTTGTCTTACGGCCCAGAATTTCAAAAATGACTGAAATCTCATTTTCAAAGCCCACTACCGGAGCTATTTTACCGGATTTTGCCTCTTCGATTTTGTTGATGCAATATTTATTGACAAGCCCTTGTCCTCCACCGACACCAACCGGGGCACTCCCAGACTGGCTACCAGCTCCACTCACTCCAGCCGACACTCCGATTTTGGCCTGGATTTCCCCAACCGTCAACGGCAATGTTTTCAACTGTTCGAATGTAAAACCGACACCGGGCGTAACCAAAGATGCCAACACGCAAATCGGTTCACATACAGCCAATCCAAATTTTTCTTTATAGACATCGGCCTCCTCCATCACGACCTCAGCCTCTTCTGAATAGTTGAGTTCACTTTGAGGTCTGGAAGTTTTCGGCGAGAGCTGCATTTGCACATCAGCCCACTCTTGCAAATAGTAGTAGTCTTTGTCCAGATCAGTTTCAATAAAATGGACCAAGCCCATACTTTTATGCAATACAGCTTTAAACAAATGAGACGGATAGATCGCGTCGCTACAATATTCTACAGCGAAAGAGTTCGCAATGTCCTTGAGATCGCTCATTTTTAATCTTTTGAGTAATTCCAGTCGATATTTTCAGCTTCCTGAACAAATGTAATAAAAAAACTTAAAAATTCAATACAACTCTCAATGACGAAATCAATTACGCACAATTAACGCCCTGTTTTAATAAACTACTACAACAACTATAAAACCACACAAAAACTCTTAAAAAAGAGGGAGATTAACAATTTAACCTCTCATCGAATAATGGATTGAAAGTTTTCTTTCGCAATCATTTTATTAATAATGGGCTTAAAAAAGCTGCAACACCTCCATCATTTTTTATTGAACTCATGCTCAACGCTACACACAAAATTTCGCGACCAGACCAAAAACTCTCAGTAAGATGGCCTTGATCGACTTTTTTCATTAACCGTAACCATCAAGCACACTTACACACGCACCATAATCAAAAAACCAACAAAAACAAACACACCATTCCAAAAATCACGTTCTACTCCGATCACATATCTACTCACCTGATCTTATTCACAACCGAATTCGATCGGCTCTTTGGATCGGCTCCGTACTCCTGAAACAATATATACACAAACCTACTACGCACCTCTAAATTGATTTTCCCCATTGTCTATCAATTGCTCTACTCAAACCGCAATTTCAACGCAGACAGGCTATTTTCGGGAAATAACTTGCGTGTGCATTGCTTTTTCAATATTTTTCTTTATCTTTGTTGAGTACAAAAGAACGATTATGTTGTCAATTCATCACATCCACGCCCATCATCATCCTTGCCTGCAGAGGTAAGCTATTGGGTGTGTTTGTATCTGAAGAGACATTACGATACCACATGAGGCTTACCTGCAAAGGCAAGCCTTTTTTATTTTCCGGTTGTGGAACAATCTCCACCACTGGGATCAACACAAAGCGGATAAAACCACACAAACATTGCAAACCGAATAAAAACACAGATATGATCAGAATTGCCATTCAGGCCAAAGGCCGACTGAACGAAGAGAGTATCGCCCTGCTCAAAGAGGCAGGCATCTCTATCGAAGACAGCAAACGCAAACTGCTGGCTAAAAGCGATGATTTCCCCATCGAGGTACTTTATCTGCGTGATGACGACATTCCGCAGGCTGTAGCCATGGGGGTTGCCGATCTTGGCATTGTCGGCCTCAACGAAGTGGAAGAGAAAAAATTCAACGTAGAGCTGATTCACAAACTGGGCTTCGGCAAATGCCGTCTTTCACTGGCTGTACCCAAAGCGGTAGAATATTCAGGCCTCTCCTTCTTCAACGGTAAACGGGTAGCCACCTCTTATCCGGCTATTCTTTCACGTTTCTTTAACGAACAGGGAATCCAAGCAGAAATCCATGAGATTGCCGGCTCGGTCGAGATTGCTCCATCGGTAGGAATGGCCGATGCCATTTTCGACATTGTTAGCTCTGGTGGAACCTTGATTACCAATGGGTTGCGCGAAGTTGAGAAGGTTCTCTTTTCGGAAGCTGTACTGATCGCCACTCCGGGTCTTTCAACCGAAAAGCAACAGTTGGTTAATCAACTTCTGTTCCGTTTCGAAGCGGTTGAGCGCAGCAAAGGAATGAAATACGTACTGCTTAACCTGCCGCACGACAAGATCCCCGAAGCAATCAAGATTCTGCCCGGCATGAAGAGCCCAACAATTCTGCCGCTGGCTCAGGAGGGCTGGAGTTCAATTCATGTCGTGATCAACGAAAGCGAACTGTGGTGCAAAATTGAACAGCTCAAGGCTATCGGCGCCGAAGATATTTTGGTACTCTCTCTCGAAAAAATGATCCGGTAATATGCAAGTAATCGTCAATCCCGAAAAGTGCGAGTGGGCAGCCCTGACCGCCCGCCCGCAAATGGAACGCAGCACGATCGGTCCCCGTGTCGCAGCCATTCTCGACGCGGTACGCACCGAGGGTGACGAAGCGTTGCTGCGACTGACTCGCGATATCGATGGCGTGACGCTTTCGTCGCTGGCTGTCACTCAAGACGAAATCGACGAAGCTACACAAGCTATTTCTCTGGAGCTTAAAGCGGCCATTGCTACCGCCAAACACAATATCGAGCAGTTCCATGCAGCCCAGCATACGAATGGTGTGGATATTCAGACCATGCCGGGTGTACACTGCATGCAGAAAGCTGTGCCAATTCGCAGTGTGGGACTTTACATTCCCGGCGGCTCTGCCCCACTCTTTTCGACTGTATTGATGCTGGCCATCCCGGCACGCATCGCAGGATGTAGCCAGATTACACTCTGCTCTCCCCCGAACAAAGAGGGTAAAATTGCCCCAGCCATTCTATACACGGCAGCACAATGCGGGGTAACCCATATTTTCAAGGCTGGAGGAGCGCAGGCGATTGCCGCAATGGCTTACGGAACACAAAGCATTCCCAAAGCCGATAAAATTTTCGGTCCCGGAAACCAATATGTTACCGAAGCCAAACAACAGGTGTCACAATTTACGGCAATCGACATGCCGGCCGGGCCCTCTGAAGTGTTGGTCATGGCCGATGAAACAGCTGATCCGGTTTTTGTCGCCTCTGATTTGTTGTCGCAGGCAGAACACGGACCCGATTCTCAAGCCATGCTGGTTGCCTCTTCACGCTCTTTAGCAGAACGGGTCATGCAAGAGGTTGAACGTCAAGTAGCCCTTCTACCCCGTGCAGCTATTGCCACCCGTGCTTTGGATCACAGCCGCATCATTGTGATGGATATCCCGGAAGAGATGATCGAATTTGCCAATGCCTACGCGGCTGAACACCTCATCATCTCTATGGAGAATGCCTGGGAGGTAGCTCGCCAGATCACCGCAGCCGGCAGCGTTTTTATTGGCAACTACACTCCGGAAAGTGCCGGGGACTACGCTTCAGGAACCAACCATACGCTGCCCACTTATGGCTGGGCTCGTTCTTGCAGCGGAGTCAACCTTGACAGTTTCATGCGAAAAATCACCTTCCAGGAGATCACTCCCGAAGGATTGCAGGGAATCGGCAGCGTAATTGAGACTATGGCAGCAGCCGAAGGACTCGGCGCACACAAAAACGCGGTCACACTACGACTAAACAAATTGAACAACCAATAATCAGCGGCATTTTCTCAATACAACTGTTCTCGCGAGATATTCGCAGTGACACAACGACCGAGATCGCGACAAGGGACAAAACATTTGAGAATATATTGTTTACCAACACTGGAGTTTTGAGTCGCATCCTTATACGAATCGGCTCTTCCGGTTCAACGCAGAACAAGATGACACAAACAGACATACGCAACCTGATGCGGGAGAATATCCGCAATCTGGCCCCCTACTCGACGGCACGAGATGAATATCAGGGCGGAGAGTTGGGAATTTTTCTTGATGCAAACGAGAACCCATACGACAACGGTGTAAACCGCTATCCCGATCCACACCAACGAGCTCTGAAGACCCGCCTTTCGGAGGTCAAAGGGGTACCGGTTGAGAATATTTTTGTCGGCAACGGTTCAGATGAGGCGATCGATCTGATGTATCGGGTCTTTTGTGAGCCCCGCATCAGCAATGCCATTTCGATTGCTCCGACTTACGGCATGTACAAGGTGGCGGCGGCGATCAACGATGTGGAGATGCGCGAGGTGCAATTGGAAGAGGATTTTTCACTCAACGCCGACAAACTGCTGGCAGTTGCTGACGAAAACAGCCGCCTGCTCTGGATCTGCTCGCCCAATAATCCGACAGCAAACACCTTCCCAGCTGAAACAATCGAACATATTATTCGCAATTTCGCAGGGATTGTCGTGCTGGATGAAGCTTACATCGACTTTGCAGAGCGGCCCGGATTCCTCTCTCGTCTGAAAGAGTTCCCGAATCTGGTCATTCTGCAAACACTATCTAAGGCTTGGGGTATGGCGGGTTTGCGATTGGGACTGGCTTTTGCCGATCCGCTGATCATCGCCACCATGTCCAATGTAAAATACCCATACAATGTTAACGGGCCGACGCAACACACCGTCATTGAACGGCTCGGCATTTCACCCGCAGCACAAATTGCTGAAATCTTTAACGAGCGCAAACGGATTATGGAGGCAATGGGCCAGATGCCGGTCATTCGCAAGCTCTACCCGTCAGATGCCAACTTTGTATTGATCAAAGTGGATGAACCTCGTAAGGTATATGATCTTCTGATCGCTGCCGGAATCATTGTCCGCGACCGTTCGCGTATCAAGGGCTGTGAAGGGTGTCTGCGCGTTACGGTCGGCACTCCGGAAGAAAATACACGTTTACTGGAAGTGCTGAGTAAACTGTAATTAGGCTTTATCCACTCAGGGCAGCTATAACTTCTGCTCTGTTACATGGAATACGAGCGTAAGGAATTCGGCGTCGCTGGCAACCGACAAGCAAAAAATCAATATATTACATAGAAGCACAAAAAATTAAATATTCAGGAAGGTACTGAACAAGCCTGCTGATACGATTACCGTTGAAGACAGGTTATTCACCGACACTGTAACTCTACAGAAACAGCACATATTAGGCTAAAATAAAAGATACAGCACCCTCCCTCCAAATATTACAGATCATGTCACAACCGAAAAAGGTACTTTTCATCGATCGCGACGGCACTCTGATCGTTGAACCACCCATAGACTATCAGGTCGATTCACTCGAAAAGTTACGGTTCGTGCCGGGAGCGATTACCGCCATGAACCGGATCGCAACTTTGGATTACGAATTGGTATTGGCCTCTAATCAGGATGGTTTAGGCACCTCCAGCTTCCCTGAAGAGACCTTCCACCCTGCTCATAACCTGATGTTGGCCACCCTCGAGGGAGAGGGCGTATACTTCGATGATCAGCTCATTGACCGTTCGATGCCAGCCGACAACGCCCCGACACGCAAACCGCGTACCGGCATGTTCGGCAAGTACCTCAACAATTCCGAGTATGATCTCGCAGCCTCCTATGTCATCGGAGACCGTGTTACGGATATCGAATTGGCCAAGAATTTGGGAGCACGTGGTATTCTTTTGTGTCCGGTTGAAGAGGGGCAAAAAATGTTGGCTGATGCCGGTTTGGAATCCTACTGCTGTTTGATCACCGACGACTGGAACAAAATCTGGCAAATGCTTCGTGCCGGAGAACGAACCGCTGAGATCACCCGTAAAACAGGCGAAACCGACATCACACTACGCCTCGATCTGGATGGCGGTGGCGTCTCACACATCGATACCGGTCTGAAGTTTTTCGACCACATGCTCGATCAGATCGTACACCATGCAGGTTTCATGCTCGATCTGACGGTACATGGAGATCTGGAGGTGGACGAACACCACACCATTGAAGATACGGCCATCGTACTGGGAGAGGCGGTTTATGCAGCCCTGGGATCGAAACTGGGCATCGAACGTTACGGCTACTGTCTGCCGATGGACGAATGCGACGCAACCGTATTGGTTGATTTCGGCGGCCGGATCGATTTTGCCTGGAACGTCGAGTTTCACCGCGAACGGGTCGGAGATGTTCCGACCGAGATGTTCCGCCACTTCTTCAAGAGCTTCACCGATGCGGCCCACTGCAACCTGCACATTACGGCTACCGGCGAAAACGAGCACCACAAAATCGAAGGCATCTTCAAAGCCTTCTCACGGGCTCTTCGCATGGCGGCATCTCGCAACAGTTTTAAATTCGAACTGCCCAGTAGCAAGGGAATGTTATAATAAGGACACAAAGAGCCCACATGCAAACACATAACTCTGCAGGGCAACACATATAGAACTACAAAATTATGATCGCTGTTATTGATTACGATACCGGCAACCTCTGTTCGGTAGCTAATGCACTGAAACGGTTAGGGGTTGAATACCGCATTACGGCTGACCCTTCTGAAATTCGGGCGGCAGATCGGGTGTTGCTTCCGGGAGTCGGCGAAGCCTCCAGCGCCATGCAAAAATTGAGAGAACGGGGATTGGTCGAGGTGATCCGCTCGCTGACACAACCGGTTTTGGGAATCTGCATCGGCGTACAACTGCTGTGCAAAAGCAGCGAAGAGGGGAATGCCGAATGCCTTGGCATCTTTGACAACCGGGTTCGCAAATTCGACACTTTTTTTGCGGAAGCCGGTATTCCGTGGCATACGGATTCAAACTCGACAACATCCACTTGTTGTACCACCTCTGCAATGGAGCCTACCGCCAAATCATCCATTTCTCCCGCCGTGACTGCCGAACTGACTTCGCTCGATCCAACATCAACGAATACTGAAGCCCATGCTTCTCGATTGAAAATCCCACATATGGGTTGGAACAGCATCGAGAATCTGCGTTCTGGATTGTTCGATGGAATTGACGAAGGATCGTATGTCTATTATGTCCACTCATATGCACCGGAGATTAATGCCGACACCATTGCAACAACGACCTATGGCGTGCCTTTCAGTGCGGCTATCCATAAAGACAATTTTTACGGAACCCAGTTCCATCCTGAGAAGAGTGCCGGGATCGGGGCTCAAATTCTGCAAAACTTTCTGAAATTATGATTACCATCATTCCGGCTATCGATATGATCGGAGGCGAATGCGTCCGACTGACCCAGGGAGACTACGACCGCAAAACCTCCTATTATAAAGATCCGCTCGAGGTGGCTTTACGTTATGCTGACTGCGGAATCAAACGGCTGCATCTGGTCGATCTGGATGGAGCCAAAGCCTCGCATCCGGTCAATTTGGCTGTTTTGGAGCGGATTGCCTCGCATACATCGCTCGAAGTACAATACGGAGGCGGCATTAAGACCAAAGAGGCGTTGAACGAGGTTTTCAACAGCGGTGCAAAACGGGCCATTTGTGGCAGTATTGCAGCTACCCAGCCCGAACAATTCGAAAGCTGGCTGAAGACTTTTGGCCCGGAACGCATGATCCTCGGTGCTGATACCCGTGATGGGCTAATCTCGATCAACGGTTGGCAAGAGGCCGCCACTATGAGCGTAGAGGAGCTGATCGAACGGTTCCGTCCGGCCGGACTACAACAGGTGATCTGTACCGACATTGCTCAAGACGGTATGCTCAGTGGCCCATCCACTCCGCTTTACACAAAACTGCAAGCCCAATTCCCAGAGATCGATATTACGGTCAGTGGAGGAATCAGCTCTTGGAAAGATATTGAGGAGCTGGATCGCCTCGGGCTGCGCAGCGTAATCGTTGGCAAAGCCATTTACGAAGGACGCATCACATTCGACCAATTGCGGACGGCTGCAAACAGATAAATTTGGTTGGTAGTGGGGCATACGCCGGTGAGACCTATATAAGACATTGAACAACTGTAAGTGTCAAATGCTAACGCCACTCCAGCAAAGAGGCTATCGCACCCCAGCTCCCTGGTCAAAACTGGGAAAAGGGCAGGTACAGAAACGGGTAGAACTGCGGAGATAAAGAGACACGTTATTGCGGTCCTACCGTAACACAAAACAGAAACGAAGCATAAATCAATAAAAATGTTAGCCAAACGCATCATACCTTGTCTTGATATCAAAGATGGGGAGACGGTCAAAGGGATTAACTTTCTACAGCTAAAAGAGGTAGGCGATCCGGTTACCTTGGGGCGACGTTATGCCGAAGAGGGAGCCGATGAACTGGTTTACCTCGACATCAGCGCGACATTCGAAGGGAGAAAAACCTTTGCCGAACTGGTTACCCGCATTGCAGAGAATATCAACATTCCATTCACGGTAGGTGGAGGCATCAGCACGGTAGATGATGCAGGACGACTACTCGGAGCGGGAGCCGATAAAGTGAGCATCAACAGTGCTGCTGTCCGCAATCCCGAACTGATCAGCCAAATCGCCTCAAAATATGGAGATCAATTCGTAGTGGTTGCCATCGATGCCAAGATGGTGGATGGCGAGTGGAGAGTCACCACCCACGGCGGACGTAACCTCACGGAGCGGGAACTCTTCACTTGGGCGAAAGAGGCCGAAAATCGCGGAGCCGGAGAGATTCTCTTCACTTCGATGGACCATGACGGCACAAAAAACGGCTACCCTTGTGAAACTTACGCCAAATTATCCGACATGCTGTCGATTCCGGTCATTGCATCAGGAGGTGCTGGCACAGCTCAACACATTGCCGACGTTCTGACGATTGGCAAAGCCGATGCTGCTTTAGCCGCCAGTATCTTCCATTATGGAGAGATTCCCATTCCGGTACTGAAACGCGAACTGCTTCGTCAACATATTCCGGTCAGACTGACGAAATTTTAATTATCTTTGAATGTTTGTGTCAACGATCAGCCGTCACTTCATCCAGATTTTGACTGTCACGCCTCGTTTCCCGCAAACACGAAAAACAAAATCAATAAAACCGATTCAAATTTGAAAACCATGATACAATTCAGTGAATTAGACACAACAAAAAGTTGCGAAGGGCTGGTTCCCGCCATTATCCAGGATGACAACACGATGCAGGTACTGATGCTCGGTTATATGAATGCCGAGGCTTACGAAAAGACCGTAGCGACCGGTAAAGTGACCTTTTACAGCCGGACTCGTCAGTGCCTTTGGACTAAAGGAGAAACCAGCGGCAACTTCCTAACTGTAAAGAGCATTGCCAAAGATTGCGATAGCGACACACTGTTGATTCGTGCGATTCCGGCCGGCCCGGTATGCCACACCGGCAGCAAGACCTGCTTCAACGGTCGTGAAACCGAAGGGTTTATCAAAGAGTTGCAGAGTGTCATTCAGGGACGTCACAAGGAGATGCCCGAAGGCTCTTACACCACCAAACTGTTCACCAAGGGGGTAAACAAAATTGCGCAGAAGGTAGGCGAAGAGGCTGTTGAGACCGTAATCGAAGCTATTGATGGCAACAACGAGCGTCTTGTTTATGAGGCTTCGGATTTGATCTACCACTTGCTGGTACTGCTCGAAAATCAGGGTCTTTCAATTGCCGATTTGGAGGAGGAACTTTTCCGCCGCCACAAATAGATGCTGTTTAGACTGAACCTATACTGAACTTCTCTAAAACCAATAAAACGAACTTACGACCATGGACGACAAAAAGATCGGTATCGCTTGTGACCATGCCGGGTATGAGCTCAAGGAGTTGATCGTAGGCTATCTTGGATCTAAAGGATACGATGTTTATGATTTCGGCACATTCAGTCCCGAAAGTGTCGATTACCCAGATTACGCCCACCCACTGGCAGAAGCTATCGAAAAGGGTGAATTGTCACGCGGAATTGCTATGTGCGGCAGTGCCAACGGCATTACCATGACCTTGAACAAACACCAGGGTATTCGGGCAGCGATCTGCTGGGAGCCCGAGATTGCAGCATTGGCTCGCCAACATAATGATGCTAATGTCTGCTCGATGCCAGCCCGTTTTATCGACAACGATACGGCACTGAAAGTGGTGGACATCTTTCTGAATACACCATTTGAAGGGGGACGCCATCAACGTCGCATTGACAAGATTCCTGTTGCCGCTTACTTGGCCTCCAAAGAAAAACAGGAGACACAAGAATCCAAGTCGTAATCAACATACGAACGACTAAAAACCAAGTGATAATCAATAAAAAACCTTCCGAATAATTCGGAAGGTTTTTTATTGAATTGTTTTGCCAGCACGGATATGTCATCCAATAGATTTTTCAGTTACACTTTGGCAACAGTCTGTCCTCCTCCAAGATATTAACCAAACACACCATTGCTCACAGCAAGCCTTTCTACCCCGGACATCTGATTCCATAGTTATTCAGGCCATACACACATCTGTATCTGTTTACAAGCGTTTCAACCCTCCAGTCATCCAATATTGGAGCGCTCCTCGCAGCACTAAAAAGACCATAAATGCAAGCCATAGTGCATTGTTCCCCACTACACCACGCAATGTGAAATAAACCGCAAAAAAGGCGACCATTGAGAGGAAAACCGAATTACGCATCACCCTCGTGGCAGTCGCACCGATCAATGCGCCATCAACCAGGAATGGAGCAAACCCCACCAACGGCACAGCCACGACCCAAAGAATATACTCTGACGCTCCCACCAGAATAGCCGGCGAGGAGGTAAATAGTCCCAAAAGCGGCTCCCAAAACAGGGCATAGATCCCCACATAGAGCAATGCAACTCCGCCACTCCAGGCCAACAATCCTCGCAAAGATCGTTGTACCATCGCCGGATTACGTGCACCGACATACCGCCCGATCAGCGATTCAGCCGCGAAGGCAAATCCATCCATCATATAGGAGAAGAGTGTAAAGAGCTGCATGAGCAGGGCATTAATGGCCAAAATGGTATCCCCCATTCCCGAAGAGGCCGAAGTAAAAAAGGTATAGACAATGACAATACATGCTGTCCGCAGGAAGATATCCCGATTCACCCGGAAGAAGCGCAACATGGGACGCAAATCGAAACTTTCCCGCACGCTTACTTGCCTGATAAAACGGCGATAATAGACCAGCCAAAGCAACGAAGCGGTCAGCAATCCACCATATTGGGCCACCACCGTACTCCATGCCACCCCTGCAATTCCCCAATGTAATCCGTAAACAAACCACACTCCGAAAGCGACATTCAACAGATTGATCACAATCGAGATATACATTGGGAATCGGGAGTTCTGCATTCCGATAAACCACCCTTGAAAGGCAAAGAGAGACAGGGTTGCCGGTGCTGCCCATAGTCGGATATAGAAATATTCGGCGGCAGCACGCATCGTTTCGGTCGAGCCCTCCATCATCCGGAACGCTAGGTTTCCTACTCCCTGTCGGAATAGTAATAGCAACAGAGCGGCCAACAATGCCACACTGACCGAACGAACAAATACCGAACCCACTTCACGGAAGTTGCGTGCACCAAATGCTTGGGCCACCAATCCGCTGGTCCCCATTCTCAGGAAAGCGAAATTCCAATAGATAAAGTTAAATATGGCCACTCCGATCGCCATGGCTCCGATCAATGAATCCTTGCCGAGATGCCCGACCAGTGCCATATCCACCATTCCCAACAGTGGAACAGTGATATTCGAGATGATGTTTGGAATGGCGAGTGCCAGAATTTTTCGATTCATGGGACAAAGGTCAGAAATTCTTCCCGGTTTGCGAAGTTTTATTTACCAGAATTACTAATTTCGTGCAATGAAGCCCCTTTATCCGGAGCAGAACTTTGTCAAGCAGAACTTACCGGGACAATAGAGAGGGCTTACCCAATCAGCCACAGGCAAACAGCCGCAAAAAAGACGCTTGCCATGAAACACTACGAAGAGATACACAACCACGAGCACCACGACAGTGCCTTGAAAGTCAATGAAGGTGTACCACAACCACCCATTGTCAACCCCTATTTTCAACGTCGCAAACGCCACACGCTCACCACGGATGAATATATCAAAGGAATCCGTGAAGGTGATATCACCATTTTGGCACAAGCCATTACATTGGTTGAGAGCCTGCTACCGGAGCATTATGCACAGGCACAAGAGATCATCGAACGGTGTCTGCCCTATAGCGGAAATTCCATCCGCATCGGTATCACCGGTGTTCCGGGCGCCGGCAAATCGACCTTTATTGAAGCGGTCGGAACCATGGTCACTTCGATCGGCCACAAACTGGCCGTATTGGCCATTGACCCCAGTTCGGAACGGAGCGGTGGTTCGATTCTCGGTGACAAAACCCGTATGGAGCAACTCGTACACAACCCTTCGGTCTTTATTCGCCCCTCCCCATCGGCAGGTTCGCTGGGTGGTGTGGCCCGCAAGACACGCGAAAGCATCATTTTGTGTGAAGCGGCGGGTTTTGACGTAATCTTTATTGAGACGGTGGGTGTCGGACAGTCGGAGACGGCTGTTCACTCAATGGTCGATCTGTTTTTGCTGATTCAGATTGCCGGAGCCGGAGACGAATTGCAGGGAATCAAACGAGGCATTATGGAGATGGCGGACATGGTAGCCATCAACAAATGCGACAGCGGCAACGAGACACGTGCAGAATTGGCCAAACGTCATTTCCTCAACGCATTAAACCTGTTCCCGATGCCTGATTCAGGTTGGCGCCCGCGAGTATATACCTGTTCTGCCACACAAGGGAACGGATTAACTGACGTGTGGAATGGAATTGAGGACTTCCTCAAATTCACGAAAAAGAACGGCTACTACCAACGCAACCGTCATCAACAGGCCAAATACTGGATGTATGAGACCATCAATGAGGCGTTGCATGAGAACTTCTATCGCAATCCGGAGGTTGAAGCCCACCTCAAAGAGTGCGAAGAGTTGGTTTTGGCAGATAAGAAGAGCTCCTTTATTGCGGCTCGCGACCTGTTGAACAACTATTTCAACAGTTTGAAAAAATAGCTGATACAATTCGATGTAATCTCGATATAGACATCACATATCGGAACACAATGATTCCACAACACCACAAAAGAAGGCAGACAAATTGTCTGCCTTCTTTTGTTTATAATATTTATTGATCTGTTGCCTATTCAATCAACACAACCGTATAATCCTGTCCGTAGATACAAATTTGTAATCACAGTTAAAACGCTCTTGATTGTAGGACGAAAATAACGTCTATCCATTAATATGAACAATCAGGACTGTTCATCGCTGCCGACAAACTCGACTACACACACCAGCACATCCAAACACTACAAACAGCGATCTTACATCAATACCAAACGATCAGAGCAAAATCGTACCACAGGCACCTAATAACGAATCAAGCACGGTTCTTGATCGCATTCACTCTCTCGCCTGCTTCACGGCACAAAGTATCGACATCAGCAGTCAACAGTTTCCCCCCTTCAACAACCGCACTGCCATCCACGATAACAGTATCGACATCGGACGCCTTGCCACAATAAACCAAATTGGCAATCAAATCATTCTGTGGAGAGAGATGCGGACGACGCAGATCCACCAACATCAAATCGGCCAACGCTCCTGGAGCAATCACCCCCAATTCGCCTTCGCGACCGATCGCTTTGGCACCATAAACCGTTGCCATTCGCAACGTCTCGTACGCCGTCAAGGCGCAAGGATTCAATGTTGAAACTTTTTGCAGCAGCGAAGCTGCACGCAGCTCCTCCCACATATCCAAATCATTATTCGACGAAGGTCCATCCGTACCGATACCCACATTAACTCCAGACTCCAACATACGGCTTACAGGTGCTATTCCACTCGCCAATTTCATATTGCTCTGTGGATTGTGAGCAACTGACACCCCATAATGAGCCATAATCTCCATATCAGCCTCATCGACATATACGCAATGAGCTGCCAACACCGGACGCTCAAACAATCCTACATCCCGCAGATGGGCTACAGGAGTTTTCCCGTATTGTTCACGAATCATCCGTTGCTCATCGAGTGTTTCGCTGACATGAATCTGAATGCCCAAGCCATACTGATCCGCAATTTTCAACGCCTTTTTCAAGGTATCGGGAGGACAGGTATAAGCGGCATGTGGTGCCAACATCACCTGGACACGTCCGGACTTCAATCCATATTTTTCGGCCATACGGATCGCTTCCGGTTCAAAGTTGTCGTAGTTGGCCCCGACAAATGTCGGACACACCACACCTCGAATTCCCATCTCCAAAACAGCTTCAGCCACACGGTCCGAATGCCAATACATATCGACAAACGTGGTCGTTCCTCCCAACAACATCTCGGCAATACCCAAACGAGCCCCGAGATAGATATCGTCTCCATTGAGTTTTGCCTCGAAGGGCCAGATTTTATCATTGAGCCAAGGCATCAATGGCATATCATCGGCATAACTGCGCATCAGACTCATCGAGACGTGATTATGCAAGTTAATAAAGCCTGGCATCGCCACTTTGTTCTGTCCATCTATTTCATGCAATGACTCTCCACAACGGGCACGAAATGCTTCTGTTGTTGCGGGATCGGCATCGGCAAACACAATCTTTCCATCCGCAATACCGATATTACCGACAAAATATTTACATGGGTCAGATTCCGATGCGGTCATCGGCAGGATGGTACACCCCTTAATCAACAAATTCATATCAAACGAATTTACGGGCCGACAACATTGTCAACACCGAATAAAGATAGCTATTTTTCGAAATTCATGACTCTTGATCTATGCAACTTATCCATAGGTGTCGTTAGCGCATGATCATTTACGTCTCCACAAAAAATGATGCTTACAATCGGAACGATTATCTTCTCCTTTATCTCGGTCCGACTCACACAATTCCGTGTCCAAAAGAAGCCAAGAAGACAACAAAAATATCCAATCGGGAAAGGCTATGACACGCCTGTTTTGTGGTACAAAGCCCAAAGTATTCAGACCTGTCCAGCATTTATCGATCCATTACCTCGCCACGCAGGGTTACGATATAACGGACACCGGGGACATTGGTATATATACTGATTGCTTTATTGAATGTACCGGATTGATGACGGGGGTTATAGGTAACCGTAATCTCACCCTCTTGCCCCGGCATAACCGGTTTCTTAGAAAAAGAGGCTTTGGTACAAGCACACGCTGTTTCAGCACGTACAATCACCAACGGCTTATTACCCTCATTTCGAAATTTATAAACACGAGTCACCGTACCGCCAGATTCGGCGATTTGCCCCAGATTATACTCTTTCTGCATCAATTTCAGTACAGGTTGGGCCTGCACCCCACTCCATGTTGCAAACAACAAACACAATATGGCTAATAGATATCTCATATCAATTTTTGCAAAACTTTCTTATTAGAATAGCGAGAAGTTCTATTTATACTCCTATAGACTCCGAACGCTCAATCGCGATTCTTGGAGATAAAAACAATTGGCGATCTATTAGCAACCTGGCACGACACCAGCATCCCTCCCTATTAACAAAAAAGAGCACCTGAAAACAATACCCGATTGAATCATGCGCTCTCCTTTACTGCTTATTATTTATCGCTATGCTTATTGCATCCGGAAATTATACGTGATCGTTCCCCGTTGCGACAAAGGTGCATTATCATCGACATTGAAACGGGCATTACGCGCGGCACGCAATGCAGCGGCAACCAGTGTACTATTATTGGTGGTCGAACCGGAAGAACGATAGGACGCCGATGTTACTCGACCGTTGCGATCCACTGTAATCTCAACCACGACACGACCTTCGTCACGTGCTCCATAATCGGGACGAGGCAATGCTCCTGCCAACGTACGGCCGGACAAGCTGGCTTGTCCTCCTGTACCCGGAGCGCCGTTGCCTGGTCCTGTACCACCGGTACCCGTGCCTGAACCATCAAAACTGCCGTTTGCTGCTCCAGCCAAGTTCCCTTGGTTGCCTGTTCCCTTACCGGTACCATCACTGGCTGCCGTACTGCCCGCAGTACGGCCCGGGAACAATGCACGGCGATTCACCTCACGAGGTTTTTCTGCAGGAGGCTGAGGATTAGGCTTAGGCTGAGGCGTTTTATTTTCCGTTTTCGGTTTTTCAACCTTACGTTTTGCCTCTTGCTTAATGGCAGGCGCCTCCTCAAAATCCTGAGTCATCTGCTCCTCATCGCTCTCCACTTTCGGAGTCTGTTGCTCTTGTTGACGAGCATCGGCAATCTCATCATTAAGAGCCATATCCGCTCCGGGCGCCGCCTCATCCACATTACCAAAGTTGATCATCAAACCACCTTCGGCCGGATCGGGCAGCTCCTGACGAAACTGTACCAACAAAAACAACAGGATCAGCACAACAAAGTAGAGCACCGTGGCTACGCCTCCGATGACTCGACCTTTAGTCTGATTCTCCTCCTGTTGATAAAAATAGATCACGTCTGAAACAATGAAAACCTCGGCCTTATGTTAATTGGGGCTAGTGGCCAGGATCAGTTTGTACTTGTTATTTTTGGCGATATTCATCACCTTCACCACCTCGTCCACCGGAACCGTTTTGTCACAGTGAAGCGAAACGGTGGGGTCCTCAGCACCCTCCATTTTGGCCTGCAAAGCCTGCTCGAGTTGATCAAACGAAACGGGCTCCATCTCCACGTAATAGTTCAGATCTTTGGTGATCGACACCGTCGTATAAGGCTTCTCCTTCAACTGGTTCGTACTTTTCGGCAACATCAGTTTCAACGCATTAGGGTTGATAAGGGTTGTCGAAATCAGCATGAACAGCAGCAACTGGAACATCAGGTCCGTCATGGATGAAGCGCTGGTCGACGGATCGACTCTCGTACCTCTTTTGATAGCCATGATCGTACGATTTTACTGTTCAACGGGCTGGTTAAGAATATCCATGAAAGCGATTGAGTTGGCCTCCATCTGGAAAACCAAACGCTCAATACGTGCTACCAGATAGCTGTATCCGAAATAGGCGGGGATACCGACGATCAGACCACCGACTGTAGTCACCATCGCCACATACATACCGCTGGCCAGGATACTCATATCGACAGTACCGCTTGCGGCCGCCATATTCATAAAGGCTTCGACCATACCGATTACCGTACCCAGGAAACCGATCATCGGTGCACCACCGGCAATCATAGCCAGGAAAGGAAGGCCACGTTCCAGTTTCGACACCTCAAGGTTGGCTACATTTTCGATTGAGGTATTCACATCGCTCAAAGGACGGCCGATACGTTGGATACCCTTTTCGATCATGTGAGAGATCGGGGTATTGGTTGAACGGCAAAGCTGTACGGCAGCTGCGATTTTACCCTCATAAATCAGATCGCGGATGCGGTTCATAAAATTCACATCCATGCGTGAAGCCTGTTTGATAGCCCAGAAGCGTTCACAAAAGATGAAAATTGTGACACCGCCCAATAAAAGCAAGGGCCACATCAACCAACCTCCGGCGAGGAAAAGCTCACCAAGTCCCATGGTCTGTTCCGTAGTTTCGGCCACCGCCTCGGTCGCCTGCAATAACATACTCATATCGTATCAGGTTTTATTATTTTCTTTGATTCAGATCTTTAGGTGAATCTATCGAGTTAATCGTCTTGCTGATATTTCATCCTACATTACGGTCAATAGCAGGTTCAACTAACAACTCACCTCGCAACAGGATCAATTTTCGCGTACAAAAATACGTTTTTTCATATAATAACGGCATCTTTCACACACATTTGTTTACAAATTCGACACCATCGCTCCCGTTGTTCTATCAATCAAGATACACTTCATCCCAAACGGTTATTATCATCCTTAATTAAAAGACAACATGATGGGAATGGTTAGTCACCATAAGAACTGACAAACAACGAGATATGCCCACCACTCATTACATGAGAACACGCATCTTTGGACATAAGAAAAAACACGGGCATTAGTCCTATCCCAATTTTGTCACATAACCCTGTGTTGGCTCAAAGGATGTCAGGCTTTACTCGGTTTCAACAACCCGTACATCAGCATTCTGCTGTTCGCTGGATGTTGTCTTTTTTTTCGCCTCACGTTGCTGTTGACGAGCAGCCTTACGTTCCGCACGTCTGCGTGCCAAAGAGGCGAAACGATCTTTAAACAACTGTACCAAATCCTTGAAACTGTTGAAGTCTTCACGATAAAAAATTCCGATACCGCTCTCCTGCATACCGTGGTTCAGGTTGAATGCCTCAACTGTACGGGTAAAGGCCTGCACCCGCAGATTTCCCGAACGGTCCAGAATCAGACTCAACGTAGCATCACCCGACACACTGTTTTTATTCATACTGGTGCTGACTTTGTTGTTCTGCGTATCGTAATTCACATCGGCTTCAAGAATCAGCTTGTCTTTGATCAATTCACCATACACCGAACCACCCACTTCATCAGACGAGAGCTCTCCTTTGGGTGTATATTTAGGTACCAGACTAAACCGCTCGGAAGACATCAAGCTACTAACCTGATTGGCCAAGAAATCGACACCAGTCGCAGTTGCCAGACTCGTACCGAAACTTTGATACTCGCTGTAAAAACTCTTCGTAGCCAACAACCACAAAAACTGTGTAGCCATCGCCTCCTGCGTATTAATCGACTGCGAAACGAGAGCTTGTGTTTCGGGATCGGCATTGGGAACCTCGACATTGAAATTAATGGTCGGATTGGTCAACTTGTCGGTCAGACGGATTTGACAATCGACCGCTGTACTGGTCCGGAAACGGTTTTGATCGCTGGGAGCCAACAGTCCAGCCAAAGAGGCTTTCAGCTTGTACAGTGCGGTAATATTGAGCTGCGCATCCAGTGGATCACCGGTCCAACGAATATTGCTGCCTGGCTGCAATTGGAATGTACGCGAAACAATATTTTGCAACGTAAACTTGTAACTACCCTCGGTGATATCGTAATCTCCATACATCGTAAAAAGATCGGTCGAGGGGTTCACGGTCAAATTCAGCGTTCCGTTTCCTCTTCCTTTTAAGATGTCGCCCGTCGAGGGATCAACCAGCAACTGCATCTCCAAATCCGGCCGCACGGTAAGCTGCATATTGATATTCATCCGGGAAGGAGCCGTATTGTTCATACGAGCCTTACGTTTCAACAGAATCTGTTTACGTCGGCTTAACCGATTAATACTATCTGCTCGCTTCTCTTCGGCCGGATTCTCAAAAACGATAAAATCAGCTGCCGAAATATTCGAAGCCTCATTCAGAGGCAGATAAAATTGCGAACTGCCAGCTGTCGCAGCCACAATATTCATATCGACCCCATTTTTATTTCCAATGATATCAGCTCGTCCCGAGGCATACACTTTACCATAAAAGAGGTCGTTGTCTTTTTCGGTCGTATTGAGCACCAACATCCGTTCAGGAGAGACCTCCACGTTATAAGCCAAATTACGCAGATTCGAAAAGTCAAAGGACATTTTAAAAGCTCCCGTATGCCCCTCATCATCCCGAACTGTGCTGTTGCGCATGGTCATCACATTGCGGCGAACATCGATCACCGTCGAATCCAAAGTGTAGGGAACACTGGTGTAATCAACCGTTGTACGGAACGAGGGCACATAAATTTGTCCGTCGAGTTGCATTTTACCGGTCGGATTCGAAAGGTTCAATTCCGCATACGCCTTACCACGGCTATCCCGAATCGTTCCTTTGAGTACCGGATCCAACAAGGAGAGATCGATATTATCCAATTGCACAGAGGCTCGATAATAGTGTTCAGAGGGTTGATAATATCCTCTGACAATTTGCTTTTGGGTTTTCCGATTGACCAATTCAAACAATGCCCGCTGTACATTGAAATCCCACTTACTTTGGAAGACAACGCTGCTTACCGGAATATCATTGACTTTCAAACTGTCAAATGCGATATTGGCATACAGAACACCACGCCCCATTGCCGCAGCCATCGCTGCAGAACCGTTGGTAAAGCCACTGATGCGGTATCCGCGCCGATCTGTGATTTGTGAGAAGGGAGTCAGGTCAAAATTATGGAGTTGCATCTTCAACGTATCTGCCAGGTTATGCGAGATCACTCCATCGATCATCAAGCGCTGTTGTCCACTGACCATCCGGAATCCATCGATCGCTACAAATGCCGAATCGCAAAGGATTTCACGCGCACCGAGCCCCCACATCTGACCGTTAGAGGTAAAGGTAGAAGGTGAAAAACGGATTCTCAATTGGGGACGTCCCGAAACCGAATCGGTCTGTACGGTTGAAACAGTGCTCAACAGGGCATACGCACCGTTTTCCCGGTTATGGAAGCGGGTTGCCAACCGGATATTATTCTCTTTGACCCCACCCTGCACAGAGAAATCCGGCATATAAAATCCACCTGCAAACAGATCGTCTGCATGTAAATACACCAGAATCGAATCTCCTTGATTGCGGCTGTTGAGATTCAGATTGGAGATAAAGAAATCTCCCCGCTCAATATAATCGGATGCGCAATTCAGCGTAAAAATATCGCTTTGCGGATTGAACAGGAAAGACAACTGCGTATTTTCGGCCAATTCGAGTCCCGGCAAGAAGATGCCCGCCACATTATTGGCCTCTTTGACATCGACCCGGAGCAGATAGTAACTATCGACCGAAGCCACTGGAGAGGCTTCTGCTCTTTGTTTAGCACGTCGTCGCGGAGTGTCTTTCAATGAAGGCAGATAGTTCACCAGGGAATTGGTAAAATAGGAAAACAGATTTTTGTAACCGAGTTTCCCTTTAAATTCGATATCGGCAAATGAAGAGTACATATGCAGCTGTTTGCTGTCTGCATTGTTTTGCGCCACAAAACGGATATCACCGGTCCGCACCGTATCCAGTTGGTTCACATACACCATATGGCTGACAGTTGCCTCTCCATTCATATTATCCAGCGACAAACCTGAACCCAGCGCAGCCAAACTCCCCCGTACGACAGAAATAGAGTCCCGTTTATTGAAGTTCAACTTATGCAAATCAGCATGATAAAGCTGTAAGGCAAAATTGTAGGCTGGCACCGTATCATTAAATGCCAACTGTCCATCAAAATCGAATTTCAGATTCTCATCCTGCGAACTGATCGAACCTAAAAAGCTGAGGTTATCAAATTCCCCGTTCAACGCGATATCATGGTAATCGTAACCATTGAAATAGAGCCCCGGCACTTTCGCATCCGTCTTCAGACGCAGCGCTCCTTTGGTATAAGAACCCGTAAAATTGGCGGACATTTTGGTCAGGTGCCCCAATTTAGAGACCTGCAACAGTTCGCCAAGGTCCAAACTCGTTGTACTGACATTTCCACTAAACCCTGCAGTGCGAGGGCGCAGCGACTTAAAGTTTAGACGTAAATGCATCTCGCCCTGATTGCTGCCCAAAGTCCCCGACGCTTTGAAATCACGGAACAGGCCATCGAACTGTCCTCCGAACGTAATGTACCCCATTCTGCGCAACAGCTCAACCTGTTTGGGTTTTAACTGGCGCCCCGTGATATCTTGCAAGAAATAGGAAATGTCCTGTTGTGTGGTATGCAGACCTGCCACATCAAAAGTAAACCGGGTATTGGGAATGTCCGGAATACCGGTCATACTGAAACGTACGCTGAGACGGGTATCCCGACTCTCGACACGCGTCAAATTTCCAGACATGGCTGCCACAGGTCCCTCAACGGTACCATATACATGTTCAAACGTAGTCTGCCACTTTCGCAACGTCGGCGCAAAAAAGGCGATTGTCTGAAAACTGACCCGTGAATCGACAATCTTGGAAGAGATCTTGACCCGCTCAAGAAAATCTTTATATCCCTTCCAGGTTCCGGTACTAAACGACAGGTAATCCATTTGCACGTTCGACTCCGGCGTTTGCAAATGCAGCCGATCAAAGTACATACCGACACCGGATATTCTGAAATTCCGCGTTGACAAACGTTCGATGATCAACCCGCTCTTTTCGCGGAGGGAGAGGTTATCAATGGCCAGATTGACGCTATCATTAACGACCGACACGCCACGTACAGTCAAATTAAAATGACGCACATCCAGATCTGTAAAATTGACACCATAGTCCCTCTCTTTTCGCTCCAATTTGCGATGCTTGAAGGCCATATCGGAAATAGACACCTCCGTAGCGGTTAGTCGGAACGGTTTGCGCTCCTTTTTTTGTTTCCGTTTAATTTTGGATAAGATCTGTTTGAGGTTGGTATAGCCTGTACTGTCCTGCATCAAATAAAAAACAGGCTGTTCGATTTGGACCCGGCCCAAAGCGATTTTACCATTCCACACATTGAGACTCTGCAGCGGAACCACGACATTTCGGGCATAAAACATCGTATCTTGGTGGTAATCCTCAATATAGAGGCCATCGATCGAGACCCGATTGAACAGTTGCAAGCGCAGCCGATCAATCGACACTTCGGTTTCGAGTTTGTTACTGAGCCAACCGGTCAACCACTTCGTTGCACCATCCTGAACCGACGGCAAGCTCAACAACAAAGAGACACCTATGGGCAGAATGATCAGCGCGAAGATGATCGCCGATATGCAGGATAGCAATATTTTTATAACTTTGCCCATGTACTCCCGATCCCGCCCGAGCGTACGAACGGATGTACAAGTTTACTAAAATTTAGCCAATAAATAAATTTCCCGCATGGATATTACGATCCTGGGTATCGAATCGTCGTGCGACGACACGTCGGCGGCTGTCATTCGCAACACCACGTTACTTTCAAACGTGATCGCCTCACAGGAGGTACACCGCAAATATGGTGGTGTAATTCCTGAGTTGGCTTCGCGTGCTCACCAACAAAATATTATTCCCGTAGTGGATACGGCACTCAAAGAGGCTGGGGTTTCAGCCTCCGAAATCGACGGGATTGCCTTCGCTCGCGGTCCGGGGCTGCTGGGCTCGCTGCTGGTCGGCGTCTCTTTTGCCAAGGGGCTTGCGCTCTCTCACGACATTCCAATGATGGAGGTGAATCACCTGCAAGGGCATATCTTTTCACATTTCATCGATATGCCTGACCGAGATATTCCCCATCCGGAATTTCCTTTCCTCTGTCTGCTTGTCTCGGGAGGACACTCTCAAATTGTACTGGTCAAAGACTACGCTGAGATGGAGATCATTGGAACCACCATCGATGATGCAGCCGGTGAAGCCTTCGACAAGTGTGCAAAAGTGATGGGACTTCCTTACCCGGGAGGTCCTGTGATCGACAAATTGGCACAACAGGGGGACCCGCAGAAATTTCGGTTTGCCAAACCCTCGGTGGATGGTTTCGATTACAGTTTCAGTGGATTGAAGACCTCTTTCCTCTATTTCTTGCGCGATCAAGTACACGAAAACCCGGATTTTATCGAGCAAAACAAAGCTGATCTCTGTGCTTCACTCCAAAGCACCATCATCGACATTCTGCTCAACAAGCTTGTCAAAGCAGCCAAGCAGTACGATATCGATCAGATTGCGATTGCTGGTGGAGTATCCGCCAATTCAGGCCTGCGCAATGCCATTTTAAAGGAGGGTCGTAAGCGTAAATGGAAAACTTATATCCCTGAGTTCAAATTTACTACCGACAATGCGGCAATGATTGCCATCACCGGATATTACAAATACCAACGTGGAGAATTTGCTCCGATGGATATTGCTCCAGTATCCCGCATTGACGACTTCTTGGCTCAGAAACAAGGCTAACCCTTTAAACAAAAATTGGATTAGAAGAAAAGTTAGCCATCTTCAAATCCCGATACACATAACATTTCCAGTTTCTTTTTTCCACATTACTGGAAACAACAAACAATAAAAGCTCTCCATCCGGAGAGCTTTTATTGTATATAGAGTGACGATATAAGGCTATGTCAGGGATATTCAGGAAAGATTATCTGCGAATCTCAACCTGTTCGTATCCCTCTACAATATCGCCCACTTTAATATCATTATAGTTTTCGATGTTCAGACCGCACTCCATATTCGTTGTGACCTCTTTAACATCATCTTTGAAGCGTTTGAGCGATCCCAACTTACCAGTGTAGACTACGATACCGTCCCGGATCACACGCACCGATGTATTACGCGTGATTTTGCCTTCACGCACAATACAACCTGCAACGGTTCCGACTTTCGAGATTTTGAAAGTTTCGAGCACTTCGACTGAGCAGACAATCTCCTCTTTCATTTCGGGTGCCAACATACCTTCGATTGCATCTTTGATATCGTTGATTGCATCGTAAATAATCGAGTAGAGTCGAATCTCGATCTCCTCTTTTTCAGCCAAACGACGTGCCGAAGCAGACGGACGAACCTGGAAACCGACAATCACCGCATTCGAAGCTGCCGCCAAAAGCACATCCGACTCCGAAATAGGACCGACAGCCTTGTGAATGACATTTACCTGAACCTCCTCTTTGCTGAGTTTGATCAAAGCATCGGCCAAAGCTTCGATTGAACCGTCCACATCGCCTTTAATAATGATATTCAACTCTTTGAAGTTTCCGATAGCGATACGACGACCGATCTCATCCAAAGTAATATGTTTCTGAGTCCGCAGACCCTGCATACGTTGCAGCTGTTCTCGTTTGTTGGCGATATCACGGGCTGAACGCTCATCGGCCATCACATTGAATGTATCACCAGCTTGCGGTGCACCGTTCAATCCCAATACCAAAACCGGTGTCGAGGGGGGAGCCTCCGTAATTCGGGTTCCACGTTCATTGAACATCGCCTTTACACGACCGGAATAGACACCCGAAAGCATGATGTCACCCACATGCAAGGTTCCATTCTGAACCAAAACCGTGGCAACGTATCCACGACCTTTATCGAGGGTAGACTCAATGACAACGCCTTGAGCTTCACGATTCGGATTTGCTTTCAGATCGAGCATTTCGGCCTCCAGCAACACCTTCTCGAGCAATTTGTCTAGATTAATACCCTGTTTGGCAGAGATCTCCTGGCACTGATATTTACCTCCCCAATCTTCCACCAAATAGTTCATGGCAGCCAACTCCTCTTTGATTCGATCCGGATTGGCAGCTGGTTTATCTATTTTATTGATTGCAAATACAATAGGAACCTGTGCAGCAGAAGCGTGGTTAATAGCCTCAACTGTTTGCGGCATCACATTGTCATCCGCAGCGACGATAATAATAGCCACATCTGTTACCTGTGCACCACGCGCACGCATTGCGGTAAATGCTTCGTGTCCCGGGGTATCGAGGAAGGTGATACGACGACCATCCAAATTCACGCTATATGCACCAATGTGCTGAGTAATACCACCGGCCTCACCGGCAATCACATTGGTTTTCCGGATATTATCCAGCAACGACGTTTTACCGTGGTCAACGTGTCCCATGACCGTAACAATCGGGGGGCGTGGCACCAAATCTTCAGGTTTATCCTCTTCGGTATTAATTGCCTCTTGAGTATCCACCGTCACAAATTCGATCTGGAAACCGAACTCCTCGGCCACAACCACCAACGCCTCTGCATCAAGACGCTGATTGATCGACACCATTAAACCTAAGTTCATGCACGCCGTGATCACATCGGTCACACTCACATCCATCATGGTGGCCAATTCGCTAACCGTTACGAATTCGGTCACTTTCAAGATGCTCTTTTCGCGTTCTTCACGAGCCTGCTCCTCCTGCATACGAGCGGAAACAGCTTCTCGTTTATCACGACGGTGCTTGGCTGTTTTGAATTTGGGACCTTTGGAGGTCAAACGAGCCAAAGTATCCTTAATCTGCTTTTGTACCTCTTCGTCGCTTACCTCAACATGTACAGGAGCAGGTTTCGGATTTCCCTTTTGTCCCTTCTTGCGATTGTTGTTGTTATTATTGTTGTTATTGCTATCACGTGCAGGACGACCAGACGCACCACCAGAGGCAGGACGGCCCTCAGAACGAGATCCTCCCTGAACCTGTTTCTGGTTGTTCAGATCCACTTTGTCCTTGGTAATACGTTTACGTTTCTCACGGCGACCGAATTCACTCTTCTTTTCAAGCAGGTTGACGTCGATCTTACCCAACACTTTCGGACCCGAAAGTTTATTCTCTTCTGCATTTGGACGGAACAGATTACTCTGATCTGCAGCCAAACGCTCATCATAAGTCTGAGTCTGAGCTGCAATATCTGCAATACGTGTTGTAACTACAGGCGTTGAAGCAGCCTTATTCCCCGTTGCAGGAGCAGCATTTCCCGCTCCAGCCGGTTTGCCCATCGGCTTGGTTGCCGGTTTTACAGCTGGTTTTGCAGCAGCAACCTCTGCTTTGGGAGCAGCAAGTTTAACTGGTTCATTCTTAACTTTGGGTTCCTCTTTTTTGGCTTCACTTTTTGCAGGCTCTGCCTTCACCGGTTCACTTTTCGCTGCAGGCTGAGATTCAGCAACCACTTTTTTCTCCGCAACCAGTGTTGCAGAGGAAGCTGTTGACGCCACGTCAGCAGCAGGTGCACTCTTCTCCGAAGGAAGCTCAGGTTTCTTCACTTCAGCAGGTGCTGCTACAGGCTTTTTCCCCGAAAGATCAATCTTACCCAAAATTTTGGGAGCATTAATGGTCAGGACCTCATCTTTTACGCTGATTACGCCACTTTTGATGATCACCTCTTTCTTGAAGTCGGTATCATCCTCTGCCGCGGGACCCTCCTTGCGGTTGCCGAGCGAAACCGCCTCGAGCTTCTGGTTGATCTTCTCTCGGATATTGACACTCTCCGTCCTGCTTCCACCAAACTCCTTCTCAAGCACTTCATACACATGCGGCTCGATCAAAGTACTGGGGGCATTCTCTACCTTGATCCCCTTTTTCTCGAGAAATTCGACAATCGTGGTCTGTCCTACTTTCAACTCTCTTGCAACCTGATGGAGTCTCAGTTTTCGTACATTCGGCATACTCTATCTTTTATCGTTTTTTCAGCGTTTTACATTCCGCAAGTTGTTCGCCTCCCGGCCTCAGTTGCGGGACATGAGCCCGACCCTCCGGTCAAACTCTTCCATTAATCTCTACCGGATTCATTGCCCCTATATAAAAGCATCCTCCAGTAAAAAACCTCTTTCCCCTCTATGTCGAGACATAGAGTGTTCTTTAGTGCACTCCGTCACTCGATTTTGCCCAAGCAACGAATATCCTTGTAAAATTAATTCAAATCCGGCAATTCTGCATGATTTTTTCATGCAAACCTTCCTATTCGAACTCAGCTTTCAAAATACGAACCACCTCTTCTACGGTCTCAACCTCCAGATCGGTTCGTTTAGCCAACTCATCTACAGAGAGTTCCAACACACTCTTCGCGGTATCGCAACCGATACTCTTGAGTTGGTCGATGATCCACTGATCGATCTCATCCGAGAATTCATCCAGTGCCACATCCTCCTCTTCCACTTCGCGATAGACATCCAGGTCGTAACCAGTCAACATGCTGGCCAGACGAATATTCAAACCGCCTTTACCGATAGCCAACGACACTTCGCTGGGTTTCAGATAAACAGCAGCGGTCTTCGTCTCCTCATTAATCTGGATAGATGAGACTTTAGCAGGGTTCAACGCACGCTGAATCATCAACTGCGGATTCGATGTATAGTTCACCACATCGATATTTTCATTACGCAGCTCTTTGACAATCGAATAGATGCGTGATCCCTTCATACCGACACACGCTCCAACCGGATCGATACGATCGTCATAAGATTCTACGGCTACTTTGGCACGTTCGCCTGGGATACGAACAATCTTCTTAATGGTAATCAGACCATCGTAAATTTCAGGCACCTCCATTTCAAAGAGACGTTCCAAGAATTCAGGAGCTGTACGTGACAAAACGATCAGCGGAGAGTTGTTGCGCATCTCTACGCGAGCCACAATCGCTTTGACCGTATCGCCCTTGCGGAAAAAGTCGCTTGGAATCTGTTCGGCTTTGGGCATTACCAACTCGTTATCCTCGTCATCGAGGATCAACACCTCTTTTTTCCAAACCTGATAAACCTCTCCGGTAATGATCTCTCCTACTTTATCTTTGTACTTCTCATAGAGGTTTGCCTTTTCGAGCTCCATGATACGAGAAGCGAGGTTCTGACGCAGCGACAATACCGAACGACGACCGAAATCAGAAAGTTTGATCTCATCAGCCACCTCTTCGCCCACCTCATAGGTAGGATCGATTTTGCGGGCATCGGTCAGTGCGATCTGCTGATTCGGGTTCTCCACCTGGCCATCTTCCACGATGGTACGGTTACGCCAAATCTCAAGGTCGCCCTTTTCGGGGTTGATGATCACATCGAAGTTCTCATCAGTCTCATAAGTCTTGATCAACAAGTGGCGGAACACATCCTCCAACACACCGATCATTGTGCTCTTGTCGATATTCTTAAGCTCCTTAAACTCCGCAAAGGTGCTTATCAGATTGAGGTTGTCCATAATTGTATCTTATTCTGAATTATTTTATCTGTTTTCTACTTAAAATCGAGGTATTCGCAGGTCGATTTCACCTCATCGAGCGAAAGTTCACGCCGAGTCGTCACCAGCTGTTTGCGTTTTTTTCCTTCAACAACTACTCGTTCCTCATATTCTACAGCAATAGAGGATTCCGAAGCATCGGTTAAATTTCCGACAATTTTGCCTCCATCTTTCAGAATCACCTCGACCGGACGGCCAATCAGCTTGCGATACTGGCGCAACATTTTGAGGGGCTGACCAATGCCGGCAGACATTACGGTCAATTCGAAATCCTCCTGTTCGCGATCGAGTGCTCCCTCAATCGAACGGCTCAACTCTACGCAACGATCAATCCCCACTTGTGTATCACTATCAACAGTCACAACAATTTCGTTAGCCGGGGAGACCCGCACTTCGACCACAAAAAGATCTGTACCCTCCATTTGGGTTTCAGCGATTTCGCGCACACGAGTTACATCAATCATAATCAGTTGCGTTTCATACAGTTAACAAAACGGGGGACTTCCGTCCCCCATCCCATTGCATAGAATACGATGCAAATATAACTATTTTTCACTGAAAAACAACACACTGACTCCATTTTCTTTGTTTTATAACATTTTGAAGCTCTGATATAATGATAATTCTCTCAACTATATTCTCTTTGGTTATTGAATCTTCCCGACCCCAATCAACAAACACCTACAAAGCGATCTAACATCTCGTACCACAACATTTTTTTCGGCTTAATCAGCGACGGAGCGAATCACCATCCACATTTACGCACCAATGGAATTTGTCGAATCAGATGGGCTGTACCGAACGTAACCACAATAGCCGTAGCACAAACAAACATCACCCCTTCCCATGGATTAAAATTCCACTTCTGAGCCAAATAGGTTCCCAACACGACAAAAAACGGATGCAAAATATAAGTCATATAGCTATCAGCAGCCAACATACGGAAAATATGATTAGGGGTATTTCCCCGCCGTTTGAATACTATCAACAAAAAATAGGAGATTCCGACGCATAAAATGGGCTCCACATAACACTAGTAACGTTATACGATTACTTTTACTTCATGATAAAGACAAATTCAGCTGTAAACTTCGGAATAACCCGCTCAACTAAACAATAAAGCGACAATCAATTGATTGTCGCTTTATACATCTATCTTTTACGAAACTCTTTAGAAAAATTCGTGAAAGAATATCATCCACAAATTACCCTTTGGCAGCGGTTTTCATGACTTCATGCAAGCCATCATTCCCCCTTGCCAGAAGATTTATCCCAGTTCTTCGTGTTTTTTGTTCGCGTTATATGGCTTGATAATTCCTCGTTTCGAAGCACGAATGAAATTCAACATCATATCACGCTCCGGACTTTGGGGAATCTCCTGCTCAACCAGTTCACATCCATGTGAATAAGAGTGCCCAGACTGGAACAGAATACGGCACATATCCTGAATCTGATTAATCTGCTCATTGGTAAAATTCCGACGACGCAAACCAACCGAGTTGATTCCGACATAAGAAAGCGGATTGTGAGCAGCGGTCAAGAATGGAGGAATATCTTTACTAATCAGAGAGCCCCCACTAACCATAACGTGCGCGCCGATACGAGAGAACTGATGCACAGCACAATGGCCGCCCAAAATAGCCCAATCATCGAGCTCTACCTCACCGGCCAATGAGACGCGATTAGCCAAAATACAGTGGTTACCTACAACACAATCGTGACCAATATGCACATAAGCCATTAGCAACACATTACTACCTACCACCGTTTTACCACGAGCTGCTGTACCACGGCTGACCGTCACACACTCACGAATCATGGTGTTATCACCCACTTCAGCAGTAGTATATTCTCCACGGAATTTCAGGTCTTGAGGCAGGCAGGCTACTACAGCAGAGGTGTGCACCTGACAATTTTTCCCCAGACGTGCTCCATCCATCAATACGGCTCCAGGACCGATCCAACTTCCATCTCCGACAATCACGTCATCGGCAATATAGGCAAAAGGTTCAACGGTTACATTCGCTCCGAGTTGCGCTTTTTCGGAAACGTATGCCAACTTGCTAATCATGCTTACGATAAAATTTTATTGGTAAGTAAGTGTGTGTAAGTTTCAGTTCTCGGCTAATTCTGGACATTTATCTTATATACGGCTTGGGATAACGTCAAAATCAGCACATCAGGTTCTCGATTCAGGTCAAATGCTCAAGCTATGCTTTATTACGGATCACCTGAGCCATCATCAAAGCCTCAGTTTTAAGCTGATCACCAACAAAAGCCTTCGCCTCCATCATAACGATACCACGACGAATCGGCTCAACCAATCTCAACTCAAACTGCAGCGTATCACCCGGAACAACCTTACCACGGAATTTCACACCATCGATCTTCATAAAGTAGGTCGAATAGTGTTCAGGATCGGGCACATCATGCAGAGCCAAAATACCTCCGCATTGAGCCATAGCCTCGATAATCAAGACACCCGGCATCACCGGCTCCTGAGGGAAGTGTCCCACAAAGAACGGCTCATTCATCGTCACATTTTTAATGCCGATCACATGCTCTGAATCGACATGCAACACCTTATCCACCAACAGGAATGGAGGACGGTGCGGCAACAATGCGCGAATCTGATTAATATCATATTCCGGAGCGACGTTCGGGTTATAACGATACGTAGGACGTACTGAATCGCGTTTGATATTTTTACGCACCAATTTCGCGAACTCGGTATTAGCGAAATGGCCCGGTTTGTTGGCTACAATGCTACCGCGAATACGCACACCGATCAGAGCCAAATCTCCCAACATATCGAGCAATTTGTGACGGGCGCATTCGTTCGGGAAGCGCAATTTCAGGTTATTCAAATAACCTTTAGTTACCTTCACATCTTTTTTATTGCACAGCTTCGAAAGATGCTCCAGCTCCTCTGGATCGATATCACGCTCTACAATCACAATGGCATTGTCCAAATCACCGCCCTTGATCAGATTGTGCTGCAAAAGCTGCTCAATCTCGTGCAGGAAAACGAACGTACGGCACGGTGCAATGCCTGTCGCGAAATTGGAGATATTGTCCAAACGCGCATATTGGTTTCCCAACACTTTGGAATTGAAGTCAATATTAACATTGACCGAGAACTTATCATCAGGATAAGCAGCGATCTCAACGCCATTATCCTCGATCGAAAAGACGGTCTTTTCATTAATATCATAATAGACTCTATCGGCATCCTGCTCTTTGAGACCGACAGTTTGAATTGCCTCGGCGAATTCGCGAGCCGACCCATCCATAATCGGAGTCTCGGGAGCATCCACTTCAACAATTGCGTTATCTACGCCACAAGACCAGAGGGCAGCCATCACATGTTCGATCGTGCTGACCCGAACTCCTTTACGTTCAATGGTCGTACCCCGCGAAGTATCTACCACATAATCGGCCAGAGCCTCTACTTCGGGAGCCCCTTCCATGTCTGTTCTACGGAACCGAATTCCACTTCCCGCTTCAGCCGGGAGGAATGTCATCTTTACATTAAGTCCGGTATGCAGCCCCTTTCCTTGAAAGGATACAGGGCCATTCAATGTCTGTTGTTTTTGCGACATGATGGTATGTAAATAATTTAGTGACAAAGATATTATTTTTTTCAAAGAAATCGTAATTTTGTCACTCTTTTATAGCAAAGCCATGCTCTCGGAACCACAGACTAATCCTACAGAGACTGAGGCAGAATACGGCGAACAACCACGTCAATACGCCTCATATCCTACGCGCGACCCGCGTCGGCAACGGATCGTCTTGCCTTTTGATCCTCGGCCGGTCGATTTAGGTACTTGGACCTACGAGCACAAAGTAGGGCTTTGCGTAGTCATCATTGCTTATCTGATTTTTGGAATCATATTCTTGACAACCAAATTGGTAGTGGGAGTTACGCCTCCTGAACAGAATACCATCTATTTGGATATGGTTCCTACCCCTACGGAACAGCAAACGCCCGAAGAGCGTCACATGAGTGAAGAAGAGTTGGCCAATGCCCGCAACGCCATTTCCAATGAAGATGCCCTTGAGGAGGCCGATCGTCAAAATGAGCGCACTGCTGGGAATGGGTCAGAAGGTATACGCCGCAGTTCTGACGGAGGTCCTATTCCGGACGAAATTGCTGACGAGGCAGATGCAGTAGCTGCACGCATGCGAGCTTCAAGAGCAGCGTACGAAAAGGGATTGCGCGAACAGCAAGACATGATTGACAGACACAACGCCAACAAACATAAACAGACGGAACAGGGCAAAAAGCAACAGGATGTACGAGTCAAAGGCAACGTATTGATCTCCTTCTCGCTGGCTGGCCGCACCTTTACCTATATGCATGTTCCCGCCTATCAGTGTGAAGGCAGCGGGCAGGTCGTGGTCAATATTACCGTAAACCGCAACGGAAAAGTTACTTCGGCCAAAATCCAAAGTTCCTCTTCAAATGACGATTGTTTCACGGATCGAGCTTTGGAAGCGGCGCGGCTGTCACGTTTCAATCTCGACGCCTCCGCTCCTGCCAGCCAATCCGGCACAATTACTTACCAATTCCAACGTCAATAAGCTCTCCTCACCAGCGTTCAATATTTACGCATCAGGTTTTATTACAGAAAGCCCATATACTGCAAGAGCTTCGCACTCTACTCTCAATGCCAATCAAACAGCGAACAAGTTGTTTCCCTATATCACTATAACACAACACTCTTTTCACCACAAAATCAACACAATTTGGATTCCGGGATATTTTAGTACCTTTGTCCCGACCAATTATTTATAAAAACTTATGGCATATAATCTTCTTAAAGGGAAAAAGGGTCTCATTTTCGGAGCTCTGAACGAACAGTCGATTGCCTGGAAAGTGGCACAACGTGCCGTTGAAGAGGGCGCTGAAATCGTACTGACCAACACCCCTGTCTCAATCCGCATGGGCACCATCAACGAATTGGCCGCAGCTTGCAACGCGCCAGTCATTCCAGCCGATGCCACAAACGTGAAAGATCTCGAAAACCTGATCGATAAATGTATGGAACATTTTGGAGGCAAATTCGATTTCATTCTCCACTCGATCGGTATGTCTCCCAATGTCCGCAAAGGTCGCACCTATGACGATCTGGATTACGACTTCCTGTCTAAGACACTGGACATCTCCGCCATTTCGTTCCACAAAGTGATTCAGGTTGCCCGTAAAAAAGATGCTATCAACGATTGGGGTTCGATTGTCGCTTTGACCTATATCGCAGCACAGCGCACCCTGTACGGATACAATGACATGGCCGATGCAAAGGCTCTGCTCGAATCGATCGCCCGCAGTTTCGGTTACATTTACGGTCGTGAAAAATTTGTCCGTATCAATACCGTTTCGCAATCACCCACCCCAACCACCGCAGGTAAAGGCGTATTGGGTATGGAGGATCTGCTCGAATATGCTGAACGCGTATCTCCACTGGGTAACGCAACGGCAGATGATTGCGCCGGTTATGTCCTAACGCTGTTCTCTGACCTGACCCGTAAAGTCACCATGCAGAATCTGTACCATGACGGTGGATTCTCGAGCATGGGTATGAGCCGCAAAGCCATGGTAACTTATGGTAAAGGGCTCGAAGTTGAATACCGTGATATTCAGAAAAAATAATCCGATTTCAAATTCAACCCTGAATTCATATTACAAAACATAGGCTACCCAATCGGGTAGCCTATATTTTTACCTTTCCGCCCATTCTACGTCATTCAACTTGCCTCATTGCAACCAAACATATACCATACATTTCCCACAAAACATACCGGCTACAAACCATGTAAGCCTTACAACTAATAATGATTATAATGTCGTATCCACAAAAAAGGAGGACAAGAAAAAATCTTTCTTATCCTCCTTTTAAAATTATCAGTCCTACCGCCTATCGGTTGGCAATATTAATTACAGCAATACACATAGCCCGTGCTGCGTCTGCCATAATCACCGGATCGAGCTGATCGATCGTATCGGCCGGTATATGGTAGGCCTGTGGCCAAGGACCACCCGTAGCACGCAGTTCAATAGTAGGGATTTTCTCGTTTTGGAATGCATTCCCATCCGTAAAGAGGGTTGTTGCATAGCTCCAATCTTTCATGATTGTAGAGAATGGACGGCGAGCCCAATTTTCAGAACCATCCTGGAAATAAGGAACCAGATCTTTCCATTCGTTGGCAGTATTCACCATCAGGCCATTCCCTTTACCAAGCATATCGACATTGACCATGCAGGCAATCTTCTCTTTGGGATAAGGCAAGCTGGCCAAATAGTGATGAGCACCCAAAATGCCCAACTCCTCAGCTGCAAACAGAACAACGATCACACTACGTTTCATTTTCACACCCGAAGTGGCCAGTGCTTTGGCTGCGGACATCATAATTACCGATCCCGAAACATTATCCAAGGCTCCAGGATACATCTCAGGCAACATTCCCAAGTGATCCAGGTGTGCTCCAAGAACAATATATTCATTTTTCAATACCGGATCTGAACCTTCGATCACACCGACAATATTGGCTGTTGTGGTATTGGGGTGGAATTCGGTCTCAGCAGCGAGACTAACTGTACGTCCAGTAAAAACCGGTTTGGCTTTAAAGGCTTTGAAACGATCTCTCCATTGATCCAGCGAGCGTCCCGTTCCGGCCATCAACTCATTGGCTGCATCACGGCTGACAAACGCCACGACAATATCATCCTGTGCACGACGGGGGAAAGGATTGGCATATTTCGAAATAAACAAAACTCCGGCCGCACCTGCCTCAGCTGCAGCTGCAATTTTAGCTCCTGCACGTTGATACTTGCTCCACATTTTTAATGTGTCGAGGTTCTTACCTTGATAGGGATATCCTCCTTCACAGAGAACGATTTTACCCCGCACATCCACACCTTTATAATCGCTGTAATTCAACTCGGGAGCCGTAACGCCATAACCGACATAAACCACCTCACCGCTGACTTCGCCATTTCCTGACAATGCGGTAGGGAAATAGTCTTTCCGTGCCTGATACTCCTTGACAATGGTATCTTTTCCAATCTTGAAATAGGCTTTCAGATGCCCCACACCCTGCACATCATTATACGGCTGAGGGAAGGTATTTTCATACGTACCATTATCTCCCATCGGTTTCAAGCCCCATTTCTTGAAGTGATCGATCACATATGCAGCGGCCTTATCATACCCAACATCACCAGAACGACGTCCACGGTATTCATCCTTCAACAACTCATACGAGAAGGTATGAATATCCTCAGGAGTTACAAGATGAAAAGCTTTCATCATCGCCTTCTGCTGATCACTCAGCTGCGAAGGCTGATTTTGTGCAAAAAGCTGCCCGGCACAGACCAATACGGCCAAAGTCAGAATCAGTTTTTTCATTGCTGTCAATTAAGATTGTTTAGTTAGTTTTTAATAAGCTATGTATTTATTATCTGTTTCTAATCCCATGTTCCGATGATTGCTTATCTCGCATTGACAGGATACACCGAACTACTGGCCAACAACGACACGCACTTTATCTATTCGATAATTGCTGACCAGTTCGGCCGTTAAAATCAGTTTACGGCAATAGATCACCTCGCCCTGCCGCAGGAAATCACGTCGAATCTCAAGCATCAAACCCGCTACAGTCTCAGCATCCCCACGAAAATCATCCAAATAATCATCCTCCAGGTTCAACACCTTGAGCATATCGTTCAAATGGGTTTTCCCATCAAAAATATAGGTATCGGGAGCTATCTTCGTATAAAACTGCTGTTGCACATCCGACTCATCGGAAATTTCACCGACAATCTCTTCCAAAATATCTTCCAACGAGACAAGGCCCAATGTTGATCCATACTCATCCACCACAATGGCAATATGAATCTTTTGTGTCTGGAACTCCTCCAGGAGGCTATTGATCTTCTTGTGCTCGGGGACAAAATAGGGTTTGCGGCACAGATTGATCCATTCAAAATCATCTCCAGCCGAAATATAGGGCAAAACATCCTTAACGTAAAGGATTCCTCGCACATTATCCAAATTCTCCTGATAGACAGGGATGCGAGAATAGCCCGACTGCATGATCACCTCACGCACTTTGGCAAAGTCGGACTCTTCATCGAGAGCAACAACCTCCACTCGTGAACGCATGATCTCTCCCACTTCGGTATTGACAAAATCGACAATGCCCGAAAGGATTTTCTTCTCCTCAACGGTCTGATCAGAGGTCATCTCGATTGCATTGGAGAGTTCATCCATCGAGATATTGACCTGTTTTTGACTCATTCGACGGTTGATCAGGTTGCCCGAACGAATCAACAAGCGGCAGATCGGACGGAACAATGCGTAAAAAAATCGCAAGGGAACTGCCATCAACCCAACCACACGCATCGAATTGAAGTTGGCAAAAATTTTGGGCATAATCTCGCCAAAAAGCAGCAACAAGAAGGTGACAATCACCATCTTGACGAGAAATTCCACGCCATTGGCTCCTCCGAAGTCGATCCAGGAGTCGATCAACGCATTGGAGAGGACGACGATGCAGATGTTGACCAAATTATTGGCAACCAGAATAGTCGAAAGCAGATATTCGGAACGATCAAGCAGTTTCAGAGCCGCCTGGTTACTGCGGGACGGATGGTTATGCAACAGTTCGATTTGATGAGGAGAGAGCGAAAAGAAGGCTGTTTCCGACGCCGAAACCATCGCAGAACAGCATAACAGTACGACGATCACACCCAATAACAGATAGTCCTGCAGGACAAACGGATGGAAAATGACAGCTGAAATAATATTCAAAATCACGATTACCAAAAAAAGGGCCGGAACAAAATTGCTCCGGTCATATTGTCAAACAGCTTTAAACGCTTTTCTATTTTAAACGACGTATTTATACTATAAAAGTATGTTGTCTTAAAGCAGGTGACCCGCATCTGAACCCTGCAACCCTGGCAATATAGCTTCAAGAATTGATACTACAACTTTTTCTTGCTTTTAGGGCAAACTCCCAAAACGGATCAGCTCAAACAAGTAAAACATGTTCCTTATTCCGAGTTATACCCTAACCGAAACAGGCACTATTGCATCTCTCGTTCATATTCGCCTGGTCCGATCCATCATATTGTCGACCTCTCCATCCGTAGCACCTCACCTTACTACGCATCTGCACACGACCGTATGACAGCAATCAAACAATGCCAGTCCCTACACTAAAAACCATGACATCAATGTCATCTTGACCTTCAATTACACGAAGCGACAAGCAATGCGGGGTGGGGAATCAAGGTTAGTCAAACAAAGAGCCGTTCGAGGAGTCGTTATTCTGAGAACCCTCATCTTTGAGAACCACTCTCGACGGACGTGCGCCCTCTCCAACCGAATCCTTCACAAATTTCATGTTACGGCGCAAATATGCCGGTTCGTTCTCCCAGTTATCGCTATCAGTAACAACCTCTTTAGGTTTCGCCTCAATAACATGCAGAGCGGCTGCAGGACGGCTCAACGGATTTGTGTGTGTCTGACCTGGCAATACTTCACGCTCTGGAAGACGGCTTGGAGATGCAACAGGGCGATTGAATCGACGTGACCCCTGCAACGGATTTATTTCAGGCGCAGCTGTCGGCTCCGTCGGTGGAGTCCAACGCTGACGTGGAGTCAACGGACTCTGATTCCGAACCGGTTGCGATTCCATGTTAACGGGAGTCTCAACAGAATGTACCGGCTGCTCTGTTGCGACCTGAGCCATCTCTGCACCTTCTGCTGTCTCCGAAAGATTCTCGCCAGCTTCAGCCACTGCCTCATTCTCTTTTTGCTTCAACCGATCCAAATGGGCCTGCAACGGAGAGTAGGTTACCTGATCGAAGGCTTTTGTGACCGCATCCTCAAAACCAGTCGCAATGATCGTCACCTCAATATCAGAACCTAACGTTTCATCCGTACCCGCACCCCAAATAATATCAGCCGCATTACCTGCGCAATTCTGGATATATTCAGTAATCTGATAGGTCTCTTCCAACGTGATCTCTTCCTCTCCTGAGGTGATATTGATCAGGATATTCCGTGCACCCGTAATGTCATTATGGTTCAGCAACGGAGAAGACAGTGCTGCATTGGCAACCTCCATAGCCCGGTTCTCTCCCGAAGCTCTACCCGATCCCATCAAAGCGATACCGCTATCCTTCATCACGGTCTTCACATCCGCAAAATCGACATTGACCGTACTTTCGCGCGTAATCACTTCGGCAATACTTTTGGCAGCTGTTGCCAAAATATCATCAGCCTTACCGAAAGCCTCAGACAAGGTCAGTTTACCGTAGATCTCCTGGATATTTTCGTTGTTGATCAGCAGCAGTGAATCGACATATTGGCGCAACTCTTCGATACCCTCACGCGCATGCTTCATACGTTTCGGGCCTTCGGTTCTAAACGGCAAGGTTACAATGGCAACCGTCAGGATATCCATCTCCTTGGCAGCCTTGGCAATCACCGGAGCAGCACCTGTTCCGGTACCACCTCCCATACCTGCCGTAATAAAGACCATCTTGGTCCCCTCACGTTTGAACACTTCGACAATTTCGTCCAAACTTTCGAGTGCAGCCTCCCGGCCACGTTCAGGATTATTTCCAGCCCCGAGTCCTTCGGTCAATTTTTCACCCAAACGCACCTTGATAGGCACAGGGCTACGATAGAGGGCTTGGCGATCGGTATTGCAGACCATGAACGACACATCGGCAATGCCAAGGTCGTACATATGGTTCACCGCATTGCTACCACCACCTCCGACACCGGTTACCATGATGATCGACGGAGTGATCCTCGGCCGATCGAACTCGATAATATCGGGCATATTATTGTTTTCCTGTTCAGGCATATATCTTTTCAACTAAATCGGTACAAACTAAAAATCATTATCCTCGATCACCTCGAACATACTATCGAGTTTACGTTTCCAACGTCCGAAAATGCCACCCTTTTTCTCTTTAGGTGCAGCACTCTCCTCCTGTGGTTCCGTCCCCGGAGTGGCCTCCTGCTGGGGCATCTCGACATTGTTCCGTTCTCCGTACATACTGTTAATGGTACGCTGAGGAGCATTACCCGCTACAGCATAGGGATTTCCTCCGAATTCTGCCTGTGCAGCCGCTGGAGTCTGACGAGGACGTTGACGGGCAACATGACCTGCAGCCCCCATATTGATACCCCGTAGCAACAAACCTACAGCTGTTGCAAAGACCGGATTGTTCACGCGTTCGTCACTCTCTTCAGCCAAAACGGCTTCGGGAGTTGCAATACGCACATCAATTCCTGTATAATTCTTAAACAGCAGATCCAAATCTTTAATTTGGGCGACACCACCCGTCAGTACGACGCCGGCACCCAATTTATCCTGACATCCGGACATTTTGATCTGTTCCATCACCTTATCAATGATGTCCAACAGACGTGCTTCAATAATAGTCGCCAAATTCAGCAGCGAAATATCCTTAAAGGTGCGCGAGTTCAGCCCCGGTGTCCGGATCGTCATATCGGTCTTAATCTGGTCGCGCATGGCACTGCCGTATTTCACCTTCAGGTTCTCGACATGGCGTTCAAGAATACCGTATGAGCGGATATCCCGGTTAATCATATTGCCTCCCATCGAGACAACCCCTACATGACGTACGCTGTTTTTATAAAAGATGGTGACATCGGTCGTACTACCTCCAATATCGACCACAGCCACACCTTCATTTCTTTCGTCTTCGGTGGTGACCGCTTCGGCCGAAGCAACTGCATTGAGGAAAAGTCCCGACTGACGGATCTCCACCTTCTGCAACGCCCGTTTCACACGACTAACCGCACTGTTATCGCCCAAAACGAAATTAAATACCGCCTCAAGCTTATTGCCGAACGATCCGACCGGATTGGTCGTCTCTTCGCCATCAACAATATAACATTGGGGGATAATCTGAATAATGGTTTCACCATCGGGAGCCTGTACATTGTTCATGCTCTCATGGAGTTTCTGTACATCCTCTTCGCGAATTTCGCCGTCACGACCGACAAAAACGTAATAGGGATATTTAACACAACGAATATGCTGTCCTGAGATACCGGCAAAAGCCTCACGGATCGCAATCTGTTGACGCGATTCGATAGCAGCTATATTCTGTTTGATACTTTTGGAAACCAGTTCGACATTCTTAATGCCACCACGGTCCATACCCTCCATGGGGGAGACTTCGCAATCCACGATGCGGACCTTGCCGCCCTCAGCACGGGTGCCGACCACTGTGGCCACCGTATTGGTACCCAAATCTATTGCAACTACGTAATCTCCGTTTTCCACTTCCAGCGCTCTATTTTATGGTGAATCTCTATTTTTGTTCGGATTAACACCGTGCTTTCACAACACTTATGCCATCAACTCTTGCGGGACAATTATTTTGATTTTTTCGCCGAAATGCGCTCTATTCAGAGCAGACAACCTGCCCCCGGTAACGCAAATCGATGTAATGACAACTCTCCCACCCTGCGTAGTCAAGGCCATTGCGGTAAAAGCTCATCAATTTGGTGAGTTTACCCCGATAATCGTCAAGTGCCCCCAGGCAAACGATCTGATCACCCACACGTGGAACCAGCTCTACCTGAGGATTGTAACGACCTTCCTGACCGTCATCCCGGACATTGATCTGCACCCAGAAAGCATTCCAAAAGCCATCATCCTCAACGAATTTTACAAAATTAATCAGATTAGCTAAAAAGCTATAATTTTCCGGCACTTTTTTTTCGTCTTTATCCCCCTCTGCGATGCAATTTTCCAGACTGCCGACATAGTCAGGGGCAAATGGCAAACGAAGCATGCCTGTCACGACCGGAACATAAACGGAATAGTATCGTTGCGTGGGCAAAATATAGTTATCGTCAGTCACATAAAAATCGTAACCATTGATACTGTTTACCCGCAAAATAGGTTTACGCTGTGTCAATTCGATATTCAACATCCCATCCATCGTCGTATAGGCATGCACCTCTTTGACAAAACCACGGCGACGGACAAAGGCCTCGACATCAAGGGTATTGATCTGGTCGATCGGCTCCCGTAAAAATCGCTGCTGTTCAAGAGCGAACCAATTTTTAACCATGCCGGAGGTAATAAAACCTCGCTCGGCACTATCGAGCACCACAACCTTCAAACCCCGACAGAGGTTCTTTTCCCTTTCGATACGACAATAGCGGGATGCTGCGACGAAATATGCAATTATCGCCACCCAAGACACCATTCCCAACACTATCGACGTACCTCGTTTCACTCGTTCTCTGACTAACTTTTAACTTTGCTTCGACCTGATCAACCCGGCATTTTCTCCTGGCACCACACCATTTAACCATTACCCATAAAGAGCCTTGATATACGTTTTTCTCCTTCGCATCCTATAGATAGCTGATTGCAAAAAGGACTTTGCACACTTTCATCGTTTAGTCCCCATGAACGCTACAATGATCAGGCACCGAAACCATCATCACCAACATTGCAGCGACCAAATGATCTCTGCTTGACACCCTCAGATTTCTGGCCTTCGCAACTTCGATGTTATCTGAATAGCCAAATCTCTCGCTTCAGCAATCGCCACGACTCACTTACGATCGACAAAATCTCCAGCAGGCTGCGAATCAATCCAATATTCAGGCCTCTAACACAAAGATAATGGAAAAAATTTACCTATCCTTCAAAGCTTCAGCAATCGGCTCACACAAACGATCAATATCGCCGGCGCCGAAAGTGATCAACGTATCGAGGTTTTCTGCTTTGAGCTCCTCGACCAAATCTGCTTTTGAAACTACCCGAGTCGGAACTGTCATCAACGGCAACATCATTTCGGAGCAAACGCCTTCTATGGGCTCTTCCCGGGCTGGATAGATCGGCAACAACAGCACTTCATCTGCCAACGACAACACCTTCGCAAAATCCTGATAAAAGTCACGGGTACGCGTATAGAGATGAGGCTGAAACACCACGGTCAGTTTCCGACCGGGGAACATCTCCCGAAAAGAGGTAATGGTGGCTTTCAACTCATTGGGGTGATGAGCATAGTCATCCATATAGATACGTTGCGGAGTATTGATATAGAAGTCAAAACGCCGTTTTACTCCATGAAACGAAGCCAAAGCCGCTTTCAGTTTCGGTTCATCCAAACCGGCAACCCACATCAGTGCCACAGCCGCTACGGCATTTTCGACATTGACCCGTCCCGGCACCCCCAACGTGCAGGATTCGATTACACGATCTGGACAAACCAGATCGAACGTATAGTGTCCAGTGATTCCTACTCGTATATTTTTCGCATAAAAATCGCACGGAGTATCATAACTGTAACGGTAAACCTTGATCTCCCGGTTTCGTACTTCTACATCGACACCGAGTTTAAGGATCAAAGCACCCCCAGGCTTGATTTGCGAGATAAACTCCGCAAAAGCCTCTTTAACCGCCTCATGAGTTCCGTATATATCGAGGTGGTCAGCATCGGCAGCCGTCACCACTGCCACATCGGGCCACAGTTGAAGAAATGATCGGTCAAATTCATCAGCTTCAGCCACCAAACGAGGCCCTGCCCCTAAGACCAAATTCGAATCAAAATTTTTGGAGATACCGCCCAAGAATGCACTTCCTCCCCCTCCAGCCTCATGGTTCAGCCAGGCGGTCAAGGTTGTCGTGGTGGTTTTGCCGTGTGTACCAGCCACAGCCATCACATATTTGTTGCGCGCGACCACACCCAACATTTGGGAGCGTTTCACAATCTCGAAACCCTGTTCACGGAACCACACCCATTGGGGATGGTCATGCGGGATAGCCGGAGTATAGACCACCAATGTCGTAGCCGGATCACGGAATTGTGCAGGGATCGCCTCCACCTGTTCGTCGTAGTTGACCGCAGCTCCTTCCTGTTCCAAATGGCGGGTCAAATCACTCTCTGTTCGATCGTAACCGGCCACTGGTTTACCCTCGTGCAAAAAATAGCGGGCCAGGGCACTCATTCCAATACCCCCGATACCCAAAAAATATACATTTTGAAACTCCATAACTCCAATACGTTTCGCTTACCTCACGTTTACAACCGTTTTTATAGACTTCATTACATAAATCAATAAAAATCGCTCTCGAATCTTCCCAACGCAGCGGTAAACCCCAACTTCAACAAGTTATCTTTATCAAGTGATTCCGACATTCGCCTTTTATAGACCGCAATTCGAAATAGCTATCATCAAGATCATTACGGCTTACCTTATACCGGCAATTTTCATTTCCGACTAGGTTTCACCTTAGCCCCCTTCACGATCTTCTTCAATGCCTCCTTATCTACTATCGACGTACGCGACAACTCTCAGCAAACTCAATCTTGCCAAACTACTTTTTCTGCGCTTGAACCACTGCCAACAATTCATCAACAATGCGATCGGCTGAATCGGCAATTCCAAGCGCTTTGATATTGGCTGCCATACGTTGCATACGTACCGGATCAGCCAACAGCTGATCGACCACTGGAAACAAAGCTGTTACTGCCTGACTGTCGGGAACCAACAGAGCGGCATCTTTGCGCACCAATGCCATCGCGTTTTTGGTTTGGTGATCCTCGGCCACATTGGGTGAAGGAACAAAGATGGCTGGTTTACCAACCAAGCAGAGTTCCGAGACGGTACCGGCACCCGATCGACCAACCACCACATCAGCAACCGCATAAGCCAAATCCATCCGGTCAATAAAGGCTCCACGCCAAATTCCTTCTGAAGAGCGGCTTTGCATGAATTCAGTCATCTCACGTTCGTAGAACTTACCGGTCTGCCAAATCACCTGCATTTTACCTTCCGAGGTGATTCGATCCACATTGGCCTTCATCATGTTGTTGAGCGTACGGGTTCCCAAACTTCCCCCAACGACCAAAACGATCGGTTTATCGGCTTTTAATCCGAAATAGGTCAACCCTTCGGCCTTCAAGACTGCCGGATCAGGTTGCTCCAACAGACGGCCACGCAACGGATTGCCGGTCATCACAATCCGATCTTTGGGGAAAAAGCGCTCCATTCCCTCATAAGCTACACAAATTCGTTTGGCCCGTGATGCGAGTATTTTATTGGTCACTCCTGCATAGGAGTTCTGCTCCTGAATCAGGGTTGGGATACCCATTCTTTGAGCACTCCACAGCACTGGAGCGCTGGCATATCCACCAAATCCCACAACAACATCAGCTCCAAACTCCCGAATCACCCGACGTGCCTTACGCAGCGATTCCGCCACTTTGAACGGCACTTGCAGATTACGAAGCGTCAACCTACGTTGCAAACCGACAACCGGTAATCCTTCAATACGGTACCCCAACGCCGGCACCTTCTCCATCTCCATCTTGCCTTCGGCCCCTACAAAAAGCAGCTCGACTCCATCACCCAATCTACGCTTCAGAGCTTCAGCCACTGCAACGGCCGGATAGATATGTCCTCCGGTACCTCCACCGCTCAAGATTACCTTTAATTTATCCATGATTATTGATTTGACTTTTTTATAGTTATGAGCATCATCCTGTTAAGTATGCGCATCTACGCACAGTTCGACGCCGGCCTATTTTATTCCAACAGCGATTCACTTTTCGGTTGGTCGAGAGATTGTTCCTTCATCTGCCGACTCACCCCCAAGATGATTCCCAACGACATACTGGTAAAGACTACCGACGATCCTCCCAGACTGATCAACGGCAAGGTTTGTCCGGTCACCGGGAAGAAACCCACCGACACCAACATATTGATCAGCGCCTGCAATGTGATCATCAGGCTCAACCCCAATACCAACAGGCTCGGCAAGGCCGTTGCACAACGTTGGAAAATCACAATCCCCCGGAAAAAGATGCAAAGATAGAGAAACAGAATGACACACGAACCGATCAAACCGTACTCTTCCACAATAAAAGCGTAGGCAAAATCGGAATAGGCGTGCGGAAGGTTCGATCGTTGCGTACTGTTTCCCGGTCCCTTGCCGGCAATACCGCCTGAAGCGATCGCAATTAGGGCCTGCTCTTTTTGCAGATTATCCTCTTCGCTTTGAATCTGGACCTGCTCGGTTCCTGACAGAGCATCACCCAATCCCAAACGGTTAACCCAGGTATGCGAACGGCCAATATTGAACATATACATAACGGCGATGGCCGCCACGACACACACCACCACCAGACTGACTAACCGGAACAACTCCTTAAGACGCACCCGACCGATAAACAACATAACACAGCAGGTAACAAAAGTCAGGGCTGCCGTAGAAAAGTTCGAAAAGAAGATTGCACCACACGCCAACACAACAGGCCCCAATAATGGCAGAGTTGTGTTGAGCAAAATTTCCATATTCTTATGGGGATCTTTACGCCACCCGCCCAAAGTCAGGGCTGGAAGAATCGGAATTTTGTCGATCACCTTTTGTCTTTTGGCCAGTTGTTGGGCCAGCACACCCACCAACGTCACACGAACGAAGTCCGACGGTTGAAAGGTGATCCCCAAGATCGGGATTCGAAGCCAACGTGAAGCGCTGTTCAAGTTTACTCCAATCACAAAGGTTAGGGCCAAGCAGACCAATGCGAACCAAAACAGCAATTTATAAAATGGCACCAACCGCTGGTAATTGATCTTATGAATTCCCCACATGAACGTAAAGCCAAGCAGGATAAAGAAGAGCTGGTTGAAAAAGTAATGAGCAGTGTTACCGCCGGCATTTTTATAGGCCATCGAGGCAGTAGAAGAATAAACTACCAGCAACGAAAAGATCGCCAACAGAATAATAATGGCCCACAGCGGCTTGTCACCACTGAAAAAACGGGCAAAAAAGCCGGAAGATTCTACCTCTGTCTCCGCGCTCCCCGATTGGATGTTTTTCTGTTCGGCCATTTCGTTAGCTGTTGTTTTTTCGATTTACTTGTCTATTCGACACAATTTTACATATATCTATCTACCTGCTCACGCTTACACTGCAAACAATTGCATTAAAGCGCGATTACCTTGCCACATGGGTTTTGACCCAAGTTTTAAACTTCTCTCCGCGATCTTCGTAATTTTTGAAGAGGTCAAAACTTGCACAAGCCGGAGACAAAAGCACGGTATCCCCTGGCGACGCGCTGCGAACAGCCGCCTGCATCGCCTCATCCAGCGAATGGGTATCGATAATCTCCGGAATGCGTCCTGCAAAATCGTGCAGCAGTTTGGCATTGTCCACACCCATGCAAATCAACGTTTTGACCCGACCCTCTACTAGCGGATAGAGACGCGAATAGTCATTCCCCTTATCAGTACCGCCGGCAATCCAAACGGTCGGACGGCGCATGCTGTCCAGTGCATACCAAACGGAATCGACATTGGTCGCTTTCGAGTCGTTGATATACTGTACTCCATTGTATTCGCCACATGGTTCCAGGCGATGTTCTACCCCTTGGAAACTGCGCAACGTCTGTTTGATACTCTCAGCAGGCACTCCGGCCGAAAGAGCAGCGATTGAAGCGGCCATGGCATTGTACATATTGTGCACTCCTTTAATCTGCAACTCATCGACTCCGATATTGAACTCCTGATCGTCCACCCGAACGTGAAGCTGATTATCCTTCAATTCGGCCGCGCAACCGGCAGCCCCTTTGGCCGTAAAGGGCAGCGTCTGCATACAAAGGTTATGTTTTCCGAGATTTTCCAACGTCAACGGATCATCAGCACAATAAACGAACCGTTCCGTTATTCCCTGATTCTGCAAAATGCGGAACTTACTATCGACATAATTCTGCAACTTATGGTCATAACGATCCAAATGATCCGGTGTAATATTCATCAACACTCCGACATTGGCCTTGAAATCATACATACCGTCAAGCTGAAAGCTGCTCAACTCGACCACATACCAGTCACAATATTCCGTTGCAACAGCCAGCGCAAGGCTCTGCCCAATATTACCGGTCAACCCCACGTTCATATCGGCCTGTCGCAACATTTCGTAAGTGAGGGTCGTGGTGGTCGTCTTGCCATTGCTGCCGGTGATACAGATCGTTTTTGCACCATCCAGATAGCGGCCAGCAAACTCGATCTCTGAGATGATCGGAATGCCCTTGGCGCGCAGTGCTTTGACAATCGGTGCCGTTTCGGGAATACCAGGGCTTTTGATCACCTCATCCGCAGCAAAGATTAACTCTTCGGAATGGTGTCCCTCCTCATAGGAGACGCGCCACTCTTCAAGCAGAGCCTTATATTTTGGAGCGATTGCTCCCCGATCCGACAAGAATACGTCAAATCCTTTGACCTGGGCCAGTACGGCCGACCCACAACCACTTTCGCCTCCTCCGAGAACTACAATACGCGACATGACTATCTAATTTTAAGCGTTGCAAGAGTAATGGCAGCCAACAACAGCTGCACGATCCAGAAACGGACTACGATTTTCGATTCGAAGAAACCCTTTTTCTGATAGTGATGATGGATCGGCGCCATCAAAAAGACACGACGTCCTTCACCATATTTATGTTTGGTATATTTGAACCAACCCCGCTGAATAATCACAGAGACGGCCTCCACCAAAAAGATACCACAAAGCAGCGGCAACAACAGCTCTTTACGAATCGACAACGCAAATACGGCGATAATACCACCGATGGCCAATGAACCGGTATCGCCCATAAATACCTGAGCCGGATAGCAGTTGTACCAAAGGAAGCCTAGCAGGGCACCGGCAAAGGCTGCGGCAAAGACCACCAATTCACCCGTAGAAGGGATATACATCAGATTCAGGTAATCCGCATAGATCACGTTACCCGACAGCCATGCCAAGACACCTAAAATAACCACAATCGTCGCCGACACTCCTGCTGCCAAGCCGTCCAAGCCGTCGGTCAGATTGGCTCCATTGGAGACGGCCGTGATTACAAAAATGGCTACCAACACATAGAAAATCCAACCGAGAGTATCGCTAACCGGTCCATCTCCAGGGATCAACCAATGGTAATCGAACTCGTTGTTTTTGACAAAGGGGATTGTCGTTTTCGCGGTCTTTTCAGCAGGACCCATATAGACGGCTGCACGCGTACCATTATCGTTCACATATTCGATCTGTGCATCGGGTGCCGTCCGAGCCACCTTCTGCTTGACCACGACCTGAGGACTAAACCACATCACCAGTCCGACAATGATACCAAGCCCCACCTGGCCGATAATCTTAAAACGGCCATTCAGTCCCTCTTTATTTTTGCGAAAAACTTTGATGTAATCATCCAGGAAGCCGATCAATCCGAGCCACACGGTCGAGATGATCATCAGCAGCACATAGATGTTGGTCAAATCTCCGAACAGCAGGATCGGAATCAGGATCGAAGCCAGAATAATGATACCACCCATGGTAGGGGTTCCACGTTTTTGGAGCTGACCTTCCAGCCCCAGGTTACGAATCTCCTCACCAATCTGGTGGCGTTGCAGCATTCGGATGATCCGTTTACCGAAGATCATCCCGATGATCAATGCGAGAATAATGCCCATCGCGGCCCGAAACGACAGCGACAGGAACATGCCCACGCCGGGAATATCGAAATGTAGCGACAGATACTTGACTAAATGGTACAACATAATTCAAAAAAAACTTATACTATCTTTTTGACAGGCAGCATTTGAGGCCCGTCATTCTCTTTTGCAACCGGGAGCTCCTTAAGCGGAACCTTTTCAGGTTGACGATAGCGGTGTTCGAACAGCCGGGTCAGATCCATCTTCACCAATCCCTGACGGGTGTAGGCATAAAGCACGTTCCCGATCAGCTTGGATCTATGCGGCATATCCAACACTGCTATCACCCTTCCGTTATCATCAATCAACCAACTTTTCGTTCTATGACCGAGAAAACGCAAATTATCGAACTGGTCATAAAGGACCCACAACGAATCCAACGGCACCCCATTAACCTCTCCATTGTTCATATCCCAATAGAGCATCATATCCTTGTTGGTGATAAAATCCCACTCATCCGACAAACCGGACAGACTGTAATATCGGTCCCCTACACTGTCGTATTGGTACAGCACCGGATTATCTACGTTAAGCACGATCTTTCCCCAACGTGCGGTATCGATAAGGGTTTCACGCACCAATTTTCCGGTTGCGAGATCATGCACGGCAATACGGTCTTCGAGCGCCAAAGCAATGCTATCGTCCAAAAAGGCATGATCGATAATACTCAAATTGCGTTGATCGATCATCTGCAACATGGTAATTTTACCATCCTGCCGATCGAATGCAGCCAAAAATGGGCGCCCATAGACGCCATAATAGCGATCATAATAGACGGCCGACCCATTATTCACCATAAAAACTGTCGAATCGGTGAGATAGAGACTGGAACTGCTACCCGCCTCCTGAGGCAAAGCCGTTCGCCAAAATACCGACCCATCCTCTACCGACAGGGCGACAATACTATCCCGAGTTGCCCAATACAACACGCTGTCAATCTGACACGTATTGGAACAGAGTTGACCCACAACATACGCTCCCGATGTTTGGACAAAATTATCCTCTTCCATTGTGTTGTTCTGGCTGACTGAACCCCAATAGTACCGATATTTACGAGGAGGCAAATTGTTATGGGCTGTTTCGGCCCAATAGCTCCAACCCTCTCCGGTACGGAGATCGATCCGATGCAATCCGCCCATCATAACTATCAATGTAGTATCATTCAAGTGGAAATAGCCGTGCCATCCCCCCCATGGAGAAATACGCCGCTTCCATAGCTGTGTGCCATCGTTAAGATTGACACCTCTCATTGGATCATCTGGAGAGAGCATCAATTTGGATATTCGATATCCCAGTCCAACAGCCAAATCGGTGGAATCACTGCAAACCACGTTAAACATTTGCATTTTCGTATTCCAGAGTTCCTGCCCAGTTGCCATATCAATGCGAGTCGTACTCATAGGGCCGAAACGAATCAAATACCCATTATCAAACCATAGAGAATGAGCTACCAGATATTTTTCAGGAAGCTCCCACAGCAATGTTCCTTTTTCCAAATCAAACGCCATGATCGAGCCCCATGCCTTCAGGGATCTGCCATTCCGCGAAATTTCCCGTTGGTTGATCACTACAATTGACGATGCGGTATCCACCGCTTCTACCGAGCCGATCGTACGTTCAAAACGATATACGGCGGCTTTGATACTGTCTCCGATGATACAGTCATATCCCATGTTGACAGAATCGACCTGAAACCGTTCCGGTTCAAGCGACTCCTGCCCCCAGAGCAAAACAGGCACCAGCAACATCCACAAAGTCACATACTGTCTTAACGTCTTCATCTTCGAGCAGTTTACGTTTAACATTCCGTTCTATCGCGATCCGCCGTCTGCGGGATCATCTTTTACACGCCTTGAGGCTCTTTTGTCACTCGTTTCTCTATTCTTCTTCTCTACTTTAGTTGTCTCGTAAATCTATCTTTTCTTTTGGGTTTCCTATTCGATCCGTCCGAAATTTCTCTTCTTCACTTTCCCCTCCGAGGTTACGATACAAGAAAAAAACTATCAGCAATCACATAGGTCTCCCCAGATCTTTCAATTCAATAAAAACCTATCAATAAAGGATTACGACATACCGAAAGCGGTGCGAATCTCTTCGCGATCATCAAAGTGGTGTTTGACGCCTCCGACATCCTGATAGGTTTCGTGTCCTTTGCCGGCCACCAAAATAATATCGCCTGGTGCTGCCAACGCAACGGCCGTTTTAATTGCCTCTCGACGATCCGTAATAGCCAGATAACGCACTCCGGGTTCAATGCCGGCTTTCATCTGCTCAATAATGTCTTCTGGTTTTTCCAGTCGTGGATTATCCGACGTAAGAATCGCCATATCACTGCCATCCACTGCAATTTTAGCCATTTCGGGACGTTTCGTTGCATCACGATTTCCTCCGCATCCTACCACGACATACAGTTTTTGTCCCTTTTTGCGAATCTCGTTAATGGTCGAGATCACATTCTGCAACGCATCCGGAGTGTGGGCATAATCGACAATTGCCGTAACACCATTAGGTGAGTGGATCGGTTCAAAACGCCCGTTCACTGAGGTCAACTCACTGAGAATACGCAACACCTCATTGCGGTCTGCACCCAACAAGATCGCCGCAGCATACACGCTGAGCAGATTGTAGGCATTGAACTTACCGAGGAATTTGACCCACACCTCCGTACCGTCCAAATTCAACAACATGCCGTCGAGCAGTGTCTCGACAATGCGACAGCGAAAATCTGCAAACGATTGCAGTGCGTAAGTTTTCACCGTGGCTTTGGTATTTTGCACCATTACCATGCCGTTGCGATCATCCGCATTGGTCAAGGCAAAAGCTCCGGCTGGCAGACCATCAAAAAAGAGCTTTTTGGCTCGAATATACTCTGCAAACGTCTTATGATAATCGAGGTGATCGTGTGTAATATTGCTGAAAATACCACCGACAAAGTGTAAACCTGCCGTACGATGTTGCACCAGAGAGTGGGAGCTCACCTCCATAAAACAGTAATCGCACCCAGCCTCAACCATCTCTGCCATCATTTCGTTGAGTCGAATGCTATCCGGTGTGGTATGTGTCGATGGGATCTCTCGCTCATCTACACAGTAAACTACCGTCGAAATCAGTCCCGCCTTATAACCCAATTTGCGGAACATCCGATAAAGCAGCGTAGCCGTTGTAGTTTTGCCATTGGTTCCTGTGACACCGACCAATTTGAGGTGACGGCTCGGATAGCCATAAAAGGCCGAAGCGATCTCACCCAAAGCCACTGTCGAATCGGTCACCTGTACGAAAGTGACACCTTCAGGCCGCTCTGCTGGCAGCTCTTCGCACACCACCGCCACAGCACCAGCTGCAATAGCAGCCGGAATATAGGTATGTCCATCGACTTGAGTTCCGCGTGTAGCAAAAAAGAGCGACCCCGACTTTACTTTTCGGGAATCGAACTCAATATCGGTCACCTGTACGGTTTTGTCACCCACCACCGAGCGCACCTCGACGCCCTGCAGCAAATCCTTTAGCATATGCATAAACTATTTGTAATTTACAAATATAGGCCTTTCAACAGGCATTTCCGTCTCTATCGAGACAATTAACTGACATCTTATCGACATCACCTCTTATCTTTAATCCACTGCGATGTAGATTGTTCTTTTTGTTCTCTATCAAGGTTCGCTCCACAGGTATGCAATCCATTCAAAACACAATTTCCCTACACTCCTATGCAAACAATCTTTATATCACAGTTCACTGTATTTCGTCAAGTTCATTGAACTCATATAATTGAATACAATAAACTTTTCTCATATTCAGGCTCCAAATAACAAGCTGTTTCTTTCAAACAGTTTTATTACACACTGCGTGCTGATATCTCCCCTTCAACGCTTAAGGTTCACTCACCTCAAATACATTACACTCAAGATCTCAACTTAAGCTACTGTTTTTGTATCACGTTTTGCCCGCCCATTTTTATTCATCTTCCCGTTACGGTTACCACCTCGGTGGAAAACATGATACATCAGCAAATACTTAATAATAGCCACGATTTTTTGCGAGGTGGTCAACTTACGACGTTGACTGTCATTTCCCAGCATCAGCCGCAGGCAATCACGTGTACCGGCCACCCAAACCAAATCATAGGGATGGAAGCGCACCAGACTCAACGGTTCAACAAAAGACCCATCTTTACGTTCAATGCCGATAACCGCCGCCTCATTGCGACACATCACGACAAACTGAGCTACCGTCATATCCACCAACATGGAGGAAGGATCTATCGAGAACTGCCGCATCACCACATCATCCGCCCCATTTGTTGTCGGTTCGGAGGAGGCCTCAACCTCAGCGGCAAACCGTTTCAATTCCGTATCGGTTCCTACCACTGCAATGCGGTCAGCCGGCAACAACACCTCATCGGCTTGAGGAATATTGATACTCCGACTTCCTCGTTGAATGGAGACGACCGTAATTCCCCGACGGGTTCGCAAATCGAGCATTCGCAAACTCCGGCCAATAAAGCGGCAATCCGAAGAGACCGTCAAATGGGCCAAATGCAAGAAACGTGTCTTAGTGTCCAATACAGTAATTTTTTCGGAGCTTGATCCATTCAAATTGGCGAAAAACCGTTTTTCCAAATGGAGGAAATTATTTTTGATCCGTTTCCAAAAGATCAACACAGACAAAACGATCATCAAGAAGCCGATGATGGTTCCCCAACGGTAAGAATAGAGGTGTACCAGTACCACCATCACAAAGGCAAGCGCCATAAAAATCCGCAACAGCACCAGCCCCACCAATAGGCCGTGATTGAATCGTGGATCATTCCACAAGGTAGCCAACAATTTGCGGTTTAAATGGCGGATAGCGAGCGTCCACAAAAACGGAGCCATGAACAAAATGGTGGTCACCGTTGAAAGCACATTACCCCAAAACCCAGGCATCCATTTTTCGACCCACGGCATATAATAGGTTACCGAAACCCAAACCATACCGCCCAAAATGATACAATGAAACGCAATATTAAACAAGGAGCGTTTCAGAAGCTGTTTCCATGCACTCTGGTTTTCAGAACTTTGCGATGCCGAACTATATTGAGACAAGAACACTTTGATCTTGCGAGGCATATGTTTATCCAGCCAATGGTAAGCGGGTTCGCTTTGCTTGATAATAAAGGGGGTGGTAAAGGTTGTAATCACCGAGACAGCCACTGCAACCGGATAGAGGAAGGAGCTGGTCACTCCGAGAGTCAACCCCAGTGCTGCAATAATAAAGGCAAACTCGCCGATTTGAGCCAACGAGAACGAGGACTGCAACGACAACCGCAGGTCCTGCCCCGAAACCATAAACCCTATCGTACCGTAAACGATCTGTCCGACAATTACGACCAGGGTCAACAAAATAATCGGCCCGATATATTGCCACAGCAAGGCCGGCTCGACCAACATACCGACAGACACGAAAAAGATGGCACCGAAAAGATCCTTAACCGGGGCCATGACCTTTTCGATTCGCTTGGCTTCGGTGGTTCCGGCAAGTACGGAGCCCATTACAAACGCTCCCAATGCAGAAGAGAAACCAACGGATGTCGCCAACACCACCATTCCCAAACAGAGGCCCAACGAGATCACCAACAGTGTTTCATCATTCAGAAATCGGCGAATACGGGTAAGCAGCGTTGGAATCAGGTATATCGCCACGACAAACCAAGCCACCAAGAAGAAGAGCAATTTAAACAGGCGACCGAAGATTTGTATGTCATCTGTGGCTTTCTGCATATAGATGGTTGAGAAGAGTACCAACAGCACCACCGCAAAAAGGTCCTCGACAATCAACACGCCGAATACCTGGCCCGTAAATTTGCGATTTCGGAGTCCCAAATCATCGAAAGCCTTGATAATAATTGTAGTAGAAGACATTGAGAGCATTCCGCCAAGGAAAACACTATCTGTTGTTGTCCATCCCAACAGACGTCCGGCCATAAATCCGTTACACATCATTCCGAGGATGATCACCAACGCTGTCATCAACGCAGAACCTCCAACCTCGAGTAATTTATTGAAGCTGAATTCAAGTCCTAAAGAGAACAGCAAGAAGATAATACCGATTTCAGCCCAGATATTGACATTATCGACATTCGAAACGCCTTCGAGCAGAAAATTGCCACTACACAAGAAACCGGCTACAATATACCCCAACACGACCGGCTGCTTCAGTTTTTTAAACAGCAGCGTAGTGATCCCGGCCACGCCCAAGATCAAGGCGAGATCTGAAATTAGGGGATTTAAATGTGCCATGCTCTAAACATTTGTAAGTTTCGCACCAGAGGCAACTTCTCGATGGTGATGCCATACAAAACAAATTGGACATTACAAAATTTGCCTTGATAGCAGAGTCTTCTATCAAACATAATGGTTTACATTAGGCCGACAGCTGTTTACAAGTTTTCTTCAGTCTCAACAGACCCGCAGCAATTTCACCATATTATCATGCTGTTATCTGCTGATTACAAACCATGTAACATCACCTCCAATCGAGCAATTCTACCCGAGAAACTTATATGCAAAAATAGCCATTTCCCCCCAATGTACACCGATTTTTTCAATGAAAAAGTCGGTTATTTTATCGTTTCCGGAACCGCCTCATTAAACATGAAAATCTTTCCAATCTATCCCCATCCAACAGCTCAAATCTTCATGATATCACACCCAGTTTGTCAATGCCATTTTTGCAAAACCTATCCAAACGTTGCAGAGACATTTGTAACCCCAGCTACCCTATCAGCAGCAATCGATTTTCATCTACACCTCTTTGCACATCAGGCAGTCACAACACACTATTCGTTGAGACGCTTTCCCTTCCCATAGGCCAGCAGCCCCGACTCACACAAATTAAGAGGGCTGACTCTTTCGAGTCAACCCTCTTCTACCTCAGCTAACGGATGTACAGCGGCACATCACTTTCAAAAGTGCTTTTCAGATCGCACTTACCACTCCACCTATCAGCCTCTACTCTGTTTGATAAATTCTTGAATAGTTCAACGATTGTCTTATTCTTCAGTCATATCTTCAATAGGTTCAGCTTCTGAGGATCCCAATCCCGCAGGCAGCTTAAAATTACAATAGCATCACAAAGATCATTTTAACCTGTGCCAGATCATGGATCATCCTCTATAATTTTGAATGCAAAGAACATACCACGATCCTATCATGAACCTGTTCGCTTCACATTCAGCAACATGTTTTTCTAGTAAATCCGATTTATCAACAAAAGACAACCGTCTCTCCGAAAGCAGACAAGTTGAAAATCCACGTTGACAAATCCGATCTATTCCAGTCTTTCGCCAGTCAACTAACGAGTCGAAGATTTTGCACCGGATTTTGCAAAATTGGCCACCTCTGTGATCGGAGCGAATTCATGCGGAATATACTCTTGTACTTGAGCCAACACGCAAGAACTACTGGGAGTTGAATAGCATACCAGCAACACATTCGAACTGTTCGTGCGTGAAAGTTTCATAATGCGCTCCATGTCTCCCGCTTGAAATGCAGCCAAAAGTGCAGCACGTTCCGACATATCGAAATAAATCTTTTGACAACGCAATTTTTCACCGGTTGGTAAATAATAAGGAACTCGAGCAGAGATTCCGACCAACAAACGGATCAGTCCAAACAGGGCAACCAAGCTACCAATCAGCATCAAGGCCGATGTCACGCTTTTATTTTCAGCCAATGCCGGGGACTTCAAGCTCCACACAGCTACTGCACATCCCACGATCAAGATCAATGCAGAAACGATAAAACTTTTTTTACGTGCAACCACACCCTCTTGAGCATAGAGGGTATCAGACAATAAAGAAATATTGCTCATTTTTAATCATCATTTAAAATAACATTAGACAAAACGAATCCTGACCGCACCGAGCGGTCAACCACAGTCAACCCTCATCGACAGATCAAGGGCTGACAAGAATCCGATTCTCGCTAAATGATGATTTTCCTTAAGGCCACTACATAATAGCCTGAGGCGTCAAGCGACGCACGAAACGATAATGAGAGCTCCTCTTGAACATGTAAACGGGCCAAAGAGGAGGAGATTTTTTGTTCTTGGGATACAAGAGGGGATGCGACCTGAGCACCTTGTCTGGGAGCGAGGCGAAAAACGGGAGCCTCCACACGAGTTCCATTCACACCTGGCGTGGTCGGCAAGGCATCGCTACATAATGAAGCGTGAATGATCTGTAACAACGCCACATGCTGTTCTTGTTGCGATGCGACCTGTTCCGTGACAGGAAATCCGAAACTGTCGAGATGGAAAGTCTTTGACGGCTCTGTATCTCCAGCAAGACGAAGCATCGCGAAGAAACCGCAACACATCAAGACGATATATCCGAACAGGCGTTTCATTTACACTTTCAAATTTCTATTTCGCGAAAGTATATCAATTTCTGTTAATTTTCAATTTATATCTTTTTAGACCTTCATTCATTACGGTCAATCATCGCACAAACAGGCATTACCATTGCCCGGTTGTGGCTTCAATCAGCAACACACGCAAAGCCATTTAAACCTTTTATCTCCAGGAATATATAAGAAAGCAACGTCCCGTTAAGACTCTGCATGAAGACTCTACTCAATTGAAATTCAACAGGCTGATACAGCTCAAACAATCCTAATTTTCGGACTCGGTTCCTGTATCCGGTTCAGCGCCCTCTTCCCCTACCGAGTCGGGTTCTGACACCTCAGGTTCGATCTCCGGACGCTCTGGACCAAGCTGCAAAATGATCAACGCACCGCGTTTAGCTGCAGAACCTGCCGGCAGCGATTGTTTTTGAATATACCCCACTCCGGTAAAAGTAACACGCAGTCCCTCTCTTTCAAGCAAATAGAGAGCATCTTTAAGCCCCATCCCCACGACTTGCGGAACCATACCGGTCCGCGCATCCGGTAAAGAAGACAACTCATATCCAGCGGTATCGAGGCGTATCGTTTGCTGCCACATCTCACCATGCATAGCCGAATAGGGCACATCGAAACGGCGAGTCACACGACGAATCTGATCAGCCTGTCCGCTTTTCGGCATTGGACGCTCTTTTACCTTATCGTGCGTTGCAGAAAGCGGTGTTTGCCATGAAATATTCCGGGCGTAAACCCGATCTGCAATAGCACGGAACACAGGACCAGCCAACGAAGCACCATAATAGGTCCCACGTCGCCCCGGGCCATGATAGGTCTTGATTGCGACGATACAACTATACCGAGGCTTGTCCGCAGGGAAATAGCCCACCAATGTAGCCAAATAGTGACGCCCGCCATTGCGATCCGTATAACCGTGCCGTCCCATGGCGATCTGCGCTGTACCAGTCTTACCAGCCACCGAGTAGTAAGGATTCTTCAATCCGCGAGCGGTACCGTCATTAACAACACCTTTAAGTGCATCCTGCACCTGTTTGATCACCTCGGGAGATCCGATCGACTCGACCATCACCTCCGGCGGAAAAGTTCGCAACGTTTGGCCATACTGTTTGAGCTCTTTGACAAACATCGGGCGAACCATCTTTCCTCCATTGGCTATGGCGTTGTAGAAACTAAGGGTTTTCAACGGCGTCAATCGCAAACCATACCCATACGACATCATCGTCAGTGTCACACCACTCCATGAAGCATCTCCCGGACGATAGATCACCGGGGTTGCTCCACCGGGAATTTGCAGATCTAGCGGCATGGCCAATCCCATTTTATAAAGATGGTCTACAAATTGCCCAGGGCGATCCTTGTAATATTTATTGACAGCCAAAGCAAACCCCACATTGGATGAGTGTTCGAACACTTCACGCAACGTCACATCGCCGCAAGCATGAGAATCGACCACACGCGCCCGTCCGATCATCATTCGTCCGTCACCCGTATCGAAATGCTCCTCGAGGCTTGCTCCTGCATCATCGAGCAACGTCATCAACGAAGCCAGTTTGAAGGTCGATCCCGGCTCAAGGTTCATGCCGATCGCATAGTTGAAATCCTCGACAAACTTGCCTTCACCCCGGCGGGTAAGATTGGTGATAGCACGTATCTCACCGGTAGAGACCTCCATCAGTACCGCCGTTCCCCAATCGGCATCACCCAATTCGAGCTGTTTTCTCAGGGCATTTTCAGCCACATCCTGCACATCAATATCGAGTGTAGTGACCACATCTATTCCATCTCTTGGCGCCTCGTTCAAAGCGTCGGGAACAGGAATTTTGAAGCTACCCGATATGCGTTGCATCAGAATATTGCCATCCTTACCCTTGAGGATACTGTCGAAAGCCCCCTCAATTCCCCATTTACGGCCAGCCTCGTTCACCCGACCGATCGTACGTGAAGCCAATGCGCCATTGGGCAGCAGGCGTTTATTGATCTGAACAGCGATAAACCCACCCCGATTGGGGCCCAGTTTCAGAATGGGAAATTGTGCGATTCGTTTGATTTCAAGGTGGTTAACCCGACGCGGAGCGATTTGCAGATACCGATTGCGTTTTTTGTTACTATACGCACGGTTCAGCATGATCAGGTAGGCATTTTTATTCTTGTCACCAAAGAAATTGGAGAGCGAATCGGCCAGTGCATCGACATGGCGCCGGAAAATGGAATCGGCCAACCCCTGCGCCGCAAAATCCATACGCACCTCATACGTAGGGACCGATGTGGCCAGGATACGTCCGTCACAGGCCAAAATATCACCACGATCGGCTTCGATGGTTTCCCTTTCATAGATGCTGCGCTCTCCCTTCTGACGCAACTTTTCGCCATTCGGACCGTATTGGATGTATGCAATCCGCACCGCAATGGCTATACCTATGGCAAAGAAGATGATATACAGCCATCGCACACGGGCCAAAATACTCTTTTTGATATCGGGTTTACGCAGCTCTGCCATAGCTATTTATCGATAATTTTGGGAGGAATGAGCGACTCTTCCAATGGAATCCCACGCTCTTCTAGCTGTTTGATGATCTCACTCTGGCGGGTTTGGGTCATACGGATCGACGAAATCGTCAACGAACGCGAACGCAGCTCCTTGACCTGCTCGGTCAAACGATCGTGGCGCCGGTGCAACTTCTGAATATGGTACCCATTGGCAATGTACAAAAACATCAACACGACGATGAACAGCACATAAGGATACATCCGCCGCACTTCGACCCGCGTCAGGATACTTCCGGAAAGCACTTGGGCCAGATTCCGTTCAAACCAGGAAGGACCTTTAACTTTGGGCGAATCACTTGCAGAAATGGGATCATTTTCTGCTGCATCATTCTCCAACTCTGCAGCCAACTCCTCGTCCGAATCGGTCTGTTGCGGATCATTGTCCTCATTATCGGCCGCACGATCCGTGTCTCGATCTGCTGCATTCCGGCCGGTTCTTCGCATTCGAGCACCACTCTCCGAATCGTTCCCGTTACGAGACCTGCCTGAACGCTGTTTCCCAAATACGCTGCCTCGACCGGACGGCTCTGAATCATCTTCAAGCATCACATACGCCACCTCCGGCCGGTCAGTCTCTTCGGCTGTAGCCTTTTCAGCACGGGACACCAGTTCATCTAATGCTGTCCACTCCTGCGGTTCGTTATGTTCTCCTCTTCTGCTCATCACCTGATCTTCAACGATCCAAACACAGTTATTCTTATTCGAGATTTTTTACTTTTCAGCGTATCAAGAGTTTAGAAAGGCCGAATCAACACTCCTTTACAGCCTGCTAACCCTCCACACGATCAATACAAATGTAACCTAATTTTTGTAACACCGCAGCAGTTTTATCACCGCTTTTCACTCTTACCAATAGTTATTCTCGGATTACCTTCGAGCCTGAATTACACATCATGCGAAAGTGGCTGCGGCACAATCTCCGACGTATCGAAGTCGCCCCAATGCTCCGCCACATAATCCAATGTAGCGCAAATTTCAGCAGGGTCGAAAAGTGTTACTAACTTCAACCGGGTTGATTTGAAATCGGGCAAGCCTTTGAAATAGCACGACAGATGGCGGCGCATCTCTAACACACCCGCCTTTTCTCCTTTGAATTCGATCGACTTGGCCAGGTGCAATTTCGCCAACTCGACACGTTCACTCACCGACGGTTGTGGCAACAGCTCTCCCGTCTGCAAATAGTGCCGGATTTCAGCAAAAATCCACGGACGTCCATATGTAGCCCGACCGATCATCACACCATCCACACCATAACGGGCAAAGGCTTCGGCCGCCTTCTGCGGTGAATCGATATCACCATTGCCAATAATAGGAATATGCATCCGAGGATTGCGTTTCACCTCACCGATCAATGTCCAATCGGCCTCTCCCCGATACATTTGAGCGCGGGTCCGACCATGAATCGTCAATGCCGCAATGCCCACATCCTGCAATCGTTCGGCAATCTCCACAATATTTTTCGAGTCCTCGTCCCAACCCAAACGGGTTTTTACCGTTACCGGCAGGTGCACAGCCTCGACGATACGTCGAGTCATTTCAACCATTTTGGGCACATCACGCATCATGCCGCTACCAGCTCCCCTACCGGCGATTTTGCGCACCGGACATCCGAAATTGATGTCAATCAGATCGGGTCCTGCCGCTTCAGCCATCTTAGCCGCTTCAACCATCGGTTCGATCAGATGACCGTATAATTGGATACCCACCGGCCGTTCATAATCAAAAATCGACAGTTTGGCCAACGCTTTGGAGGCATCACGAATCAACCCGTCACTGGGGATAAACTCGGTATAGACCATATCGGCCCCATAACGTTTACACATAAAGCGAAACGAGGGATCAGTCACATCCTCCATCGGAGCCAAAAAGAGCGGCTTGTCGCCGAGATCGATCGAAGCAATTTTCACGGGTCGAAAAGAGTTTATTGATACTGAGCAGCACCTTCGCACATCTTATGCATTGCCAATGAGGGCAAAAAATAGGCACGATGCTACTCTTCCGCGCAAAAATAGCTATCTTTGACGACAAAATCGCAATCGTATCACCCATGAATATTGAAAATTTCCTGCAACAAAAGGCAGCTGAGACGGTAGCCGCTTTGTACGGACCTGCTGATCCTGCCGCTATTCAGATTCAAAAAACCCGCAAGGAGTTTGAAGGCGACTATACTTTGGTTGTCTTTCCGTTGTTGAAACTCAGTCGCAAAAAGCCCGAAGATACGGCCACCGAAATTGGTGAAGCCCTGGTCAAAAATGTTCCCGAGATCAAAGGGTATAACGTCATCAAAGGTTTCCTCAACCTGTCGCTGAGCAATCAGTTCTGGGGAGATCGGTTGGCAGAGGTGGTTGCTAACCCCGACTATGGGAAAGCACAACCCACCGGGCGCACCATCATGGTCGAATATTCATCTCCCAATACCAATAAACCGTTACACTTGGGGCATATCCGCAACAACCTGTTGGGATATTCGGTTTCTCAGATTCTGGAGGCTGCGGGTAACCGAGTAATCAAAGTCAACCTGGTCAACGACCGCGGAATTCACATTTGCAAATCGATGTTGGCTTGGCAGCTATTCGGAAACGGCGAGACTCCAGCCAGCTCCGGGATCAAAGGCGACCATTTGGTAGGCAACTATTATGTTGCTTTTGACAAAGCTTACAAAGCCCAGATCAAAGAGCTCGAGGCGAAAGGCATGAGCGAAGAGGAGGCCAAGAAAGAGGCTCCAATCATGCAGCAGGCACAGGCCATGCTGCGCAAATGGGAGGCCAAAGATCCCGAGGTGTACAACCTTTGGGAGACGATGAACGGCTGGGTATATGAAGGTTTCGACAAGACCTACAAAGAGCTGGGCATCAGCTTTGACAAGATATATTACGAATCTCAGACCTATCTATTGGGCAAATCGCTGGTTGAAGAGGGTCTCGAGAAGGGTATCTTCTTCCGTAAAGAGGACAACTCGGTGTGGATCGACCTGGCAGCCGATGGTCTCGATCAGAAATTATTGCTGCGCGGAGACGGTACATCAGTTTACATGACCCAGGATTTGGGAACGGCTCTGACCCGTTTCAAAGAGGAGAATCTCGATGCGATGATCTACGTTGTCGGCAACGAGCAGAACTACCATTTCCAGGTATTGAAACTGATCCTCTCGAAATTGGGTTATCAGTGGGCCGATCAAATCACCCACCTTTCATACGGCATGGTCGAACTGCCCGAAGGCAAGATGAAATCGAGAGAGGGCACCGTCGTAGATGCCGACGACCTGATCGACGAAATGGTAGCTACCGCTCGTGAAATGTCACAGGAGCTGGGCAAACTGGACGGTCTGAGCGAAGAGGAGATTGCTGCGATCTGCCACATGGTCGGTTTGGGTGCACTGAAATATTTCATTCTGAAGGTTGATCCGCGCAAGACGATGCTGTTCGATCCGCGTGAATCAATTGACTTCAACGGCAACACCGGTCCATTCATCCAATACACCCATGCCCGAATCAAATCGGTACTGCGCAAAGCAGCCGCTCAGGGCATTGCGCCGGCCGACAAAATCGACGGTTCGTTGCTGGTTCCCGAAGAGGTGGCACTAATCGGTCAATTGACAGACTATCCGGCTATCGTGGCTGCAGCTGCCGAGAATTTTGCACCTTCCATCATTGCGAACTACGCCTACGAACTGGCCAAAGGCTACAATAGCTACTATCACGACTTCCCGGTAATCCGTGAAAGCGATCCAGCCAAACAGGCTCTGCGTCTGACGTTGGCCGCTACAGTAGCGCGCACGTTGGCTTCCGCAATGGCTCTGCTGGGCATTAACGTTCCAGAACGCATGTAAGACGACACAACCTTGTGTCTCAATAGAGCAATGCAATGGGCATCGTCAAACGGGACAGTATCGCCATTACCATCCTCTCCTACATTGGAGTGGTGGTGGGTTATGTGAATAAAATACTACTGTTCCCGAACTTTCTGAGCGAGGAGCAGGTCGGTCTGACCAGCATCCTCGTCTCTTTGGCGGTGATGTATGCCCAATTCTCTGCATTAGGGATCAACTCGACCGTCGTCAAGTTCTTCCCCTTTTTCCGCACACCCGACAAACGGCATAACGGACTCTTTTTCTGGTCCGCATTAGGAGTCTCTATCGGTTTTCTGCTTTTTACGGCCCTCTTTGTCATCTTCCGGGAGCCGGTCATGCACTACTTCTCGAAAGAGTCACCGCTGTTGTCGGAATATTACCTGATGCTGATCCCGTTAGGATTGGCCACACTCTTCTATAACTTTTACAGTGCCTGGTTGCAGGCGCTCTCCCGCACCATCATCTCATCGGCCGTTTACGATGTACTGTTGCGACTGTTGATTACTGCCGAAATTTCGCTCTACGCCCTCGGACTAATCGATTTCGAACAGTTTATGGTCGGCTACATCATTATCTATTTTGTACCGACCCTGATTCTGCTGCTCTACACCATCTACCTCAAGGAGTCCTATCTGCATCCAGTGGTCACCTCCCGCACTAAAAAATTGGTGGCTATTGCCGGCATTTACGGGCTATGGCAATATCTCGGAGGAGCCTCGGTTTTCCTGACCAGCGTAATCGATCAAACCATGCTGGCCGGCATGGAGGGGTTGATGCAGGGCGGTATCTACGCCATCATGATGTATATGGTCAGTGCAATGTTGATTCCCTACCGTTCGATGATCAAGGTGGCCACACCAGTGGTAACCAATCTCTGGAAAGAGCGGGATATGAAAGGAATGCAGCACATTCATCGAGAGATGTCCCAAATGAACCTGATCGTTGGGTGCTTTTTCTTTTTAGCGATCTGGATCAACCTCGACAACATCTTCTCGTTGATGCCGGACTCCTATTCGGCAGGCCGTTACGTCTTTCTGTTTTTGGGACTTGGGCGTGTATTCGAAATGTATGCCGGACTGACAGGGGTGATCCTCATCACCAGCAAGCGTTACCGGTACGATTTCACCTTCTCGATCCTGCTGGTGGGTTTAACCGTTGCCACCAATGCTGCCCTGATCCCCTCTTTGGGCATGAACGGTGCCGCCATTGCCACCATGATCACGGTGGTGGTCTACAACCTGATCCGTATGGCTTTTGTTTGGAAATTTTTCAGGCTACAACCTTTTGCAATCAAGGACTGCTGGGTTGTCGTCCTTACTGCAGCCATGATCGGACTCTCAACAGTGATCCCTTATTTAGGCAACTTCATTCTCGATGCTGCAGTTCGCACCTTGGTCATCTCGGTGATTTTCGGAGGGGTTATCTACTATTCACACACCAGCCAACAACTGAACGAGACGATCGATGAGTTGCTGGCGAAAGTCGGAGTCCGCCTGCCCCACTGATCCTACAAATAATCCAGAACGGGAAGGCGATCGACTACTCTCAACGGCTATCTATTTTTCATGCCGGTTGATCACTAACCTCCCCTACTTGCCATCTTTGATGAGCTGTAAACGGACAAATTCCCGTTTGTTCTCAAGCCGTCCTATCCACTTGTTCTTCTCGAAATATTGGAGAGGATACGCACAACAACCTCACTCCGCTCTGTAGTTTCTCTTGTCCGCTCACCGGATTCTCCGCCGTGCATATCCTATATCCGTACATCCACTCACCTCTAGACACTCCATTATTGCGGATTGTGGACAGGCTCAGATTTTCTCAATCACAAAAGCGGCCCGCCGATACTCGGCAGACCGCTACAAAAGAAAATATATAAAGACGGAGAGTTCGCTAAACGAGGCCCTTATAATTACCATTAAAGACGAATGTCACATCTATTTTCGGCGATTATCTGTTTTTGCAGGTTCATTGGCCGCCAAAGATCCCACATATTTGATTGCATGCCCCGGAGTAAACATCGTCATGATCACTTCGCCAGTCGCAGTTGTCAAATAGATTCCGAAACGATAAGTTGTTTCATCCTCCGGATTTTGAGCGCTGAATGTAATACTCCATCCAGACTGCGTCTTGGTGATTTGGTAATCCTGCACCTGTTGTGCATCGAAGTTGAGGACCTCAACATAAGGATTCAAATACCCCCACAACGTGGGTAAATGAACCTCCAGATGGCCATCAGGAAATAGAGCCAAATAATAATAAACATTATTGACCATCTGTTGACTACCACCGGGCAATTCGTAGATACTGATCGGCAAGAATTGATAATTCTGTGATTTGATCAACGAATCCTGCTGGGCCGCAAAACGTGCATCCCGTTGGGCTCTAACCTCGGCTCGCGCCTGGCGGCGCGAGCTTGTGGTAGAGATATTTGTAGTCGCAGGGGACATTTCTGGCTGCTGGGCAAAAAGTGCTGTACCAGCCAACAACATCACCACAGACAAGAACCATCCATCTCTTTTCATTCTCAGAAATTGTGTTAGTACAGTTTACTAATGGTACCCTGGTAAGTAACCGGATTGAACTGATCTGTTTCGATAGTCAGCACACCCTCCTGCGTAATCGAGGTAATCGTCAGAGTGAAGGTGTAGTTATATTCGGTCATGGCATTGGTTTTAAACGTAACTGTCCATCCATCCTTGGTTTGTACAGCCGAATACTGGCTTACCTGCGGCATAATAGCGTTCAAGGTGGTCATAACAGGTGCCAAACCTTCGTTATTCTGAATGTAAGGCAGATCTACATCCACATACGATGGTTTAATAGTCAATTTGAAATTCGGGTTGTAGATCATGTGCGGCATACCGGCAGGCATCTGCTGGAACTGATCGGGAGTGAACACGAACCCTTTGGACATCACTACCGAATCCATCATTTTAATATCGGCAGCATTCCGTGCAGCACGAGCCTGAACACGCTCAATACGGCGAGCGACATAATCAGCATCTGGAACAACAATGGTAACAGTTTGTGCAGATACAGACAAACCGAACAGGCTAGTAGCCATCAAAAGAAGTAAATTTTTCATAGCATTTAAATATAAAATTAGAGTATTGGATAAATACATTGAAAGTTCTTATAACAAGTCCTTTCGACCAGGTTATATAACAAAATCCCTGCCTAATTTTATCTTTAAACACCCTTTCAACATTTTCTTGTAAAAAAAGTGATAATTAACCTAAAATTCGGTTTTAAAAAGAACAGTAAGGGGCATATTCCCAATAGGAGTATGCCCCAAAAGAAGATTTATAAACGTCCTGCTTAAATCGCTTCAAACACCTCTTTACCTTCTTGGCAAAGCGGGCAAACCCAATCTTCGGGCAGCTCTTCAAATGGTGTACCGGGTGCAATACCGTTATCAGGATCACCTACTTCAGGATCATATACATATCCACAAACTTCACATTTGTACTTTTTCATCTTTTTCTTTTTTTAATTATGCGACAATAAACTTGTTACTATATACTGATTACAATGAATCGTCAGTTTCAATTCAACAATCAACTCGTTCGGATTTCAGTTTTACCTTATTATAAATATAACGTCTACATCAGCCCTTCTTTAAACATGGATGACTCCCATCCGACCGGTATGATTCCGAAAGCAATATACATATAATTTCGACAAATCACGCTATGGACTCACTTTTTTATAGTATGGTCAGTCCTTTTCACCGAAAGGGATTCACGGAACAACTGAGCCGCATTTTTTCAACATCCCATCCATCATCCTATTGGCCGCCATCTATCACGTTGACAAACGATCGATCAGGGTTCTATTGCTACAATCGGCACCATTAAGCCTCTCTACACATTCCGTTCCAAAATGAACGATCACACATCAATAACACCTCACACGGCTATTTCACCTCTTTTCAAAGAACGACAGTTATATCTATCGCACTTATAATTGAGTCATGCCACACCTATATAAAACACAGGGACGGCAAAAATTATTTTGCCGTCCCTGTGCTGTGACTAATGGACTTATTTATTAATAGGTACAAATACCCGTGTAGGTCTGAGGTGAAAGACGGCGCAACTCCTCTTTTACAGATTCCGATACATCCAACCCATCAATAAACAGAGCAATATCTTCATGGGTAATTGCCTTATTGGTACGGGTCAGGGCTTTGAGCGCCTCATAAGGATTTGGATAGCTCTCTCGACGCAAAATGGTCTGAATACCTTCAGCTACAACTGCCCAATTGTGTTCCAGATCTCCGAGGATTTTTTCCTGATTAACGATCAGTTTGTTCAATCCCTTGAGGATAGACTGGAACGATACGATCGTATGAGCCATCGGCACTCCGACATTACGCAATACGGTCGAATCGGTCAGGTCGCGTTGCAGACGTGAAATCGGCAATTTTGCTGAAAGATGGCCCAGAATAGCATTGGCGATTCCGAGGTTGCCTTCTGCATTTTCAAAGTCGATCGGATTGACTTTGTGCGGCATCGCTGATGAACCGACCTCGCCAGCCTTGATCTTCTGTTTGAAATACTCCATCGAAACATACGACCAAATATCCCGACACAAGTCGATCAGAATCGTGTTGATACGACGCAAATTATCGAAAATAGCTGCAAGGTTATCGTAATGTTCGATTTGGGTCGTTACCTGCGAACGATCCAGCCCCAACACCTCATTTACAAAGCGATTGGCAAAGCTGATCCAATCTACCTGCGGATAGGCCACCGAATGGGCATTGAAATTACCGGTTGCACCGCCAAATTTTGCCGGAGCTTTGAGGGTACGCAACATCGCAACCTGTTTGGTGAGACGATCGACAAAAACTTCGATCTCCTTGCCCAAGCGAGTGGGAGAGGCAGGCTGACCATGAGTATGGGCCAACAACGGAATCTCACGCCACTCTTCAGCCAACGATTGGAGTTTGGCAATCAATTCATCGAGCATCGGGTTGTACACCTCGGCAAGAGCCTCTTTCAAACTATATGGGATCGATGTATTGTTGATATCCTGCGAGGTCAAGCCAAAATGGATAAACTCTTTATATGGATGCAAGCCGAGCTTGTCCATCTTCTCCTTGAGCAGATATTCGACCGCTTTGACATCATGGTTCGTTGTCCGTTCGATCTCCTTCACGCGAAGGGCATCGGCCTCTGTAAACTGGCGATAGACATCACGCAATGCCTCCAATGCCGTTTTATCTACATCTTTGAGCTGAGGCAAGGGCAGTTCGCACAAGGCGATGAAATATTCCACCTCCACCAGCACACGGTAACGAATCAAAGCATATTCAGAAAAATAACCGGCCAGAGCCTCGCATTTGTCACGATAGCGGCCGTCGATCGGGGATATAGCGGTCAACTTGGTCAATTCCATGGCTTAGATAAATTTAGAAACGAATAACAAATATAGGGTTTATCCCGTTGAATACAAAATAATAGGCAAAACTTCGCAACCTTTCGTATCGGAGGGGGTGAAAGCGGGAGCGCACGTTGCGTTTTAGCGGAAAACCCTTACCTTTGCAATTTAGGGAAGAAGTTTCAAAACAGGGCAATTCAAACACCTACAACACGCCCTTCCCGACCGAGTTTACACCCGACAGAAGGGCGTTTACACAAGACAAAATTATGGACGGCATATTGAGTTTCATTCTTTTCCTGATCATTGGTTTCTATGTAGCGGGATTGATTGGGCGAGTGCTTTTGCGTCGTTGGATCATGCGCAAACAAAAGGAGTTCGAACAGGGAGGCAATCCTTTTTTTCGGACTTATACCTGGAGCAGTGGCAGCCAGACTCGCAACGACTCGCAGCGCAAACCTGAAGGAAAGGTCACAGTTGAACAGACTCGCGTAACAGAGAAACGGGTCAGTGGCGAAGTCGGCGACTATGTAGATTACGAAGAGATCAAGGAGAGCAAATAGATTTTTGGGGTTACACTCTGAGCGACATACGCGCGACAGGCTACGGCATATACAACAGATCCCGGGATAAAACATATAAATTAATCCAGCGTTTACGTTACATAGGGGAACAGCAGCAAGGGTAACGCTCCGACAAGCTAATCAGGACCTCAACAGAGCTCAGGGATGCGGACCAGGACTATATGTGTAGCCACGGAGAGACGGTTGCAACAACATCCATCCGAGTGCAAGCTGCATGCGAGGTTGATTCGGTGGAATATTACATACATATTACATACATAAGGAGAGGACTTCTCTCCATATGCAAAACAGAGCTTGTGAAGATTGAAGTTACTGCAGCCAAGAAGAACAAACGGATCACGGCTCGGTCAATATGCAGAATGCAAAGCATAATGAGACTTATATGTTGCTTCGGGCACACACAAGTAAAAAAGGGAACGATAATTGAACGCTCCTACAGAAACATAAGACAATAGGCGGATGAAAAACTTTTTCGAACTGATCGGACGCTACTTCATGTTGATGAGCAAGACCTTCTCCCGTCCGGAGAAATTCTCGATCTATCGCAAGCGCGTTATGGTCGAGATGGCAAGCCTTGGCCTCAACTCAATCGGCATTGTAGCCATCATCTCGGTTTTCATGGGTGCAGTCATCGCCATCCAGATGGCCCTCAACCTCGAATCGCCCTTCATTCCGCAATACCTGATCGGATACGCGACTCGTGAATCGATGTTGCTGGAGTTCTCCTCAACAGTCGTCGCCCTGATTCTGGCCGGCAAGGTAGGATCGAACATCGCCTCCGAGATCGGCACCATGCGCATTACCGAGCAGATCGATGCCCTGGAAATCATGGGTGTCAACTCTTCGAGTTACCTGATACTGCCCAAAATCATTGCCACCGTGCTCTTTTTCCCTTTCTTGACAATTATGAGTATGGGGATCGGAATTGCCGGCGGTTATTTGATTTCGGTACTGACCGGAGCGGTCAACCCGGAGGCCTACCTCACCGGTATCCGCTACGACTTCAAACCATTCTACATCACCTATTCACTGGTCAAATCATCGGTATTTGCCTTCATCATCACCTCCATATCGGGCTTTTTCGGCTATTATGCCAACGGTAATTCGCTGGAGGTAGGACGTGCCAGTACCAAAGCAGTGGTTGTAAGCAGTATCGTCATTCTGATCTTCAACCTGATCCTCACCCAAATCATGTTAACTTAAGATGATCCGAGCTGAACATATCATTAAATCATTCGAAGGACGCACCGTGCTGAAAGATATTTCGGCCACCTTCGAAACCGGCAAGACAAATCTGATCATCGGACAGAGCGGATCGGGGAAAACGGTATTGCTTAAGTCGTTGGTCGGACTGCACACAATCGACAGCGGCAAGATTTTCTATGACGACGTTTGTTATACCACACTCTCTTTCAAAGAGCGTAAGGCCATTCGTCAGCAGATCGGCATGATCTTTCAGGGAGGAGCCTTGCTCGACTCATCGACAGTCGAAGAAAATGTACGTCTGCCGTTGGATCTTTTCACCGATCAAAGCGCTTCAGAAAAGGCTGACCGGGTCAACTTCTGTCTGCAGCGGGTGAACCTGCGGGATGTGAATCATCTCTATCCCGCCGAACTGAGTGGAGGTATGATCAAACGTGTAGCCATTGCCCGTGCCATAGTCATGAATCCGAAATACCTCTTCTGTGATGAACCGAATTCCGGTCTCGACCCGATGACTTCGGTTGTGATCGACAACCTGATCAAGGAGATCACCGAAGAGTACAACATCACCACCATCATCAACACCCACGACATGAACTCCGTGCTGGAAATCGGAGAGCACGTCATTTTTATTTATAAAGGCGAAAAATGGTGGGAAGGAACCAAACACGAAATTTTGCATGCCGACAATCGCGAACTCAACGAATTTGTCTTCGCCTCTTCCATGGCAAAACGGGCCAAAGCCTGCAGTGGTCTTGACCTTACCGCCACGAAGAATTAACGTCGGTTGGACCAGCTGCATGAGTGAAAGACAAGACTTTAATAAAAAAATTTAATATCCTTTTTTTGCAGGGTTTTCGATTTTTATGTACTTTTGCAGACGAAGTGTTGAAAGAACAGTTAAACAACCTTAATATTAAACAGTTATGTCAAAGATTAAAATCGGTATCAACGGTTTCGGCCGTATCGGACGTTTGGTGTTCCGTGCCGCAATGGACAAGAACGATGTAGAGATCGTCGGCATCAACGACTTGATCAGCGTTGACTACATGGCTTACATGCTGCGTTATGACACCATGCACGGTCAGTTCAAAGGTTCTATCGAAGTAAAAGACGGCAACCTGGTTGTCAACGGTCACTCAATCCGCGTAACCGCTGAGAAAGATCCTGCAAACTTGAAATGGGACGAAGTTGGTGCTGAATACGTAGTAGAGTCAACCGGTCTGTTCCTGACCAAAGAGAAGGCTGAGGCTCACTTGAAAGCTGGTGCAAAACGTGTTGTAATGTCTGCACCTTCGAAAGACGACACCCCAATGTTCGTAATGGGTGTTAACCACACCACTTACGCTGGTCAGTCAATCATTTCGAATGCATCTTGCACCACCAACTGCTTGGCTCCTATCGCCAAAGTTCTGAACGACAAATTCGGTATGGTAGAAGGTTTGATGACCACCGTACACTCAACCACCGCTACTCAGAAAACTGTTGACGGTCCTTCTATGAAAGACTGGCGTGGTGGCCGTGCTGCTTCTGGCAACATCATCCCATCTTCAACCGGTGCTGCTAAAGCCGTAGGTAAAGTTATCCCTTCACTGAACGGTAAATTGACCGGTATGTCACTGCGTGTTCCTACCCTGGACGTATCAGTAGTTGACTTGACCTGCACCCTGGCTAAAGACGTTACCTACGATGAGATTTGCGCTGCAATGAAAGAGGCTTCTGAAGGCGAACTGAAAGGCATCCTGGGTTACACTGAGGATGCAGTTGTTTCTTCAGACTTCCTGGGCGATCCTCGCACCTCTATCTTCGACGCAAAAGCTGGTATCCAGCTCTCTCCTCGTTTCGTAAAAGTTGTTTCTTGGTACGACAACGAGTGGGGTTACTCTAACAAAGTTCTCGAGCTGATCGAGTACACCAGCAAAATCAAATAATTAGGGCTTACCTAAGATTTTGCGAAACAATACCCCGAAGAGGCGTTCCGAAAGGAATGCCTCTTCTTTTTTGTTGACCTATCAAAAACTCGCTTCCACTAAGGGAACAGATATATGCCCTCAAGAGGGACCTCGATATTGATAATAAAAATATAAAGAGGCTCACATAACTTTACCAGTTCCATCTTAGCAAATTGTTTGAATGCATCTTCAGCCATCCGTTTCTACTTCCCTACACATCGAATCTTAAGAATTGCTATCAGACATAAAATTCTTTGTAGCATAGCATCAAACATCGATCAGGAAATTGACTCGAGACAATAAAAAAGTGGGAGTACACTTGATGTACTCCCACTTTTATTAACTTAGATCTGATACGGAACTTTTCGTGCCTCGAACAAAAAAGAACGACCTATTGGTAATCCTTATTATTCCTCACGACATACTTGCTTCCATAATAGGAAACGTTCCATATACCCAAAAACAAAATCACAAAAGGTTACTTTTTGAGTTTGGCAATGATTTCGTCGGCAACCTTCTTACCCGACATCAACATGCCACCGAAAATCGGTCCCATACGAGGTGTACCCGAAACGGCAGAAGCAGCCATACCACAAACATACAGACCGGGATAGATCTCTTTGGTTCCTTTGACCACTTCATCCTCACCAGCAGCTACATCCAACGAACGTTCACCGATTACACCGCCGGTCTCAGTAGCCAATTGAATACCATTTTTGCGAGCTACAGTAGCGGCAATTTCGCTATCGTGACCAGTACCATCGACGACCACTTTCGCCAAGATATTCAGTGGATCGACATGCAATCCTTCACGCAAAACCGGAGTCCAGTTGACTACAACACCGCTTACGACATTGTTTTTGAAGATCACATCCTCAACTGAATAGCAGTTGAAAATCGTTGCACCTTCGTGCACGGCACGATACAACAGCGCAGACGTACTCTCCACGGAATCCATCACATAGAGTCCCTCATCACAGGGTGCATAATTGATTCCGAACTCTTTGACAATATCGATCGCCTCTTGCTGGATTACGATCTGGTTAAACATCATCGCACCACCCCACATACCGCCGCCGGGTGACAGCTTACGGTCAAACTGAGCCACTTTCAACCCAGCTTTTGCCAAATAGTAGGCAGCGACAATACCCGAAGGGCCTCCACCGACAATAGCGACATCGAGATTCAGGTTCTTCTCCAGCTTTTCAAAATAGGTGCTAATAATGCCTTTAGATACTTTTGTTTCAATCATGATTTTGAACAGAGTTACAAAATTGCGGTTTCCCGAGAGCGACTACTCGGCATAAATAAAGTTGATGGTCTGTTTGCAATCGGCGCCCAATGTTTTGGAAACAGGGCAGGTCAAAGCTGCATTTTCAAGAATTTTCCGCTGTTTGGGCTCATAATTTTTAGGGAAGTGCACATCGATTTTAATCTCACCGATACGACGCGGATCTGCAGCCATCACTTTGGAAATACTCATACGAGTTCCAACAATGTCAATATTGTGAGTATTACCTGCAATGCCCATCAACGTCATCATGCAATTCCCCAAAGCAGTAGCCACGAGATCGGTCGGAGAGAACGATTCGCCTTTGCCGTGGTTATCCACAGGAGCATCGGTAACGATTTTAGTACCAGACTGCATATGGGTAGCTTCAGTCCGGAGTCCACCCAAATAAACGGTTTCAACAGTTGCCATATTCCAATTTTTAATTGATTATTTCTGATTACTCTGTTTGTTCATAGAGCTAGGCGCCAAAAGAGCCGCCGCTCCGATTCACAAAGATAGAATTTTATTTGGCATGTTCTCGATCCTCTTTCTTTAATATAGTATAGAGCCAAAACGTTTCGCTGCTTTTTGCTTTTGAGCCAGCCGTCCCCCTCCTTTTCAAACCATACGTCCAGGCAACTTTTTATTATATGGATGCTGCAAAATTTGACACCATCGCACATGAACAGAGGAGCAAGCGCGTGTGAGCACATCTATCTTATCCGGTACGCACCACGCAACTATATATTGATCTGCATAAAAAGGTTATCTTTGCAACACCACTCAGCATTTGAAAACTGATTAAAACTTTCCGACATGAATATTACCTCCGCAACTTTTCGTTGCAGCAGCCAAAAGCTCTCGCAATGTCCTGCCGATAATCGGCACGAATTTGCCTTCATTGGCCGTTCGAATGTCGGCAAGTCCTCCTTGATCAATATGCTGACCGATTCTCCTTCGCTGGCAAAGGTCTCCTCTACTCCCGGCAAAACCAAACTGATCAACCATTTTCTAATTAATGGCAATTGGTATTTGGTCGATCTGCCAGGTTACGGTTATGCGCGGGTATCGAAAAGTGAACGCCTCGAGTTCTCAAAACTGATTCTCGACTACGTGCTCGAACGTGAACAGATGCACTTCCTTTTCGTATTGGTTGATTCCCGGCTCGAGCCTCAAAAGATCGATCTGGATTTTATCAATCTACTGGGCGAACACGGCATTCCTTTTGGCATTGTTTTCACCAAATGCGACAAGCTCTCTTCCAATCAAGCTGAATCGAATATAGCCCGATACCGCCGCACCCTGCTGCAAAGTTGGGAAGAGCTCCCCCCCATGTTCCGCACCTCATCCGAGAAACGGCAGGGACGAGAGGCAATTCTTGATTTTATTAACAATTGCCTGACTGCAGTCCCCCAAGAGATCGGGAAATAACGGACGTACGCCCTCTTTGGGCATTGAAAATGGGTACTCTATGAAAAAAGTTCCGTTTTCCAATCCTCAATTAGCTGAAAAAAACTACCTTTGTAACGCTAAAGCATAACGCAAAACATACCCATCATGGCGATTCACAAACTCAAATTTTTTGCCTGCCGCCAATCGCGCTATCTGGCCGAAAAAATAGCCAAAAGTTTCGGCACGGAATTGGGAGATTCGACTGTTCTGGAGTTCAGCGATGGCGAGTTTCAGCCCGCTTATAACGAAAGCATCCGCGGATGCACCGTATTCATCATCCAATCGACCTTTCCACCCGCAGACAACCTCATGGAGTTGCTGCTGATGATCGATGCAGCGCACCGTGCTTCAGCACACCGTGTAATCGCTGTAATGCCATATTTCGGATGGGCCCGTCAGGACCGCAAAGACCGTCCCCGTGTCTCAATCGGCGCAAAAATGGTAGCCAACCTGTTGCGTGCTGCCGGCGTTGACCGAATCATGACCATGGACCTGCATGCCGATCAGATCCAAGGTTTCTTCGACATTCCTGTAGATCACCTATATGCAAGCAGCATCTTTGTTCCCTACATGCAGAGCCTGAACATCGAAAATCTTTCGATTGCCGCTCCTGACATGGGTGGTGCAAAACGTGCAAATGCCTATTCACAGCACCTCAATGCTCCGATGATCATCAGCCACAAACAGCGTGAACGGCCCAACGTTGTCGGTAAAATGACAGCTATTGGTGATGTTGTAGATCGCAACATTATCATTGTGGACGATATGATCGATACCGCAGGTACTATCACCAAAGCTGCCGACATGTTCATGGAACGTGGAGCTCGCAGTGTTCGTGCTGCTGTCACACACCCATTGCTGTCAGGCCCTGCATACGACCGCATCAACAAGAGTGCATTGCAGGAGGTGATCGTTACGGACACCATTCCGTTGAAGCAGGACGAAGATCTGTCTAAATTTACAGTTCTTTCGGTTGCCGACATCTTTGCAGATGTTGTTGAGCGAGTTCACAACTACAAAGAGATTAGTTCTCGTTTCATATTTTAGCTTCATTTTTTTGGATTTATCCAAAAATAGCTTAGCTTTGTAGCCCGGTTGGAGGGATATACCTCCACAATCAGTCAATAAGGCCCGGAGAGGTGGGTGAGTGGCTGAAACCACCAGTTTGCTAAACTGACGTACTGGGTAACCGGTACCACGGGTTCGAATCCCGTCCTCTCCGCGATGAAGGGTGTAAATCAAGCATTTGCGAGGTTTGCACCCTTTGTTGTATCCAGAAGTCGCTATCTGTTTTAGTCGAGTGTATAACCATTGAGGTTGTGCAACTCTATATACATGACATATTTAATTGAATACAGAGCTACGAAATTTAGTCTCAATTTTGTTGAATACGTTACATTTGTCTGATTTTATGAATCAAACAAAAAGTATACTGATTGCGTATCCAGCCATTTATATAAAAACTAAATATGATAAATATATATCCGCTCTTTTACAATAAAAAGCAATATTTAGATTTACTACTCCTTGCGGATGAGCAGGAGTCCATGATTGATCGCTATTTGGAACGCGGGGATATGTTTGTTCTGGCCGATAACAATGAGGTGAAAGCTTCATGCGTTATAACAGAAGAAGGTAATGGTATCTACGAAATCAAAAGTATTGCTGTTTATCCGCAGTTCCAGCGTAAGGGGTATGGGAAAAAGTTGATATTCTTTCTTCTGGAACATTATAAAATGCGCTGTCATACCATGCTGGTCGGTACCGGAGACTCTCCTATAACCATATCCTTTTACAAAAGTTGTGGATTTATATATTCACACCGAATACCCAATTTTTTCACAGATAATTATGACCATCCGATTTTTGAAGCGGGGAAACAATTGAAAGATATGATTTACCTTAAAATTAGCACAAGTAGATGATGCAGTCCTAAAGATGTGAGTCTATTTTTTAGTAAAGAGAGAAATATTGCAACCACTTTGGTAACGGCCTAAATGACTTTTATCCAATACGCTACCAATATTATCTCCTTTTGCAGGTCTTCTCTTTAGTGTCCAACGTTTCATCAGTGAAGAATTAAAAAGTAGGAGAAGAGCTTGCTTATTGTTGTGTTACAACATGAGTGTATTCCCTGCTTGAGGAAAAGTATGAGATAAGCATGTGTCGTTCCCTAAAATAGGGAAGATCCTTATTGCGACAGAGAGGGGATGAGATCAGTTTGATTGTTTGTGTGAAAAATAAAAAAGGCGTTCATAAATTTTATGAACGCCTTTTTAGTAAGATTGGCGGAGAGGACGGGTTACGAACCCAGCCTTTCACTTGCTTAAAAATCAGTAACTTCTATTTCAAAATTTGCCTGTCGCACTTCAATGGGGTATGATTTGGAGTGCTTCACCGTGTTGACATTGGCTTCATGCTGTTCGCTTTTGTCTTGTATTTAACACTCGACACAAATACAAGAAAATGATTGAAAATGAATGTAACGGTTTGAAGAACCCAGCATAAAATATAGAATCAATGCTCATAGCGTCGCTATTGACATCCTGACACGAAGGAATTTATCTGTGTGTAGATCAATTTGGAAGCAATCATACCAGAATATGTTTTCAGCATGTTTCAGTGAAAGAAATTTCCCATTTGCCCCATCTTATCAAAATCGACATATCAATTAGTTCTATTACTGTATATGATGAGTCTGGTGGCATTATTTCTATCTAACCGATAGAATTATATTTATGCAGCATGTATTTATACGGGATCATCTGTCAGAAACATGCGATACGGATACGATCTTTCTACGGCTTGCCGATCTATGTAAGTCTATCTAAATCTTTACATAAAAACGTCAATCTTTTTCTAATGCTGCAATATCGCAGCGATGGTGGCATCCAACTGAGGATCGTTTTTGTACATTCTATCTGTAAAAGTATTGTGGACATAAATGCCCAGTTTGACGCCGGAAAACTCCAGATCTTTCCCAGTTAGGAAGTAGCATCCCCAAGCCGACAAACAGCCCATCCATCAATGAGCCCCCAGAAGTGTATATGACCGTACGAGATGTCTCTGTTTCTGCGATTTTAGCGATGCCAAGCGTTTTAATGCCATGTCAGTTGGCTCACTTCACCTCCGTTCACCGGTACGATGAACACCTCGTTGTTGCCATTGATATCCGAGGAGAAAACAAGCAACTTGCTCTTCGGCGAGACAGAGGGATGATTCTCGTTGCCTCCGCGAGATACAAGTCGCATGGCCGTATCTTCATCAATGCCGACTCGAAATATGTCTCCATCGTATGCAAAGTAGATGATTGTCACATCAGGAGAGAGGAACGGATAATAGGGGAAGCGAAGGGTTTCTGTCTGTGCCCGAAGAGGATTCATCTATATGGAGGCTAATGAGAAGACCAACAGTAAAAACTTGATTTTGTGCATGAATTGCATTTTTATGCCCATCTTGAATATTGACAACTCATTCTCCTTTCCGATTGTTCGTGTTTTATCCGATTCGAGCGAATTGAGGGGAGGGAAGATGGGGCTATAGGCATCATGTATACACTTGTCGACCATTTGACGCCCTCCGTTTCCTCCGATCGATAGTCTCACTCAACGTAGAGGGATAAAATCGATCTACCATCTGCCGGGCAACCTATAACGGAAACCAGGGTCCCCAATAGAAAAATTCCTTAACCCGAAAAAGATTCGCAGCACTCCGAAAGGTGCTGCGAATCAGAGTAATGAGGTGATTATGGTTTCAGCGTGATGTCTGCATAGCGGTTGCTGATTTCGATCTCGGCACAATGAGCGCTCTTGGGGCCGATGGTTCCTTGGAAAGATTGCACATTTTTGTCTTCTTCTGTTCCGACGGAAATCGGAGTGACTTTGAGGCCCGAGTAGTGTATCTTTCCAAAATGGGTGTACAGTGTGGCCCGTGCCGAAATCTGAGTTGACAACCCGACTGTCACACCGCAGTAAGAGGCCTGAATCCGGATACTCTCCACCTGAGGAGAGCACTTATTGATGCGTACGCCCCCCCCATACATCACGTTGCTCAAATGGCATCGTTTTTCTAGATTGGAAATCTTAACATTGGAGAAAGAGGAACTGCCGGTAATAGCACCCAGATTTTCGACCGTGATATCGCTGTATTTGGTCGACAAGTTGAGCTCGTCGATGGACGAGGTGGTCAGGATACAGAAACTAAGGTTTAGGTCCACGGAATTGGCCCGGTTGATTTTAACCTGCCCGTAAGAGCACTCGGCCGTTACCGCGTTGACATTGTCGAGGGTCATATTGCCGAATTTGAGGGAAATGTGATTGTTGCCACCTTGCAGACGATTGGCCGTCAGATTACCATATTGCAGGTTGACTTTGAGGTCGTGCTGGACATCCGTCTTGATGTTTATGTTGCCGAACTTATTGGTCAGATCAAGGTAAACCGATGAGGGAACGAGTACCAGGTAGTCGACCGAAATAGTGCAATTATTACAGTTCTCAAGGGAGGAGCCGAGCGAAGTTCGGGCAGTCACCGTATTCCCGCTCTGATTAAGGCTGACCGTGGCCCGGTCGGCCATTCGCCGGGCCGTTTGCTGATCCAATCCTGTACCGGTAATTTCGATCCGGAAGTCGATCTCTGAACGTTTCCCCGGAGCAATTACTACATCCCCGAACGTATTGTCGATCTTTAGCACACTGGAAGCAGAGACGGGGAAAGTACGTGTAATAACATTCTTGACCTCTACGGCTGATGTTCGGGTTGGGATGGACACCAGCGCTACTCCTGCAGCACAGAGTCCTATGAGAAGTTGTTTTTTCATAACGATGTTTTTAGAGGGTGAAATTTTGGGGAAAGAACGTGAAATTATGATAAGCGCTTATGTCGTGTTATGCGTCGGGTTTTTGTTCCTGAGAGTCGATAGAGGTATGATTGAGCAGAGTGTTCAGCATTTTTTCGATCGTTTGCAGCGATTGATGGTAAGCATTATACCGGCGCACGGTGTAGCTTATCTGTTCCTGCTGGGTCATCAGAGCATATTCTGGGTCGGTGATCTGGGCGCTGGCGACGATACTACGGATCTCTTTGATGATAGCTTCGCGGCTTTGGGGATCGAGTTTCACCAATTGGCCCTCGATCTGATTGGCTTGCTTCTGGAGACGTATATCGCAGTAATGAGTTATTTGTTCTACCTCGTTCAGAGATTCTTGTTGAGTCGAAGTGGGTAAAGTAAAGTGAAAAACCAAGGCTATAGCAATCACGGCGGCCATGGCAACCATCATGGCACGGAACGTTCTCCGTTGCCAGTTTTTTTGTTCCGATTCATACAACTTTTCGACGAATCGTTCCAAATGGCCCTCGGGAGGCAATTGGTCATCGAAAGCGTCCCGGTGGGTGCGAATTTTATCTTCCAGATAGGTTTTCATGGTTTATGCGGTTCTTTTTTCTTGAATCATTTGAATAAGTTTTTTGCGTGCCCGGACATATTGCGAACGGACACTTGAAGCCGAAATGTTCAGTTGCCGAGCAATTTCCTCATATTTGAGACCCTCGATCAGATGTAACGAAAGTATAATCCGGTATCCTTCGGGCAATTCTCGGATACCCTGGCGTATCATTTCTACTGTAATTTCTGTTTGTTCTTTTTCTGCCGGCTCAATCTCGTCCGGGAGAGTACTGTCGTGACGTTCGGTGAACGCTTCAAAGTGCATGTTGCGTTTGCGGAAAATGTCTATCGAATGGTTGATGGCAATCCGCCGCAACATACGTTCCATAGCCTTCTCGTTTTCTTGCAACAGATGAGGTCGGGTAAACACTTTCAGAAAGGTCTCCTGCATCACCTCTTCCGCTTCCATACTATTGCCTACGATCCGTAAACTGCTATTATAAACGCATTTGCAAAACAGGTTATAGAATTGCAACTGGGCTTTTTTATCCTGACGGAGGCAGGCAGCGACTATGCATGTGTAATTTTCCATTCCGGTGCGTTTCTAACCTGATAACGAAAGGTACGACGATTTGCTGCATCCTCATGAGGAATATTTCGGAAAACCTTGTCGAAAATTTTGGAAGCAGATCACATCAAATAGGTGTAAATCCAATCAATTCAGATTATTCTTAATGGCTAATTAACTTGTCATCGTAGTGTAACACCATAAAATGTCCATCATCTCTGACATAAATATAATCAATCCTATATGTCTCTTAAAATATATATCCCATTGACACTTATTATGTCAAGTCATGATCATGTATTTTTTTATGACAGAGGACGATCCCTTCCTGAAGAAGTTGATCGAATTGAATGTTCCCCATTGTGAGTTTACACCTTTTATTGGGGATTAGGAAAGACAGAATCTCATCTGTTTTTCGGTTGTATCAACTAATTGATCGAAAGAAGTGTCAAATATATGTTCTTGTTTATGATCTCCTATGGTTGCTGTTCTTTGCAATCCTTTTACAACACAAATCGTAATATGACAAAAAAACAGGAACCTTACCATTTCGTTTTTGACGATCCCGTTTTTAAGATAAATAGGATTCTAAATGTCTTGCTCATAACTCAAAATTTCATGTTACAAAATTCGGTTAACAATATCATTCTGAGTATTATAAGACATAAACAATGCGCGACAGCATGACCACAATTCCAGACAAATTGCACCCCATTTCACACCTGTCTCTTGGGGATACGATTTGGAGCGCAAACTTTGTCTTGTGTTGGCTTTTTCCGGTATTTGAAGGCGGAGCACAAAAAGAAAAAAAGCCTTCAAGTTTATGAACTTGAAGGCTTTGGTTTCGGATTGACTTATTTTGTCTGCTCCTTTGGCGGAGAGACAGGCTCTCGAACCTATACATTCAAGAAATATCATAAAATTGCAAATTACTGATAATCACACACAATTTGGAATACATAGTAAATCTAAATCTTTCTGAATATCTTTTGCTATTCCAAATATTGGGTGTATATTTGGGTGTAGAATTTCAAACGCACCCAATTATGAATATCAAACGAAACATCATTTTTGCATTGGAAAGCCGGAAAAAGAACGGTGTGCCAATCGTGGAGAATGTCCCCATCCGTATGCGTGTCATATACGCAAGCCAGCGCATTGAGTTTACAACGGGTTACCGCATTGATGTAGCCAAGTGGGATGCTGACAAGCAGCGAGTGAAGAACGGGTGTACCAACAAACTAAAGCAAAGTGCATCTGAAATCAATGCCGATCTGCTGAAATACTATACCGAAATTCAAAACGTATTCAAAGAATTTGAGGTACAGGAAGCCATGCCCACTACCCAACAATTAAAGGACGCATTCAACCTGCGAATGAAAGATACAAGTGAAGACCAGGAAGACGTAAAGATAAGTTTTTGGGAGATATTCGATGAATTTGTAAAAGAATGCGGCAATCAGAATAACTGGACTGAATCCACATACGAAAAGTTTGCAGCCGTAAAAAATCACCTTAAAAACTTCAAGGAAGATTTAACCTTTGAATATTTCAATGAGTTCGGACTGAACGAATATGTCAATTTCCTGCGTGACAAGAAAGATATGAGAAACAGTACCATCGGTAAACAAATGGGATTCCTCAAATGGTTCTTGCGATGGAGCTTCAAGAAAGACTATCACCAGAATATAGCATACGATACGTTCAAACCGA
>ERZ772882.43-NODE-43-length-154127-cov-6.125811_pt1 | contig 154127 bp, 168 predicted proteins | sample MGYA00580576_ERZ772882 | MGnify/ENA primary metagenome ERZ772882 (study PRJEB29015, sample SAMEA2737658) | human gut metagenome | biome: human gut; feature: human-associated habitat; material: faeces | place: China | collected 2012 ... | reverse complement strand
AACTCACCCGACCTTATTATTGCGGACGAGCCTACCGGCAATGTAGACCCCAATATGTCATACGAAATTGTGTCTCTTTTAACCGAAATCAATAAGAGGGGCACGACCGTGCTTATGGTTACGCACGACCATAACCTTGTAAGGGATTTCCAGCACCGTGTAATTATGCTTGACAGGGGAAAAATCGTAGCGGATAATGCCGGAGGAAGTTTTTAATGAAAGTCAGCAGTGTTAGATACCTTGTCAAGGAAGGCGCTAAAAACGCTTGGGTCAACAGGCTTATGACCTTAGCGTCGGTAGGCGTTCTTGTTGCTTGCATGGTTATTATAGGTTTAGCGATTTTAATATCGGAAAATGTTAATAAAGCGGTCGGAAAGCTTGAACAGCAGAATGTTGTGATGGCTTATATGAAGGATTATAACTGGGCGCTTTACAGTGACAAAACAAACGCTTCTGCGTCGGCGGACTCTGCGGCACAGACCTCGGAGGAAACACAGTCGGCCGAAGAACAGGCAGATGAAAACGGAATAAAAAACAGCGATTATGTCATTCATAACGATGAAGAGGCAAAGGCGCTTTGCGATAAAATCGCAGCTCTCGATAATGTTGCTTCCGTAACCTATGTCACAAGCGACGAGGGACTTGAAAGCGTTAAAAAATCAATGCTTGAGGGTCAGGAAAGCTATTTCACATTCCTTGACGACAAATACGGCAATCCTATGTCGGGCGCCGCTAAAATTACAATGAAGAATATGGAGCAGTTCGACGATACCGTTAGTCAGATAAAAAATATCGACGGTATTGATACCGTTCAGTCGCAAAACGACCTTGCCGATAAGATTACAGCAATAAAACGGGGTGTTACCGTTGCGGGTTTTTGGATTATTGCTATATTAATGGTAATTGCTCTTGTAATAGTTTCAAATACTATTCGTGTTACAATGTATAACAGAAAGCTTGAGATCAGCATAATGAAAGCCGTAGGCGCTACAGACTCCTTTGTAAGGATACCGTTTGTGGTTGAGGGTATGATAATAGGTCTTGTATCCGCAGTTATTGCCGAGGGACTTTTGTACTTCTGCTACCGTGTTGCTACCGAGACAATTATTTCAACCCTCGGTACAAACGATATAGTCCGTTACGGCGATGTTGCTTGGTGGCTGTTGCTGATATTTGCGGGTATCGGCGTATTCGCCGGAATACTCGGTAGCGTTATAATGATAAGCAAATATCTCCGTCATGAGGGCAGTGAGTTTGCCGCCATTTAAAATAGGGAGGAAAAATGAAACTTAAATCAGTTAAAATTTTATCTTTGTTTATGTCGGTTGCGCTTTTGGCGGGCGCCTTTGCGGCGTCACCCGTTTCGGCAGATAAAGCGTCTGATATCCGAAGCGAGATAAGCCGTCTCAAGCAGCAACAAAAGGAACAACAGGCGGAAATCAATAAACTTAAAAGCAACGCTTCAAAGCAGGAACAGCTTAAAAGCGCCATAGAAAAGAAGATTTCCCTTGTTCAGCAGGAGATTGACGCCTGCAACCGCCAGATAAGCGATATTAACTCACGAATTGCCGCAAATAAAGCGGAAATAGCTCAAAAAAATCAGGAAATCGATAATAATAAACTTGCCTTTAAAAAGCGTTTGCGTGCTATTTATATGAGTAACTCCGGCAGTAATGTTCAGGTTTTGCTCGGAGCCGACGATTTTTCACAGTTTTTGGAGCTTTCACAGCTTACCTCGTCCGTTTCCGCAAGGGACAAGCTGATGATAGAGGAAATTGTTGCCGCCGTTAAGGTTCTTGAAGAAAAACAGGCGGAGAACAATAAGCTTTTGGAAGAACAGATGACTGTTAAAAATAATATAAACCAAAAGCAACAGGAGCTTAAAAATCAAAGCGCTGAAATTCAGTCGGTCATCAGTCAGCTAAAGAGCGATCAAAACGATGTTCAAAAAGAGAAGAACGCGACCGACGCGGAGCTTAAGGCAAAACAGCAGGAGCTTAACAGCATACTTTATTCAAGCTCGGGCGGAAATGTTGTGTATGACGGCGGTCAGTTCTTATGGCCCACAACAATAACAAAAATTTCTTCGGGCTTCGGAGCAAGGTGGGGAACCAACCACAACGGCGTTGATATTTCAAACGGCACCTACGGCGCGCCTATCTATGCCATTGCGGACGGCGTGGTTTATATAGTGAAAACCGGCTGTCCCCACAATTACCCCAAACACTCAAGTTGCGGCTGCGGCGGCGGTTACGGCAATTATGTCGCTATCGATCACGGCAGAGGCTCTGACGGAAACAGCTATAAAGCATATTACGCCCATATGGCAAGCGTTGCGGTTTCAAACGGCGCTCATGTTAAAAAAGGTCAGATAATCGGTTATATCGGTTGTACAGGCCATTCAACAGGTCCGCACCTGCATTTCGGCGTAATGGTAAACAACAGTTGGGTTAATCCGATGAGATTTTATACAAAAGTAAAATAATTGAGCTTGTGCCGCCGCCGTTTAAGGCGGCGGCACGGTTTTAGGAGTGATAGTTTATTAAGGTCTTCAAAACCGTTACCGTGATAGCTCTTTTGGCGTGGATGGTGCTGATATTCTGCTTTTCGGCACAGGACGCTACGGCGTCATCAAAAACAAGCGGAACCGTTGTGCTAAAGCTTTGTGAAACCTTTTATCCCAAATTCGGCGACATTTCGGGTGAAAAGCAGGCTACTATTATTTCGTCATTCCAATTTATTGCAAGGAAATCGGCTCATTTTTTAATTTATGTGGTTTTGGGCAATCTTTCGCTTTTGGCGGTAATAAGCTATAAAAGGTTAAAATTTTCGGTAAGACCGCTTATTGCGGCGGCAATATGTCTTATCTATGCCGCAAGCGATGAATTTCACCAGTATTTCGTACCAGGGAGAAGCTGTGAATTAAGGGATATGTGTATCGATTTTTCGGGCGCGGTTACGGGAATTTTGCTTTTGCTTTTAATTGTAAGGCTAATAAAGCCCTTGCGGACATATTTTGAATAAGGGAGTTTTTGTATGCGAAAAAAGGAATTAATGCTTCAGAATACCCAGCTTTTTGATAAGCTTACGATTTATGAAATGCAGATTTCAAAGCTCAAGCAGGAGCTTGCGAAAAAGAATACCGAAATCGAGGAGCTGAATAAGAAAATTAACGGTGCCGCCGAAAGCTCGGAAGAGCCGAAACCGTTTGAAAAGCTTGAGGAAAAGGTGATGAGACAGGCAAACAACAAAAACCGCTTCGATTACGGCGCACAGGTTATAGGGAAAATTGTTGTTGCCGGCGCAAGGTATTGCAACAGGCTCACGGACAACAGCTCATATTCAAACGCAAAGGAGCTTATGAACCTTATCCTCGGCAGAACAGAGGTTGCGAAATCCGAAATTCTTAAAATCGTTTCTTCCGATTATAATGACGAAACCAAAAAAGAAAAGATTGACGGCGAATATGAAAATGCGGTAGATTATTTTGACAGCGTAATGGCACAGAATAACGAATAAAACCGCCTTTAATTAATAAACTTATAAAGGGTGATTCATTTGATTATTGACGCAAAAGAATTAAAGGAAAACTTTATAAAAGACATAGCGGATGAGTATATGCTTGTCGCAGCAGGCGATAAGGACGGCTATAATATGATGACCGCCTCGTGGGGCTTTGCCGGCGAGATGTGGGGAAACGACTGTATGCTTGCGGTTGTGCGGCCGACAAGATATACGATTGAATTTATAAACCGCAGCGATTATTTCACTTTAAGCTTTTACGGTGATAATAGAGAGGTACACAAGATATGCGGCTCAAAATCCGGCAGAGATGTTGACAAGGCGGCTCTTGCGCATCTGACGCCTGTGTTTGATGATAATACCGTCTATTTTAAGGAAGCGAGAATGGTTTTAATTTGCAAAAAGCAGTATGTTCAGCAGATGAAAGAGGAATGTTTTACCGATAAGGAACCGCTTAGGTGGTATAACAATGACTTACATTATATGATTATAGGCAAAATCGAAAAAGTTATAATCAATGATTGATTAAAATAATGCCGTATTGATACGCAATACGGCATTTTCCCATAAAATGCAAAAATATGAATTTAACACTTGACAAGCGGACTAAGTATTGATATAATATTTAAGCTGTCTGTTTATGATTCATTAGCTCAGTTGGCAGAGCACTTGACTTTTAATCAAGGTGTCCGGGGTTCGAATCCCCGATGGATCACCAAAAATCGGCAAGGTTTATACCTTGCCGATTTTTTTATACTTATACTGCCGGCGGAGTGAAAATTCCTAGCGTCGGCGGATTGTGCGTCCATACTACAAACAGGAAGCCCATAAGAATTATTGCTATAATAAAAATATACTGAGCTGTTTTAGACCTGAATGAACCGTTGTCGATTATTTTCTTTTTTGTGTACAGCATTACTGCAAGGCCTATAAAATAGCATAAAATATCAAGCACCATAATGTTGTAGCCTAAAATGCCTGTGTAGGTGTAAAAAAACGCCGTCATTGCGAGCATACCCGTAAAAATTCCCGCAGACGCCGCAGAGATATAATTTTCGGGGCGGTCCTTTAACACAAAAAATTCAATAATCGAATATATAATAACGGGGAAAAACAAAAGCTTTAAATGCTCAAAGGTACTTTCGTTTACAGGCGCAAACGCACCGACAAACGCGTTTTCATTTGTCCAGTCATAGAAAAAGTGCCATAGACTGCCAACAATTCCCACAATAATAAATTCGGTAATATAACAACCGTATTTTTTCATACACTTTGCTCCTTCCACGATAATTATATGGAAGAAAAGCAAAAATATTACGGATTACAGCGCTTGCAGGGCGAATATCCCTGATTTACCGCATCGGTTCGTTCCTTAAAATATGCCTTGTTTTCGTCTTTGGTTTTCTTTATTGAGGAACAGCTTGATTTATGGAAAACATGGGTCTTTTTGTTCCCAACATAGCTGCCTGTCGATACCGTGGTTCCTCCCGAACCCGGCTTCGTTTGGTCAACGGATATTTTATCGGGCATTTCACCGGTTGCAGTTTCCGCTTCGGAGCTTTCGGTTCGATAGCCGTTAAGCGTGTTATCGGACGGCAGATTGATTACTATCTCGCTGTGAGTGTCCGCACTTTCATTATATCCGCAAGAGGATAGCGGAAGCGGCATTAAAACAGAAATAAAAATCAGTAAAAATTTTCTCATAAATTAATTCACTCCGAAAAACAATACTTGCACAAAGGCGTTTATTACGATAAAATATTAAAAGAGGTGTTATAATGAACCGTTATGCCGATCAGGATAAATTAGCAGAGCTTAAGGCTAAAGCAAACCGTCTTCCGCTTACGCCGGGAGTATATATAATGAAAGACAAAAACGGTGTAATTATATACATCGGTAAGGCAAAAGCGCTTAAAAACCGCGTTACGCAGTATTTCGGAAGCGGAAATCAGCATACCGAAAAGGTGAAACGAATGGTTTCGAATGTCGCGGATTTTGAATATATACTCTGCGACAGTGAATTTGAGGCGCTTATTCTTGAAAACTCGCTTATCAAACAAAATCAACCTAAATATAATATACTGCTTAAGGATGATAAGGGATATTCGTATATAAAAATTACGGATGAAAAGTGGAAAAAGCTTACAACCGCAAAATCTACCGACGGAAAGGGAACCTTTATAGGTCCGTATACCTCTCATTATGTAGTGAGGGAAGCGGTGGATGAGGCACGCAAAATTTTCAAGCTGCCCGGTTGCACAAGGAGCTTTGATAAGCCGTCAAAGCCGTGCCTTAATTACCATATCGGACTGTGCGAGGCTCCGTGCAGGGGCAAAATGCCGCTTGAGGAATACTTGGAATCGCTGTCATCGGCAGTTGAATTTATCAAGCACGGCGACCGTGACGGAAACACGGAGGAACGGATAAGAGCCGAAATGGAAAAAGCCGCGGAACGGCTTGATTTTGAAACCGCCGCAAGGCTTAGAGACAGGATAGCCGCCATAAACAAAATTAAGGAAAAGCAAAAGGTGGTACGGGCGACCTATAAGGACGAGGATGTTATTGCTTCAGCACTGATAGGAGAGACAGCGTGTACCGAAATTTTGGTATTCAGGAATTATCGGCTTACGGATAAAAAGAAATATATAATAGACGGCGTATCGGACAGGGAAACCCTGTACGGCGAATTTTTACAGAGATATTATGCCGACCGTTCCGATATACCGGGCAGGATACTGATTGACACCGACAGTGATTTCTCGGCGGTTGAGGAATGGTTAAGTGAAATTTCAGACCGTAAGGTTTCGGTAATAAACCCGAAAATCGGCGAGCAAAAGGCTTTGCTTGATATGTGCTTTAACAATGCCGCCGAAAATATGTCGGAAATAATAAACAGAACGGGCAGAGAGACCTCCGTGCTTGACGAGCTGTCGAGACTGTTGGGTTTAAGCACCGCTCCGAGATATATTGAGGCTTACGATATTTCAAATACCGCCGGAAGCGAAAATGTTGCGGGAATGATTGTGTATAAGGACGGCAGACCGTTAAGGCAGGCGTATAAACGCTTTAAGATAAAGTCGTTTTCGGGTCAGGACGATTTCCGCTCTATGGCGGAGGTGCTTGACCGCCGATTTACCGAGTTTGAAAAAGGGGAGGACGAATGGTTCTCCGTTATGCCCGACCTTATTTTGCTCGACGGCGGTCAGGGTCAGATGTCGGCTGTTGTGCCGGTTCTCGAAAAGCACGGTGTTAATGTTCCGTTATTCGGTATGGTCAAGGATTCGAAGCACCGTACAAGGGCCATCGCCGCAAAGGGCGGTGACATCTCTATAAAATCAAACCGTGCGGCGTTTACTTTCATAACCGATATTCAGGACGAGGTTCACCGTTTTGCGATAGGCTACCACAAAAACCGCCGCAGTAAGGCTATGATAAATTCGGAACTTGTGAAAATACCCGGAATCGGGGAGAACCGAGCCGCCTCGCTTTTAAAGCATTTTAAAACAATGGCAAAAATCAAAAGTGCCGATGTAAAAGAACTGGAGTCTGCTCCGGGTATGACCAAAGCCTCTGCCGAAGCGGTTTACAAGTACTTTAATTAAATTTCAAGCTTTGTTTCTCTTGCGTAAAAGAATATATATTGCTGTGCTATTCCGGCATACGGCTTTGCGCATTCGGGCAGCTCGCCGTTAAAAAGCACCTGCATTGCCCGTTTTATCCATACATCCTTTGGAAATGCGTCGATGTGGCAAAGGGAAAACAGAGAAACGCAGTCCGCAACCTTGGGTCCTACACCCTTTATCTGCATAAGCGCGTCCCTTGCTTCGTCAGAGGAAACGGTTTTAAGTCTATCAAGGTCAATTTGACCCGATGACACCTTCCTTGCGGCGTCGAGTATGTATTTTGCCCTGAAGCCGCTTCTTAAAGGCGCAAGGTCTTCTTCATTTAAAACGGCAAGACGGTCTGGCGAGGGAAAGCTGTACCAGCCGCCCATATTATCGCCGAAGCTCTCGCAAAGGCGGTTTATTATGCCTTTTATTCGTTTTATATTGTTATTTTGGGAAATTATAAACGAGCAGAGCGTTTCCCACGGTTCTTGATTGAGTATTCTTATACCGCCCGAGAATGCTGCCGCTTTTTTAAGTGCTTCGTCCTCGCAAAGTATGCTGTTTACTGCCCCATAATCCCTGTCAAGGTCAAAGTAAAACTTCCAAACGCTTTCAAAATCGTTTTCCGATGTGTTATAAAGCACCAGAGTGCCGTCAGGCTCTTTTGAAAGCTCTAAGTATTTACCGTATGCGGCACCGTGCCAATGATTATTTTCATTCGGTGCCCACCTGAAAGCCTGTCCGCAGTCAAGAGTGTTTTTAAGGTCAAGCCCGTCGGGACAGGTAAGGTAAGCGTTGCCGTTTTTATATTCCACACTGTACATATTATCACCGAACTAATTATACAATTTTTTCTGTTCTGTATCAATATCAATTTAAGGAGAATTTCAAAATGAGAGACGATATTTGCACAATACCGATAAGCGAGGTCTTTGAGCATAACGACGGCTGTCCGATATGCCGTATGAGGGACACGATTGAGGAGCGTATGACCTCTTATATACTCGGCGACGCTATGATGGAGCCGGATGTAAGGATAGAAACAAATAAGGTCGGATTTTGCGAATACCATTACGGAAAAATGATGGGGCGCAGGGGAAGACTTCAGCTGGCGCTTATGTTAGAAACCCACATTGCCGAGATAAACAAAAATTTGTTTGAAAAAAAGATTTTTAATCCCGACGGTAAAAAGGCGGAAAACGCAAAAAATGTGTCTTCTTCCTGCTTTATTTGCTCTAAAATCGAATGGGGACTTTCCCGAATGATAGAAACCGTTTACCGCTGTTATGAAAATGAAAAGGATTTCAGAGATATGTTCGATTCGCAGACGGTATTTTGTCTTCCTCATTATGAAAGGCTGTTAAACGGCGCTTCTAAAAAGAATATGCGCCGATATTACGGCGATTTTTCAGCCGCCTTAAACAGAATAACGGGGGAATACTCCGCAGAGCTGTATAAGGATATTTCAAAATACTGCACAATGTACGATTATCGAAGCCGTGAAAATGAGGACTGGGGTAACAGCAGAGACTCGGTTGAACGGGCGGTTGCGTTTTTAAACGGCAGAACATATAAAGAAAATAATTAACATAAACCGTCGAAATTTGCTTTCCGGTGGATAACTTTTCCCCTGAAACCCTTACTTAATCAACTTTTCCACCGAGTTATCCACATTTTTATGTCAACTTGAATATTTTTCCTGATTCGCGACCAAAATATTAACAGTAAATACAAAGGGGCGGAAAAATGGTTAAAGGCGTAAGTAAAACAGTAATTGTGGTAAATAATACGGGCAGTAAGCTTTTTGAAAAAATTGTTTTTTATGTTACTCCCGAGTACGGAACATTAAGCGCAAAGCAATTAAAAAAAGCCGCAAGCAGTTTTTCGTTTAATTATGACGACACTGTAAGAAGACGCAATCTGCGAAGCGTAATAAAAAGGAAAAAAATGATACGCCTCATTGCCGTTTCTTTTATTGCGGTTGTTGCGGCGGCGGTGGCGCTGGCAATTATATTGTAAATAAATTATTAAAAATGCGGGAAAGATATAATCTCTTTCTTGCATTTGTCTTTTTATTGACATATAATAAAAATAATATTATTATAGGTGTGGTAGAATGGAAATTTTTAAGGCAGGCTTAAAGCAGTTTTTAAAAATTGTTGTAATTAATATTATGTGTTTCTTCCTTGTGGTGTCGTTCAGCGTGCTTGCAACGGCGGCGTTTACAAAAAATATAGGCTACACGGCTTACGGCACGGTAAGCGGCAGTGATGACGCCGAGGAGCTTTATACATATTATTACGCTGACGGTGAGGACACCAAAAAACAGGAATATACCGACAAGGGCTATACCGTAACCGAAGCGTCGATTCGCTCGGTTCTGTCGGGCTCCGGTAAGGCGGCATACCTTATTGTTTCACAGGTGTTTTGCATTATGCTTCTGCTGTGCTTTATTTACCCGAATCTGTGGCAGCTTGGCACTAAGGACAGCAATCTTGTAAAATTCGAGCACGAAAACGAGGACAAGCTCAAGGGGCTTAAAATAGGCTTGATATCGGTTATACCGATATACCTGTTTTTGCTTTGTCTGACAGCGGCAAAAATTTTAGGGTTTAATCTGTCACCGCTGTTATTTAAAACATTTAATCCGTGCTTCTTTTCGTTAATAGAGGTAATATTGAACGGCGCTAAAACGGCGGCTGACCTTTCCGTGGGACGGTATATTCTGCTTTTCTTGTTGCCGCTTATAATTCCGGCGGCGTCTTTCGGCTCATATATACTCGGTTATAAAAACATTTCGATAGGCGAAAAAATGATTTACAAAAAGAAAAACGGGGAGAATAATTAATGGCAGGCTTTTTCGGTTTATTCAATTATGAAAAAGAGGGTCCGGGCATTTCTAAAAACGCGCCCAAAAAGAAAACGATAATAGTTTTTTTTGAGACCTTTTTCAGAAACTTTTGGAAATTTATAACCATTAATTTGGTTTATGATTTAATCAGCGTTCCCGTGCTTACAAACGGGCTTGCTTCAGCCGGCATTACTAATGTTACAAGAAATATCGCAAGGGATAAGCACTCCTTCGGCTTGAGCGATTTTTTTGAAACAATCAAGAAAAATTGGAAGCAGTCGCTTGCCGTGGGAATAATAAATATATTGGTTTATGCTGTTTTGGCGTTTGATCTGCATTTCTTTTGGTTCGGCGCAAAAGGTGTTATGTCCTCGATAGGAATGGGAATTTCACTTTGTATTCTTTTCATTTTTACCGTGATGAATTACTATATCTGGACGCTTATCATAACCTTTAAATTTACGTTTAAACAGGTTTACAAAAACAGCTTTAAGTTTGTTTTCATTAATATGAAGCGTAATCTTGCCTGTTTCTTCTCGCTTTTGCTTGTTTACGCCGTGAATATAGGTTTGCTTTTCCTCTTCAAATCGGCTTTTATTATTGTTATAACGCTGGAAATTTTACTGTATATGCTTATTTTCCCGTCGTTTAAATTCTTGCTGGTGCAGTTCTGCGCCTTTCCGGCAATTAAAAAATATATAATTGACCCGTATTACCTTGAACACCCCGAGGAGGATATTGAAAAACGCCGCGACCTCGGTATTGAGGTAGAGGAAGCGCCCAAAAAAATCATCAACGAGGACGGCGAGGAAGAAGACGAAAATGTTTTTGACGACTAAACCGCGGTAATTCGGCATATATTTTCCTGTAACACCAATACGGGAGAGTGACGGAAAATGGATTGCAGAATTGCGGATCTCAGAAATAAGCAGGTTGTTTGCATTAAAAACGGATGCGTTCTCGGCTATGTTTATGATGTTGAGTTCAACACTGCGGACGGCAGACTGACCTCGGTTGTTTTGCCCGGCAGACCGAGATTTTTCGGGATTTTCGGACACGAGGAGGATATTGTTATTCCTTGGAACGAGATTGAGGTAATCGGTCAGGAAACAATACTTGTTACTACCGATTCCGCGCCGTTTATACGAAAACCGAGAAAAAGCTTTTTTGAAAACTGAAGAATAACCGCTGTTTTTTTACAGCGGTTATTTTTGTAATAATTAATACATCAAAAAGCGCACAAAATAATCAGGGAAGTGATTGTTTTGAAATTTATGCGTGTATTCTCAAAAGTAACATTTTTTGTTCTTTTGGGGTTAGATATATTTATTTTTTCCGCAATTTTTTATCTCGGAAATTCTCTCGGTGAAAAATATAAGGTTAAAAAGGGCGATGTATTAAGCTTTAATACACCTATACCGATAACCGCCGAATATAAGGGGGCAAAGCTGTCGGAAAGCGGAGTGTCAAATGAAATCGGCGAAGAATTCAAGGTGGGGCTAAAGGCATTCGGAGTTATACCTTTTTCTACCGTGAGCGTTGAGGTCGTAGACGAAATGTATGTTGCGGTGCTCGGCACGCCGTTTGGTATGAAGCTTTATACCGACGGAGTTTTGGTTATAGATGTTACCGAGGTGCAGACGGAAAACGGCGCCGTCAGTCCTGCGGAGAAGGCGGGAATTAAAAAGGGAGATTACATTCTTTCGGCTGACGGAAGACCTGTTCATACAAACGAGGAGCTGAGTGCGGTGGTATCCGAATCGGGCGGTGAAAAGATAAAATTTGTAATTAAGCGCGCGGGGAAAAAGAAAACTCTGCTCTGCAATCCGGTCAAATCAAGCGAAACGGGCGATTTTAAGATAGGACTTTGGGTAAGAGACAGCTCCGCCGGAATCGGCACGCTTACCTTTTACAGTCCTATGACGGGGGTTGTGTGCGGTCTCGGTCACGGCGTATGCGACGAGGATACGGGCGAGCTTTTGTCCCTTGATACGGGCGAAATCGTCAAGGCGGAAATCGTTTCGGTTGAAAAGGGCGCTTCGGGCAGTCCCGGTCAGCTAAAGGGTAAGTTCACATATACTGCGCTCGGAGGAATAGACAAAAACTCTGAAAACGGTGTATATAGCCTGTTAAAGGGTAAAATCAGTCTTTCGGACCTTACGGAAATTGCGCTTAAAAACGAGGTCAAGGACGGCGCCGCGCAAATGCTTTGCACTATCGACGGGGGAACGCCTAAGCTTTACGAGTGCAAAATCAAGAAAAGAGGCTCGGCTTATATGGCGTCAACACAAAATCTTACCGTTACAGTGACCGATAAGGAGCTACTTGAAAAGACAGGCGGTATAGTACAGGGTATGTCGGGCTCGCCCTTGCTTCAAAACGGAAAGCTTGTAGGTGCGGTGACCCATGTGCTGATAGACGACCCCACAACGGGCTACGGAATTTTTGCGGAGAATATGCTTAAAACCGCCGAATCGGTAACCGATAACGCAGAGCTTAAAAAGGCGTCATAAAAAATAACGGGTGAAAAAGTATCACCCGTTACATATAATAAGAATTTCATTCCTTGTATTTATCCGCAATCTCTTCGTTTATTTTTGCGTGCATTATATCAATCAGTTTTAAATCTTCTTCCTTTACGGGTATTTCGGCAATATCTGCTTTTTCGCCGCATTGCGGAAAGTTGACAAGCCAACATCCGTTTATATTTCTGTCGTCGCATATCCACCCCTGCATACCCTTATGCACGCCGTATTTTGCGTATTTTTCTTTTTCCGCAATAACTTCAACATTATTGATTTCTTTCATATTATTTTCCTTTGTAGTTTGTATTTTTAATTATAATATGCCTTTCGGTTTCGAATTTCAAGATTAATTCACCTACATTTCTTTAGCAAGGCTATTGCCGAAGCAACCGAAATTTTACAGCTTAAAAGGCTTTTACGGTAAAAAATGTTACAATTATTCATATTCCTGTAATATTATTATATTATTATCATATTATATTGGACAAACAGGGGGATGACCTTATGCAGTATAAAATACTTATAGTAGATGATGATGAAAACATATGCGAGCTTTTAAGGCTGTATCTTCAAAAGGACGGCTTTGAAACAATAGTAGCAAACGACGGCGAACAGGCAGTTGAATACGCTTCAAAATATTCTCCCGACCTTATACTGCTTGATATTATGCTTCCGAAGCTTGACGGCTGGCAGGTCTGCCGTGAAATCAGAAAATCGTCCGAAGTGCCGATTATTATGCTTACCGCAAAGGGCGAGACCTTTGATAAAATACTGGGTCTTGAGCTCGGCGCCGACGATTATATAAGTAAGCCGTTTGACACTAAAGAGGTAATAGCGCGTATTAAGGCAGTTTTGCGCCGCAGTCACGACAGTGAAAAGGCATCGCAGATTCAAGAGGTAAAATACGATAAGCTTCGCATCAATCTTACAAATTACGAGCTTGAGGTAAACGGTGTTAAGATTGATACTCCGCCTAAGGAGCTTGAGCTTATATACCACCTTGCAAGCAATCCGAACCGTGTTTACACCAGAGACCAGCTTCTTGACGAGGTATGGGGATTTGATTATTACGGCGACTCAAGAACGGTTGATGTTCATGTAAAGAGACTTCGGGAAAAGCTTGAAAATGTTTCGGACCAATGGTCGCTTAAGACCGTTTGGGGCGTAGGCTACAAATTCGAGGTAAAGTGAGCTTATGAAGCTTAAGCTTTTTAAAAAATATTTTTTCACTACCGCGCTTATAATAGTTTTCAGCTTTACGGTAATGATGACGATACTTTCCTTTGTGCTTAACAATTATCTCGCAAAGAGTAAGTATGAAACACTCAGCAAATGCAGTGTTGAGGTTACGGATTATTTGTCGCAGTTAAGCGGCGGAGATTTAAAAACCGAATCGTTTTTTAAAACGATAGAAGCGCTTTCCTCCGTTTCCTCTGTTGATATTTTTCTTGCGGATTCGAACGGCAGCGTGCTGATATGCAGCTGTGACGAGTGGATGAAGGACAGAAAATGCAGTCATTCCGAGCATATCATACCGAAAAGCGAATTGCTTGATGTGGGCGGCAAGGAAGCGTTCAGGCTTGATACGCTTGATATTTACGATACTCCGCATTACATTGCTTCAGAACCCGTTAAAAACAGCGACGGAGTTAAAGTAGGAACGGTTTTCTCCACAGCGCCCGTTTCGGCTATAAGAGAGCTTATGTTCACCGTAACAAAGCTTTATCTGCTTTCCTCTGTTTTGCCGATCGTCATAATGTTTTTTGCGATATACCTTATGACATATAAGCTGACTAAGCCGTTAAAGCTTATGTCGGAGGCTTCAAAGGCAATGGCAAAGGGCGATTTTTCAAAGCGAATACCCGTAACGAGCGATGATGAGATAGGCGAGCTTGCGGTTTCCTTTAACCAAATGACAAACTCTTTAGTACAGCTCGAGGGAATGCGTAAGAGCTTTGTGGCAAATGTATCACACGAGCTTAAAACTCCTATGACTACAATAGGCGGCTTTATCGACGGCATACTTGACGGAACAATAGAACCTGAAAAGGAAAAATATTATCTCGGTATCGTGTCCGAAGAGGTGAAAAGGCTTTCAAGGCTTGTTCAGTCAATGCTCAGTATGTCGAAGCTTGAAGCAGGCGAGTTTGTTTTAAAGCCGGAGATTTTCGATTTCAGAGAACTGCTTTGTAATATTGTAATAAGTCAGGAGCAGCGGATTGAAAGCAAAAAAATTGAAATAACGGGTCTTGATGAAATACAAAGCATTTCCGTTAACGCAGATAAGGATCTGATTCATCAGGTTCTTTACAACCTTGTTGACAACTCAATAAAATTTGCAAACGAGGGCGGAAACATAGATTTTAAAACGGTGACCGACGGTAAAAAAATTGTTTTTACAATCAGAAACACCGGAAAGGGAATACCGGAAAACGAACTGCCGTATGTGTTTGACAGATTTTATAAGGTTGATAAATCGCGTTCCGCAAATAAAAACAGCACGGGACTGGGACTTTATATCGTTAAAACCATTATAAAGGCGCACGGCGGTACGGTCACGGTTTCAAGCTGTGAAAACGATTTTACCGAATTCAGTGTTACACTTCCTTTAGCATAAAGCAAGAATGGAGAAAGCTATGAACGAATTTATGAATGAAGAAAACAATAATGAAACCGAGGGTACAGAACCCATAAACGAAGAGCAGGCGACAAACGTCGCGCCTGCCGCCGGGGAGCCGGAAATGCCGAACACACCGCCTGAGCAGGTTTATAACCGCATTAATTATACTCCCGTTAATCCTATCGGCGATTATAAGCCTATGAATAAGGGTCTTAAGATTTTTGCGGCTGTTATGGCGGCGGTAATACTGCTTACCGGCGCTTCCGCGACAGGCTATTTCCTCGGAAAAAGTAAGAGCAATTCGACCATTCGCGGCAATGTGAAAATTGACCTTGCCGCAAAGCCTGCCGATACAGATGAAATGACGGCGGCGCAGGTTTACGATAAGGTAAACGCTTCGGTTGTGGGAATTACCGTTTACAACACTGCCGGCAACAGCGCCCAGGCAAGCGGAGTTTTCTATTCGGAAGACGGTTATATTGTAACAAACGACCATATATACTCCGAGGTCGGCGCACCTAAATTCAAGGTTTACACATCCGACGGTAAGCAGTACGACGCAAAGTATGTTTCCGGTGATAAGATAAGCGACCTTGCTGTTTTGAAGATTGACGGCAAGGGCTTTGCGGCGGCTGAGTTCGGAGATTCCGAACAGCTCGTATACGGCGAAAGCGTTGTTGCGATAGGTCGCCCGTCCGACGCTACCGAAGCTTCAAGCATAACAAAGGGTATAATATCCTCAGTCGCGAGACGGATAAAAACCACAACAAGCTACTCCGCAAAGCTTATTCAGACCGACAGCGCCATCAACCCCGGAAGCTCGGGCGGCGCACTTGTAAATATGTACGGTCAGGTAATAGGAATAACCTCCTCAAAGCTTGCGGGTGTTGTCTATGACGCCGTAGGCTACGCTATCCCGACCAAAACTATGAAAAGAATATGCTCGGAGCTTATAAAGGACGGCAAGGTTGTAAGCCGCGCAAAGCTCGGAATAACCTATACGGCAATAAATTCCGTTACCGCGGAAATATCGGGCTACAACAATGTGGGACTTTATGTGGCGTCCGTATCGGAGGACAGCGACCTTTACGGCAAGGTCTCCGAGGGCGACACTATTACAAGAATCAATGACATCGAGGTGACAAACGACGATGTTGTGCTTGATATAATCGACAACTGCTCCGCCGGGGATAAAATTACGGTTACGGTAATTACAAAAGCCGGTGCGGAAAAAAGCTTTGATGCAGTTTTAAAGGCAAACATAGGCGAATCAAGTTACAGCACGGAAATAAATTCGGATAACACCTCTTCGGATAATTCGTCTTCTTCGGGAGGAACATTCAATTTCCCGTTCGGTCAGTAAAAAGAGTTATACTTGCATTTTTTGCGTTTTCGGTGTATAATCATTTTCGGAAATGAGGTGCGTTATGTCTCAGTTTACCAAAAAAGCAATTATCGACGCGTTTATCGAGCTTATCGGCGAACGCCCTTTTGATAAAATTACCGTAAAGGATATTGTTACCCGATGCGGAGTGAACCGCAATACATTTTATTATTATTTTGAAGATATATACGCCCTTGTTGATGAGCTGTTTAAAATAGAAACACAGAATATTTTGGGCGATACATCGGGGTTTGATTCGTGGCAGGACGCCTTTTTAAAGGCTGTTGATTTTGTAAGGCAAAACAGGCTCGGAATATGCCATATGTATAAATCAATAAGCCGTGAACGGGTAGAGGATTATCTCGACGAGGTTACATATAACAATATTCTGAGCTTTATTAAAAAAGAGGCGGAAGGAATTAACGCCGACGAATCGGATATTGAACTTATGGCTCGGTTTTACGCCCACGCCCTTGTGGGAATGGTGCTTGAATGGCTTTCTTCCGGTATGAAGGGCGATATGAACGGCGCTGTTGAACGGCTTGGCGTGTTGCTTGACGGCAATATCAGCCTTACTCTTTCAAATTCGGAAAAATCTATGCAAACAAAGTGAATTGTCTGATTTTTAAACACATTTTAGCTTATGCGTAAATTTTACGCATAAGCTTTTTTTTGTTTATGGAAATTATCTGCCGTTTTTATATAATGTAATACGGAAAATGAAGGGAGGAATATTTATGAAGACCGCAAAACAGGCAAAATGGTGTTATATAATATGCTCGGCATTGCTTATTGCCGCAGGTATATTTATTATTGTAAAACCGTTTACCTCGGCTTTGATTTTTTGCAGAATAATCGGTGGTATTTCGTTATTCTACGGTATTTCGAAAATACTCGGGTATTTTTCGCGCGACCTTTACAATCTTGCTTTTCAGTTTGATTTGGCGCTCGGCGTTTTCACCCTTATATTCGGTTTGATTTTGCTTTTGCGTTCGGGCAGGGTGGTAACCTTTATGCCGGTAATTATCGGTGTGTTTGTCCTTGTGGACGGCGTGTTTAAATTACAGACTGCGGTTGACGCAAAGCGTTTCGGTCTGTCAAATTGGTGGCTTATACTTTTAGGCTCGCTTATTTGCGCAGTTCTCGGGCTTTTGCTTATAGTTGACCCGTTCGGCGGCAGCAGCGCACTGATGATTTTTGTAGGTATATCCTTACTGACGGACGGCCTGCAAAATCTTTTCAATGTGTTTTACACCGTTAAAATATTGAAGCAAATATAGAAAGAGTGGGGAAAATGATAAAATTCGGAAAAGGCGTGGTAAAATGTCGGTTTTTAATTCTGATAATTACCGTGGCGCTTATGGTGCCGTCGGTTTTCGGAATGTTAAAAACCAGAATTAACTACGATATGCTTACTTACCTGCCTGATGATATTGAAACAATGAAGGGGCAGAACATACTGCTTGACGATTTCGGAAAGGGTGCGTTTTCTTTCATTATCGTCGACGGTATGAAGGATAAGCAGGTATCTGAGCTGCGTGAAAAAATCGAAAAGGTTGACGATGTTGACAGCGCTATTTGGTACGACAGCCTTATGGATATATCCGTACCGAAGGAAATGCTGCCGGATGAAATTTACAATGCCTTTAACTCGGGCGATTCAACCATAATAGCGGTTTTCTTTAAAAGCTCTACCTCGGCTGACACGACAATGGACGCCATTAAAGAGGTAAGAAAGATTGCCGATAAAAACTGCTATGTAACCGGTATGTCCGCCGTTGTTACGGATCTTAAGGACCTATGTGAGCGTGAGGAACCGATTTATGTAGGCATTGCTGTACTGCTTTGCACGGTTACCATGATGATATTTATGGATAACTGGATAATTCCGTTCCTGTTCCTTGCAAATATCGGTGCGGCAATACTTATCAACTTAGGCTCCAACTACTTTATGGGCGAAATTTCATATGTTACAAAGGCGCTTGCCGCCGTGCTTCAGCTTGCCGTTACAATGGACTATTCGATATTCCTGTGGCACAGCTACGAGGAACAAAAGGTGCGTTACTCGGGTGACAAACAAAGAGCGATGGCTCACGCAATCAAGGCGACGGTTTCCTCGGTTGTCGGAAGCTCCATTACAACGGTTGCCGGATTTATAGCGCTTTGCTTTATGAGCTACACGCTCGGTATGGATTTGGGAATCGTAATGGCAAAGGGCGTTCTGTTCGGACTTATTTCCTGCGTAACGGTTTTGCCGTCATTGATACTTGTTTGCGACAAGCTGCTTGAAAAGACAATGCATAAGGCGTTGATACCGCCTATGAACCGTCTTACAAGCTTTGTTGTTAAGCGTTCGTGGATATTCCTTATAATATTCTTAATCTTAGTCGGACCTGCTTTCTGGTGTTACAGCAAGGCAAACAGCGAGGTCTACTACAATATGACCGAAACGCTGCCTAAGGATATGGAGTGCTCGATTGCGAACACAAAGCTTGAAAAGGAATTCAATGTGGGTTCTACTCATATGATTCTTGTTTCAGCCGATACGGACAGCAAGGCAATACGCAGTATGAGCAGTGAAATGGAAAAGGTAGACGGCGTTAAGTTTGTTTTGGGACTTGAGTCCGTAGTCGGAAGCCGAATACCCGACGAGGTAATACCCGATGAGGCTAAATCAACGCTTCAAAGCGATAACTGGAAGCTGATGGTTATTAACTCCGAGTATGCAACGGCATCTGACGAGGTAAACGAGCAGATTACTGTTTTGAGCGATATACTTAAGAAGTACGACAGCAAGGGAATGCTGATAGGCGAGGCTCCGTGTACTAAGGATATGATTGATATTACCGACCACGACTTCAAGGTTGTAGATACTATCTCGATAGCGGCAATATTTGTAATAATACTCTTGGTACTCAAGAGCGCTTCATTACCGATAATTCTGGTATCGGTAATCGAGCTTGCAATATTCATAAACCTTGGTTTCTGCCACTTGCTCGGCACTTCAATGCCGTTTATAGCTCCTATTTGTATAAGCACAATTCAGCTTGGTTCTACGGTTGACTATGCGATACTTATGACCACCCGTTACAAGAGAGAACGCTCTTTAGGCGCTGATAAAAAGAATGCCGTAAGCATTGCGCTCAACACCTCTATACCGTCAATTACGGTAAGCGCGCTCGGCTTCTTTGCCGCAACTTTCGGTGTAGGACTTTATTCGGATGTAGATATTATAAGCTCAATATGCAATCTTATGGCAAGGGGCGCTATAATCAGTATGCTGTGCGTAATCTTCATTTTGCCGGCAATGTTTATGCTGTTTGATAAAGTGATTTGCGCAACGAGCATAGGATTTAAACCCAAGAAAACAATCGGAGGTAATAAGTAATGAAAACCGCAAGAAAAGATTTACTTAAAATTATAGCAGTAGGCGCCGCCGGAATTATTGCGGGCACAAGCGTTACTGCGGCTACAATCGGCGCTACAAAGAAAAAGGATGATGTAAAGGATACCGAAACAACGGTATCCGAAAGCACCTCCGCAAAGGATACAAAGACTGCCAAGGACGAAACCGTATATGTAATCGCAAATGCGGACGGTTCCGTTAAGAAAATAATCGTAAGCGACTGGATTAAAAACAGCCTGAATGAAAAAAATCTAAAAGATAAAAGCGAGCTTAAAGACATCAAAAATGTCAAGGGCGACGAATCCTATGTAATGGACAGCGACAATATGCGTGTATGGAACGCAGACGGCGCGGATATCTATTATCAGGGTACGATAAGCAAGGAGCTGCCGGTTGACCTTAAGGTTTCTTATAAGCTTGACGGTAAGGCTGTTTCCGCTGACGAAATCGCGGGAAAGAGCGGCAAGGCTACTATCAGATTTGATTATGTCAACAAGCAGTACAGCGAGGTTACCGTTGACGGAAAGACAGAAAAAATTTATGTTCCGTTTGTAATGCTTACGGGTCTTATGCTTGACAACGACGTATTTACGAATGTCGAGGTTTCAAACGGCAAGCTTATCAATGACGGCGACCGTACCGTTGTTGCCGGCTTTGCGCTTCCGGGTCTTAAGGAAAACCTTGCTCTTGACAGCAGTAAGATAGAAATACCCGATTATGTTGAGGTTACCGCCGATGTTAAAAACTTCAGCCTCACAACAACCTTAACGCTTGCCACAAACAGTCTCTTTAATGAGTTTGATACTTCAAAACTTAACACCGCCGATGATTTGCAGGCTCAGCTTAATGAGCTTACAAGCGGTATGTCAAAGCTTATTGACGGTTCTTCCGAGCTGTACGGCGGACTTACCACTCTGCTTTCAAAATCAAAGGAATTGGCGGCAGGCGTCGATAAGCTGGCTTCGGGTACAAACGAGCTTGCAAGCGGTACGGCGGCTCTTAACGCAGGGCTTAATACCTTGGTTTCAAAGAACGGCGACCTTACAGCCGGTGCCGCAAAGGTATTTGACACATTGCTTGCCACGGTAACGACCCAGTTTAGTGATAACGGAATTACGGTATCGCTTACCAAGGAAAACTACAAGTCAGAACTCAATTCGCTTTTAAGCAATCCTACGGACGCGCAAAAGGCAGAGCTTATTGCGGTCGCAAACAGCACCGTCGAAGCAAAGCTTAAGGAAAATAATGTTGATGAACTTTATTATAAAGCCGTAAAGGTAATGCTTGCCGAAAAGCTTGCGGCAGGCAAGACCCTTGAAACGGCAATGGGTGAAGTTGCGCCTGTTCTTATAAATGCCGCCGAGGTAGAGAAAGCGTTAGCTGACGATACATTAGATCGCAATGAGGCCTTAATTAATGGTCTTATACAAATGGGTGTACCCGAGTCTCAGGCGGATATGATAGCAAAAATAAGCTTATATCTCTCATCGCAGAACGGTCAGCCTGCTGTAAGCAATGTAACAACAGCTATTGCAATGGCAACAGACGCACAGACCGTTTTAGCCGCCATGAACGACAGCTCTGCGGACGCCAAAATAAACGCTCTTTGCTTAAAGCTTGCGCTTTCAACGCTTAAACCCTCGGTTGAAACAGCGGTTGCAAGTCTTGACAGTTATAATGAGTTCTATCAGGGCATACTGGCTTACACGGCAGGCGTTAAATCCGCAAGCGACGGCAGTGCGAAGGTCAACGCGGGCGCGGCGGAGCTTAAGAACGGCGCCGAACAGCTTAAAGCCGGCACGGAGCAGTTGGTTCCCGGTGTTGAGCAGTTGGCTGACGGTTCAAAACAGCTTGCCGCCGGAATTAAGGAACTTAACGAAAAGGGTATAAGCAAGATTACGGGACTTGCGGGTAAGGACCTTCAAAATCTTGTTGACCGTGTTAAGGCTACGGTTGAGGTATCAAAATCCTATAAATCGTTTGCCGGAATTTCGGACGAAGCCGACGGCAATGTAAAGTTCATTTACAAAACCGATGAAGTAAAAGGCAAATAAGTATAAAAAACGGCTTGCGGAAATTTCCGCAAGCCGTTTTTCTCAAATCTTATTACTGTCTTTTAAGATTTTAAGCTTCAGAACCGCCGCCTGCGTTTTGGCGTCGGTCATTTCGCCGTTTAATATCATTTCTACCGCTTTATCAAGTGGTATTTTTTCTACGCTTAAAAACTCATCGTCATCGGGGTGTTGTTCGCCGTAGGTTAGTCCCGTTGCGGCGTACATCCAAATAATTTCACCGCAATAGCCGGGGGAGGGGTACAGCTTTCCGAGTGGGATAAACTTTTCTGCCTCGGCGCCTGTTTCTTCTTTAAGTTCTCTTTTACCGCAGGCAAGTGGGTCTTCCTCGGCGCTGTCACGCTTACCGGCAGGAATTTCCGTCACCGTTTCCATATAAGGATAGCGGAACTGTTTTACAAATAAAACCTCGTTGTTTTCGGTCAATGCCGCAACACAAACGCCGCCGTTATGTTCTACAACCTCTCTTGTCGCGGTATTTCCGTTGGGCAACAGGGCAGTGTCACGGCGCAGACGGATAATTTTGCCCTTATAAATATATTCGGTTGATAATTGTTTTTCTTCTAAATTCATTAAATGCATCTTCCTTAAATATAATTGTTTTATGGGAGTGTGAAAGCGGATGTCAGAAATTATAAAAAATGTGGAGTACGGTTATTTTGAACGGCGCCGAATTATTGAAACGCTGTGTGAAAAATACAGCTTTTTGAAGAAAAGCACAATCGGGCGCAGCTGCGGCGGCAGGGATATAACGGCGCTTAAAATCGGTTCCGCCGAGGAATACAGCCTTATTGCGGCGGCGTTTCACGGCAGTGAAAGGATAACCTCGGTAGTACTGCTTATGTTCATAGAAGAGCTTTGCGGTACATATGAAAGCGGCGGTTATCTCGGCGGACTTAATTCACGGCGTTCACTTTTAAATAAGGGAGTTATTTTTGTTCCGTGCGTAAATCCTGACGGCTGTGAAATATCGCTTTACGGCTTAAAGGCGTGCGGAGAGCTCGGTAATACGCTTAATCGTATGTGTTACGGTGATTTTACGCACTGGAACGCAAACCTCAGGGGCGTTGACATCAACCACAACTTTAACGCCGGTTGGAACGAGCTTAAGAAAAAAGAAATAAAGGCGGGAATACTGGGACCCGGACCGACGCGCTTCGGCGGTTACAAGCCTGAAAGCGAGCCCGAAACACTGGCGCTTACGGAGCTTTGCCATACTGTTAAGATAAGACAGGCGGCGGCGCTCCATTCGCAGGGCGAGGTGATTTATTGGAGCTATGGGCAGAATATACCGCAAAGGTCTAAAAAAATGGCGGAAATAATGGCTACCTCCTCAGGCTATGCGCTTGATACGCCCGTCGGAATTGCGGAGGGCGGCGGCTTTAAGGATTGGTTTATAACCGAATACGGTCGTCCCGGATTTACCGTTGAATTAGGTCTCGGTGAAAACCCGTTACCGCCCGAAAGCGCACAGGAAATTTATAACAGAGTAAAAGAAATGCTTATGCTTTTTTTAATAATGTAAAATTCGGGGCTGCGGTAAATCCGCAACCCCGAAAGCTTATTCGGAAAGATCCTCAACGATAAGGGTGCGAATCCCGTTTTCGTCAATATTTGATTTCTTTTCATTGTCGCGAACGGCAAAGAACTTTTCCGCAACCTGCGGGAACAAAGCGTAGCTTAATACATCCTCTTCGGATTTGCCTATGCCTTTTTCCTTCATTTCCTTTGCGTAATCCGCAAGCTCCGGCTTTAAAAGGTCAGCGGGACGGCAGGTGATAACCTTATCGTCTCCGATAGCCTTTTTGCGGACTTCCTCGTTTACCTTGCCGGGAAGTCTGCCGTACTCACCGCGGAGCAAGCCTTTGGATTCCTTAGTAATCATTTTGTAACGCTCGCCGGAAAGAACATTAAGAACTGCCTGCGTGCCTACAATCTGACTTGTGGGAGTTACGAGCGGCGGATAGCCGAAGTCCTCTCTTACTCTCGGCACTTCAGCCAAAACATCGTAGTATTTATCTTCGGCATTAGCCTGTTTAAGCTGTGAAAGAAGGTTTGAAAGCATACCGCCTGGCACCTGATAGATAAGCGTCTTGGTGTCAACATTCAGTACCTTCGGGTCAAGTATACCTTCGGCTTTCATCTTATCTGCAACCTTGCGGAAATGAGCGGCAATTTCGCTTAATTTCATAAGGTCAAGACCCGTGTCACGGGGAGTACCTTGTAAGGTTGCCACAAGCGCCTCGGTAGAGGGCTGTGAGGTACCGTTTGCAAGGGGAGAGAGCGCGGTATCAACAATATCAACGCCTGCCTGAGTTGCCATTAAATATGTCATATCGCCCGTGCCTGTTGTGTTATGAGTGTGCAGGTGAATCGGAACACTCACATTTTCTTTAAGCTTTTTAACAAGCGAATAAGCATTGTAGGGCAGGAGAAGGTTGGCCATATCTTTAATACAGATAACATCAGCGCCCATTTTTTCAAGGGTCTTTGCCATATTGATAAAGTATTCCTCGTTATGAACGGGGCTTACGGTATAGCTGATTGCGGCCTCGCATATTCCACCGTATTTTTTACAGCTCTTCATTGCCTGTTCCATATTGCGTGTGTCGTTAAGCGCATCGAAAATACGGATAACATCAATACCGTTTTCAATCGACTTTTTAACAAACATATCCACAACATCATCAGCGTAATGCTTGTAGCCGAGGAGGTTCTGACCTCTTAAAAGCATTTGAAGCTTTGTATTCGGCATATGCTTTTTAAGAGTGCGGAGTCTCTCCCAAGGGTCTTCGTTTAAAAAGCGCATACAGCTGTCAAATGTAGCGCCGCCCCAGCACTCAAGACTCCAATAGCCTATGGCGTCAAGCTGTTCAAGGGCAGGAAGCATATCCTCAATACGCATACGGGTTGCTGCCTGCGACTGATGAGCGTCACGAAGTATAGTATCGGTTATATATAATTTTTTTTCTTCCATTTAATATATCCTCCCGAAACATTAAGCAAACAGCGAGATAAGAACGCCTGCCGCTATTGCTGAGCCAATAACACCCGCAACATTCGGACCCATAGCGTGCATAAGCAGGAAGTTTGCCGGATTTTCCTTTTGACCGACGCTCTGCGATACACGAGCCGCCATAGGAACCGCGGAAACGCCTGCGGAGCCGATGAGCGGATTTATCTTGTTCTTTCTCGCAAACAGGTTCATAAGCTTTGCAAGAAGAACGCCGCCGGCAGTACCGAGACTGAAAGCAACCACGCCCATAGCAAGTATTTTAAGAGTCTTAATATTCAAGAACGCTTCGGCGGTTGCGGTAGCGCCTACGGAAATGCCGAGGAATATCGTAACGATGTTCATAAGCTCGTTCTGTGCTGTTTTGCAAAGTCGGTCGCACACGCCGGATTCCTTCCACAGGTTGCCGAGCATAAGACAGCCTACAAGCGGTGTAGCCGAGGGGACAAGCAATGCAACAAATATTGTTACCGCAATCGGGAAGATTATCTTCTCGGTCTTGCTTACCTTGCGGAGCGGCTTCATAACGATAGAACGCTCTTTTTTGGTTGTGAGAAGCTTCATAATAGGCGGCTGTATTACGGGAACAAGCGCCATATATGAGTACGCGGCAACCGCAATCGGTCCGAGCAGTGACGGGTAAAGCTTTGATGTTGTATAAATAGCGGTAGGTCCGTCTGCTCCGCCTATTATACCGATAGATGCGGCAGCCTCCGCAGGGAATGCCATCGCGAGGCATCCGATAAATGTAACAAATATACCGAGCTGTGCCGCGGCGCCCAAAAGCAATGATTTAGGACTTGCTATAAGCGGCTCAAAATCGGTCATAGCACCTATACCTATAAATATAAGGCAGGGGTAAATGCAGGTTTTAACACCGATATAAAGGAAATCAAGCAAGCCTCCGCTTGACATTATATGACCGTAGCTGTGGTAAAACTCTGAGGTCTCATCCATAAACTGAGCCCAAAGCTCGGTATGGTACATAGCGTTATCGGCACCCGTAAATGCGGTAAGGTTGGTAAGAAGCATACCGAAAGCGATACCTACAAGCAAAAGCGGTTCAAACTGCTTCTTAATTCCCAAATACAAAAGTAAAAGGGAAATAAGGATCATAACGAGCGATCCCCAATTCTCCGCCAAATTACCGAACATCATATAAAAGCCGGTGGTTTTGGCAAAATCAACTATCTTGTCCATTGTAAATTCTCCTGACTGTTAAGCTATAACGCAGAGAACGGCACCGGTCTCAACAGAAGAGCCCTTTGTTACATTAACAGAGGCAACAGTACCGTCACAGGGAGCAAGTATCTCGTTTTCCATCTTCATAGCCTCGAGGATCAAAAGTACATCACCTTTTTTAACTGCAGCACCGTTTGACACATTTACGGAAAGTATGGTTCCGGGCATAGGGCTTGTTACGGTTTCGCCGTTTGCGTTAGCGGCAGGTGCCGAAACCGGTGCCGGAGCCGGTGCTGCTGCGGGTGCCGCAGGGGCGGCGGGAGATGCCTTTACTTCGGAGGCGTCTACAGCCTCAAGCGTTACTTCGTATTTGGTACCGTTTACGGTAACATTGTATTTTTTCATTTCAAACACCTTTTCTTAAATTTTTTTAAACGATAAAATTCTTATTGCGGAAATGTCGGTTCCCATATCCTCTGCGGCGGCAGCGGCTACGGCGGCGATAACCTCCTGCCGATTTTGTATCGGCGCTGCGGTCGGAGCAGCAGTCTGTACCGGCACCTGTTTAGCGTCTGCCGTACCATTGCCTCCGGCGGCTCTGCAAATTGCGCTGACTATATAACATAAAATAATTATGGATATAAGTCCCACGAAAACTACGCCGAGTCCCATTCCGACTACATACAGGTTAGGTATAACATTTGACAAAATAACGCACCTCCTACGGGCTTTAATAAACTTGTTTTTACAGTAGTTATTTTAAACCGAGAGGGAAAAACTGCGGCTAAACAGACAATTTTTAAAACCTGCGGCCTAAAGATAATTACAAAAAACCAAAATCACCCCAATTAACGCTATTATAAATAAAAAATCAAGATATTACAATAAGTAAAAAGCTGAATTAACAATTTGTTCACAATTTTATTTTAGTTTCAAAATTTAAAAAAAGTAACAGAATTGTGAGACCGAAATAAAATATTATAGGACAACGGTATTTGCCGTTATACAAGTAATTTAAAGGAGAAGGCTTTTATGGAAAGTAATCAGTTTAATATAGCGGATTTTTACAGGGCAGTATCCTGTAAAAGGCGTGACTGCGCAAGCAATCCGCCGGAAAATAACGAAGCGTGCAAGGATCCGCTGACGATGGTATTTGTCAATATGCAGCCGCTTGAAAGCGTTTACTCGGCTGAGGAAGCGTTTAACATCGGGACGTTCTTCCCGAATCTTAACAAACCGTTTTTGGGAGGCAGAAGAAGATGAACGAGAAGGCTATGCTCAGAAGAAGAATATTTGAAACGGATTTCGTGCTTTATGAATTGGCGCTGTTTCTCGATACACATTCCGAAAGCAAAAAAGCAATGGAGCTTATGGACGAATACAGGAAAATGCGCAGTGACCTTGTAAGTGAGTACGAAAGCAGATTCGGGAGCTATATAGAGACATTGTCGGATGTTCCCGAGGCAGACAGATGGAAATGGATAGACGGTCCTTGGCCGTGGGACAATAACTTTATGGAGGGCTGAGTTATGTGGAAGTATGAGAAAAAATTACAATATCCCGTTAATATAAAAAATCCTAATCCAAAATACGCGCAAATTATCATAACTCAATACGGTGGTCCCGACGGCGAAGCTTCAGCGGCGCTCAGATATCTTACCCAACGGTACGGACAGCCGTATGATGAGGTAAAAGCCACTCTTACCGACATCGGTAGAGAAGCCTCTGAAATGTTCCATTCAGAGGCTACGGCTTTTTTTGATGCTTTTGCAACCGTATAGCTCCACTTCATAGGAAGTAAATTCAGATATACATCTATGTTGTCCTTATCTTGAACTACCATCTTGTCTAAAATATGCTTATAGAACTCATCTTCGTACTCCACGCCGCTGACAATCTCTTTGATTGCCTCCTCAATCTCTTTTAAGAGCTGCTGTTGCTGCGCTATCATTTCCCGCTGCTTATCAACGCTTTCAATGATAGATTGAAGCTCCTCGATTTCCGCATCGCAGCTTGCACGTGTGGCGGCAAATTCGTCCTTGTTAATCAGATTGGACATATACAGGTCAATCAAATTAGCCCGTTTGCCCTCAATCTTTTTAATCTGCTCTTGCAGCTTTAGAACATCTGTACCCGTCGTATCCATAGCAATGATGGACTGAATAACAGCAGTTAGGTTGTTTATGATTTTATCCCTGTTGTATTTAAGACTCTTGGTTACGAGATACATAATGTGGGTCGCATCCTCGTTGCGGATAGACAAGCCCGTACAGCCGACTTGTTTTCCTGCCTTGTCGATATGAGGGCTACCGTGTTTTGCGGCTTCATTACAGCGCCACGCCTTGTATCGGCTGCCGTCCTTTCTGGTTTTATACCTTGCCACATAGCTTGAGCCGCAGCAGCCGCATTTGATTTTACCAGAGAACGGATAGCGGTTAGAGTGCTTCGCCTTGCCCTCCTGCGAAAGTGACTTTGCATCTAAAATTCGGTTTGCTTCATCGAACAGTTCACGGGAGATAATCGGCTCGTGATGGTCTTTAATGATAACAAATTCCTCTTGCCCACGGTTGTATTTCTTCTCGTGAGATAGGAAGTCGGGCGTATAGGTCTTTTTCTGCACCAAATCGCCGCAGTATTTCTCGTTGCGTATCACTCGCAGAATGACCGTGTTGCTCCATTCCTTGACCCGCATAGGACTGATACCTTCCTCACGAAGCTCACGGGCGATGACATGCGTTCCCTTGCCCTCACCCACGAACTTATGGAAGATAAGGCGTACAACCTTTGCGCCTTCCTCGTTGATGGTCATTTTGCCGCCCTCGACATCGTAGCCCAACATACTTCTACCGAACACAACGCCCTGTTCCATCTGGCGTTTTTGTCCCCACTTTACACGCTCAGAAGTCTTGCGGCTTTCTTCCTGTGCAATAGAGGACATAATCGCCAGACGAAGCTCTGCATCGCCGTCTAAGGTGTTGATATTGTCATTCATAAATATAACACCGACGCCGTGCTTTTTCAATTCACGGGTGTAATATATACTATCAAGGGTGTTTCTCGCAAAACGGGAAATCTCCTTGGTGATAATCAAATCAAAGTCGCCGTTCTTGGCGCACGCTATCATACGGTTAAACTCTTTGCGCTTCTTCGTGTTCGTGCCAGAAATGCCCTCATCGGCAAAAATCTCATAAAGCTCCCAATCGGGGTTGCGCTCAATATACTGTCTGAAATACCGCTGCTGGCTTTCAAAGGAATTGGCTTGGTCTTCATTGTCCGTTGAAACACGACAGTAGGCAGCTACCTTTCTTTTCGTTTCAACCATCTTCAGCTCTTGGTTTAGGCGTTCATATCTATTTATCATAGCGAAGCTCCTTTCTCAGTAAACTTTGTTACTGTATTTAATTATAGAAAAAAGAGTGTGCGGTGTCGAATGTGCAAATTTGTTTTTTCACTCGGCTATGTAAAAACGCCAAGCGTTATGCTCGGCGTCTGCTTTTTTGCTCCCTGCTATATTGCTTTTCAAGCTCGACCAAACAGCGTTCCCGCTGAGAATGTGTCAGCAGCTTTCTTTTCTCCAAAGAAAGGAGTATCGACTTTTGGATATTCATAAGGAACGCAGCGTGTTCCTGCTCGTTTAATTCTGGAACAGGGTCGCCAACATAAACAAATTCTCTATACAACAGCCGCAACACCTCCCTCGTTTCTAATGTATATGAGCTACCGCTTGTACCGTATAACGAGAAGGCTAATCCTTTTTTGCAAGCCCTACTCCATTACATCGACCATATGCAACATCTGGAACAGCGGCGTAAATATTGATTGTTCTAACGCTGCCACGCTTAACTACCGTAGGATGTTCGGAGAAGTCCACCCTGTTATTTTCGCCGTACTTCAACACCTTGTCCGAGGTCTTTAAGCTATGTACCCAAAGCCCACAAAACGCAGGATTTTGAGCTGAATTTGTGCTGTGGAACATTTCCGATGCTTCTCTGGGTCGAAATTTTCAAAAATGATGTCATTCGTTAGACCCTTGCTTGAGTTTCTTGTGATTATCCGAAATCCAATGAATTGCGCATTTTTGTAATTTTTCAAGCAATTCAAGGTGTTCCGCATAGTTAGCATCATTCAAACATCTACGCTTATCTGTTAATCTAATTACATTATTTGCTTTTTGTTCCATTCCGGTCTCTCGCTCAGTTCCGACTATGACCTGTCCATCGTCTGACAAAAACAGCTCCAAGGACTTAAATATGCTTCCTAAATTTTCGGCATCCTGTCCTTGTTGGTTTGGAGTGTCAACCACATAGAAATTGAAAGGACTCTTTGCTCTATATAAATTATATAGATACAGTGCTGATTGATACATATAAACCAATCGAGGCGTTTCACTACCTGTACGGTCTATTATTTGCACAAAATCCCTGAGCTTAATGAATGTTTTAGGAAGATTTATCGCATCTGCAAAAGTGCGACAATATCCTTCTATGTCTCCTCGTATTTCTTTTGAACGCTCTTTGGATTTCTTTTCATTTATTTTATCATCGATTATTGCTATCTTCGCAACATACGAATCAATGTCTCGTTGTAGAACTTCCAATTGAGCCTTGCAAGATTCATATATTTCATACTGTCCCTTGTTCTTATAAAAAGACGAATATGATAGAAGTTCTTGAGAATTACGAATTTTTTGCTCGACGGATTGAATCTCTAACGAAACTTCACTATAACTTTTTCTGAGGCCTTCCAACTTTTCTGTAGCAATAGATATACTATTTTTCAATTCATCCATAAGTTTCTCAGAATGAGCATAGTCTGAAGTTATATTTAATTGCTCATCTAATCCGTTTGAATAAACAGCACCACAAATTGGGCAGACCAACTCATCTTTTTGAGTCATTGCAAACTCAATGTCCTTTTTGGTTTCTACGAGATTATGCTCTACCATATGCAATTTGTGCTGATTGACATATATCTCATTTTCTAAAACTGACATCTCTGCGCTATAAGAGAATTGCAGCTTTCTCATTTCTTCCGCCTTAGAAAGTAAGGATTCAATATCAGTTGTGACATCATCAATGGATTCAATATTCTCAATTTGTGTTAGCGTAGATGTAATACGGGAGACAAAATTTTGATTGTAATTAAATTCTTTTTTCTTGTCGTCCCTTTCGAGTATGTGTTCTGCTTTTTGTGCTTGAAGTTCGTAATATGTATCGTCAAGATACCCGCACACATACTTATTTGTATGCGCTTTCCAATCTTTAATATATGCAACATTGCTGAAGGAATCGGCTATTTTTCCCCAACCTTCATCTTGGTCGATATACTGGAATCTAAATAGTAATGGTGGTGTCACATTGAATTGCTTGCCATCTTTTGAAATGCACGGCATCTTAATACCTAAAATATCCATTAGGCAGTTGCTATATTCGTGAAAAGCGTCTGTTTCAATAATGCAAGAATAGTCATCTCTTTTACTCTTAAAAATCTGAAATTTCTTGCCTTGACGAACAATACAATAAGAGTTTTTACCATATTCAAAGAACAACAAATAAGTGGAAATTAACTTTTTCCAATCAGATTCAATCCTTTTGCACTCGCATCCCAATGTGGTAAATATACTTTTAATAATCGAGGATTTTCCCGTTTTATTTCCACCGAGAATAATATTAAGTCCATTTTCAAAAGGAACCTCTAACGACCGAGACTCACTTTGACTGATTACTATCAGTTTTTTTATCGTTAGTCTTTTCATTTCCTTTTTCCTCCTGCTGCTTTCGTAAATTTCTAATTAAAATTTTGTACTGTTGTTCTTGTTTAACCTTATCGACTGAACTTGTGCTCATAATACAACACCTCAACTAACGATTTATCAAGAGATTCTGATATGAGACTGCGATTTCGTAATTCTTGAATGCATAAATTATTTAATTCATCGCATACTCCGTTCGTCTCACTTGATTTGCAATATGTAGAAACCACTTTTCTCAATGCCACAACAATTTCTTGGTATTTTACATCATTAACATCGAGCCATCTCGCATCATGAAGTGTTTTTGCTGCTATTATACGATTAACATCTTTGTCCGACAGCGATTGCGTAACCAAATAATTGCGAAATGCATCATAATTTCCGCCGCTTTTTATATTATCATCAATTTTCTTGCCTACTTGAGATACATCTACACCTTTTTTCTCAACTAATCTTCTCATACTAATGGGTACTCTAATTCTTTCTTTGCTCTTTTTTCTTACGTCATTTAACAACTGCTGAAAAATAAGATTTGCAGTATTTGACGGAATATTTTTGTCTGCCAAGTGATTAAAAAACTTGCCCATAGCTTGAGATTCATAAGTTGTTAGTTGTAATTCTGATTTATGAACAAATGTGTTCTGGATGAATTCTTCAAAGACTGAATCAAAATTGCTCGGCATATCATCAGAGAATTCTTCTTTGATGCGGTCTTTGATTTTATCATATAGTTCTATATTCTCTGTTTGAAGGCTTTTTCCGTCTTCAACATACGTCTGCCATAATAAAACATCATTATCGAAGTCATTGTTTGATACAAAGTGACAGTGCGAGCATTCGGAACCAAAAACCAAATAGTTATAGAAAATAAAACCTAAAAATGACTTTTTGTATCCACCTGTTTTTTTCTTCTCCCTTTTAGACATTTCCGCAATAGTCCAGTCAGAAGAGTCTTCTTTTGTTTTTATCTGGAAAAATTGGTACTGCTGATTACTGGGAGAAAACTCAGCCATATCATCATGGAATTCACAAAAAACTATACACTCCGCATCCTCTTGTAGTCTTCCTATAATATGACATACTATCCAATGGACTTGATATTCGAATCTGTTATAGGAGTCTGAACCTGCTTGCTCACGCTGTTCGGTTGTAAGCACTTTACTCATAAATCGGAACTCCTTTCATTCTTAATCCAGTTCAAATCAACTTTCCACTGTTTTTGCCATTCCACCTCATTGACTATCGCATCAAACACAGGTTCAAGGAAAGTCTGGATTTCAGCAATGACAAGCGGAAACTCAAGTGTATCATCTTTTATTGTTTTCAAAAAGTACTTCCAACGCTTTTGCATATCCTCGTCAACGGCAAGTGAAACAACCCGCTTAAAACTATCTCTATCGTAGGGAGTGCCACGCCGCTGCAGGGTGTTAAAGATAGCGGATTGTAATCTTTCTCCGTCAAAATTGAATGTCCTTGAAAGATAATAAATATCGTAAAAATCTTTCATTCTTCCTGTCAGCTCAAAGCGCTGCAATATAGCATCAAACTTCTCGGCAATAGTGCTTTCAAGTGAATAAGTTTTGATTATCGGCGCCTCAAAATCTGGAAGTTGCGTACTGATTTTGCGTTCTTCAGCACGGGGGAATATAATATCACCCACACCAATGTCAATGTTGAATGGCACACGCACATTCTTTATTTGAGCAATAATTTGTGTACTGATACCGTGGTATTTCCTTTGTGGGGAAATTTCCTCAAATCCTTTTGCCTGCATTTCTATATAATCGTTGCCTGTTGGCGTGTCAATAATTTTACCAATCAAATCTTTTATATCTTCTATAGAATTAGGGTATCCACGGAGCAGAAAATCGACATCAATAGTAGCTCTGCTTTCGAAATTGGTTAGGGTATAAATGAACAGTCCGCCTTTGAGTATCAGCGTATCTCCATACCCCGATTTAGATAACTTTCTCAGAAATTCTTCTTGAACAAAAAGCTGCAAGCATTGTTGATAACTGATACCCGAAGCCTTTGCCTTATTTCTGAGCTTTGCCAAAACGGAAGCTGCTTTGTCTGCCATTATAACCACACTCCTATCAGTTCTTTTACCTTTTTCTGCACACGCAGCTTCTTGGCATACATCATAAGATTGGGGATATTCTTTTTCGGGTCATTAACATATCCCTGTATTGCTTTATTGAAAATTTCCTTATCCATTTTACTCATATTTTTTAGAACATCACATATCGTCCTGTCACGGTCATAAATTCGGACTTTTGTAAAATCGATTTTGCCGGTTGTTTCGCCAAGCGTAACCAACTCTGGCTCAATGCGATATGCTTTAATAAACGGGTACTCTATGTTAGTTCGCAATTTTGAAATATTCCTATCTATTGCAAAACACCATTCGGCAGGGTTTCTATCACTGTACTTGTAATAAAACAGCGCTGTTTCCATGCAAAGAACAGCATCTGGAAACAATGTGTTGATGATAACTATTTCTCTGGTTTCACAGCTTTCAATCCAATGGTAAAAACCACGTCTTATTCTTTCAATATAGCCTTCGTCCAAAAGTTGTTTAATGTCGGCATAATATAGCTTGGCTTTAAGAATTTCGGCAGTAGACATCACATAATGATGTTGCTCAAAAATCTTTTTCACCACTTTAATATCATTTTCACGCAGCATTCGCACACCTCTACTTAATTGCCTCAAATTCGTTAATCGGTCGGGTACTTTACTATATTATTATATACTATTTTCATATAGAAAGTCAATAGCGAACTACCCACTTGTTTGTTTCCAAGTGGGTAGTTCGCTATTGATAAGGTGAATGGCTTGTCCACAATTGAAGCATACGGGGCTGATATTGAATTAGACAGCAACTTGAAATTTTGTTGAAGCGATAGCGTATAGATTTATAGTCCGTTCTATCTCTCCAACCTCGATAGAATAAGGCTTTTCGGCATTTTCCTCGTTGCCAGAGCCGTCGTACTTTTTAATTCTGTCGAGCGTCGAAAAGCTATGTATTTTTAAGCCAAATACCTCACGCTTGTCCTCGTATTTGATACATTGGAACATTTCCGATGCTTCTCTGGGCACCGAAGAGCTGGCGCACATGGAAATGATATGCGCAATGGTTCATCAGCTTACAAGAAAGCTGACGCCCGAGGAAATTAACGCAAGCGGATTTGCGCCGTACTTTGTAGACCATACAAATGCTGTTTATCAAGTTGCGGCTTCTGGTGCTCCGTGGACGGCGACATATTATCAGTCGAAGGGCGATGTTATAACCGATTTACACGAGGATTTGGCAGCCGAACAAAAAGCGCGCGTCACATACGATAACCTTTTAAGGCTTATTGACGACCCCGATATTACGGAACCGTTAAAATTCCTGCGTGAGCGTGAGGTTGTGCATTATCAGCGTTTCGGCGAGGCGCTGCGTTTGTCAACAGACAGACTTGACTGCAAGAACTTCTATGCATTCAATCCCGGATTTGATAAATAACTCATATAACAGCAAGCTTCTGTTACCGAATGGCGGCAGAAGCTGCTTTTTTATGCATTTACTGCTTGAAAAACTGCATATTATCGTGTATAATATAATTCATATATTAGGGGAGCAGGTGCGCTATGACAAGAAAGCAGGCAAGAGAAGAGGCTTTTATTCTTGTTTTTGAAAAGGAATTTAACGGAAATACAACCGATGAGATATTGGAATCAGCCGCAGAGGCGAGGGACCTTGAGCCGGACGATTATGTGAAGACGGTATTTTGCGGTGTGTATGACCGTTTATCGGAGCTTGACGGAGTGATTTCGGAAAATTCCGTAGGTTGGTCTATCAACCGTATATCAAAAACCGCATTATGCATATTAAGACTTGCGCTTTATGAAATCAACTATATGGATGATATTCCCGTGTCGGTTTCGATAAACGAGGCGGTCGAGCTTGCGAAAAAATATGCGACAAAGGACGACGCTTCCTTTGTCAACGGTATTTTATCAACGGTTGTTAAAAAGAGTAAATGAACAGCGTAATAAGCGTAAAGCAGTTAAATCTGTATGTCAAGTCTTTGCTTGACGGTCAGCCGTTACTGCAAAGCACTGTGGTTACGGGTGAGATCTCAAATTTTAAAAATCATTACGCAAGCGGACATTGGTACTTTACTTTAAAGGATAAGGACGCCGCAGTGCGCTGTGTTATGTTCCGCTCAAACGCGGCGGAATGTGATTTTATTCCGTGCGACGGTATGCAGGTGGTAATAGTCGGCAGAGTGTCGCTTTATGAAAAGGACGGTCAATATCAGTTATACGCTGAAAGAATGCTTGCGGCAGGCGACGGACTTGCGGCGCTTAAATTTGAAGAAATTAAGGCAAAGCTTGAAAAGGAAGGGCTCTTTAATCCCGAAAACAAGCGGCCTTTACCTGCTTTTCCGAAAAAAATTGCGGTAGTTACTTCGGATACGGGTGCTGCGGTCAAGGATATTATAAGTATCCTCGGAAGAAGATGGCCCGCAGCGGAGATTATTATGTGTCCTGTCGCTGTGCAGGGCAGTGCGGCGGTCGCAAGTATGCTTGACGCCCTTGACCGTATTTATGCGCTCGGTACGGCGGACATTATAATAATAGGTCGAGGCGGCGGTTCCGCCGAGGACCTCAGTCAATTTAACGACGAAACGCTTGCAAGGAAGATTTACGAATCGCCCGTACCCGTAATTTCGGCTGTCGGTCACGAAACGGATTTTACCATTGCGGATTTTGTGGCGGATATGCGCGCACCAACGCCGTCTGCGGCGGCAGAACTTGCCGTGCCTGACAGTGCGGAGCTTTACGAACGCATACAAAACGGCAGACTGCATTTGCGCTCGGCGCTTACCGCCAATTACGAACGGTCTAAGGCAAGGTATCTTTCCGCTAAGGCTTCTGTTTTTTTAATAAATCCGTTAAATGAAATTGTCGAAACAAGGGCCGAAAGTACGGACAAAGCCGCCGATTTGCTCATATCGGCTTTTTCTTCTTATTTGGAGAAAAGCGCCGCACGCCTTTCGGAAAACTCCGCGCGGCTTGACGCATTAAGTCCCCTTAAGGTTATGAGCAGGGGCTATGCGTATGTCAGCAAAAACGGTAAAACGGTAAAGAGCGTTGATGACGCCGATAACGGCGATATAATTAATGTAAGATTTAATGACGGTAATGCCGATTGTAAAATCATTAAAAAGGAACGATTGATTTGAGTAAGAGTGTTGATTTTGAAAAATCGTTAGACGAGCTTGAAAAAACAGTAGCCCGGCTTGAAAAGGGCGATATATCGCTTGATGAGTCGGTAAAGCTCTTTGAAAAGGGTATAAAGCTTTCGGACGATTGCCGAAAAATGCTTCAAAATGCCCGTCAGAAAATAGTAACGCTTACCGAAGCGGAAAAGGAAGCGAATGATGATGAAGCTGATTGACGGTTACAGACCGCTCGTAGAGGAAAAATTGAACGCTTTAATACCGAAAAGCGGATATTCCGCTTGCGGTGACGCAATGCGTTACAGTCTGCTTTCGGGCGGAAAACGGATAAGACCGATTTTACTGCTTGAATTTTATAAGCTTTGCGGCGGCGAGAACCTAAATGCTCTGAATTTTGCCGCGGCTATCGAAATGATACATACCTATTCGCTTATTCACGACGATTTGCCATGTATGGATAACGACGATATGCGCCGAGGTAAGCCCTCGTGCCATAAGGCTTTCGGCGAAGATACCGCATTGCTTGCGGGTGACGCCTTATTGACTCTTGCGTTTTCGGTTGCCGCAAAAACAGAGGGTATAGAGTGCGGCAGGATTTCAAGGGCAATGGGTATATTGGCAGATAAGGCGGGAGTTTGCGGTATGATAGGCGGTCAGGTTATGGACCTGCGGTTTGAAAAAACCGGAGCCGAACCCGATGAGCTTAAAGAAATGTATTTAAAGAAAACTTCCTGTTTGCTTGAGGCGGCTGCAATGTGCGGATGCGTTCTTGCGGGTGCTGATGACGGAGCTGTGCAAAAAGCGTCCGAATACGCAAAAAGCGTAGGTCTCGCTTTTCAGATTATTGATGATATACTTGACTGCACCGCAGATGAAAAAACTTTGGGTAAACCCGTCGGAAGCGACGCCAAAAACGGCAAAACAACCTTTGTTACGGTCTACGGTATGCGGAAGGCAAAGGAAATTGCCGCTGAGCTTACGGACAGGGCAGTAATGCTTTTAGAAGAATTTGACGGCGATACCGAAAATTTAAAGGAACTTACAAAATATTTACTTAACAGAAATTATTAAAGGAATGTAATTATAATTGGAGTACGAGCTTTTAAGCCGAATAAAATCGCCTGACGATTTAAAAGAGCTTAACGATACACAAATGCCGCTTTTGTGTCAGGAGATAAGGGACTGTATTGTGCATACGGTCTCCAAAAACGGGGGACATTTAGCGTCCAATTTAGGCGCTGTTGAGCTTACGGTAGCTATGCACCGCAGTTTTTCCTCACCCGAGGACGCAATAATATTTGATGTAGGGCATCAGTGCTATACCCATAAGCTTCTTACCGGAAGATTTGATAAATTTTCAACCATAAGAACCGAAAACGGTCTTTCGGGCTATATGCGTCCGGACGAAAGCGAGCATGACCCGTTTATTACGGGCCACAGCAGTAATTCCATATCGGCGGCTTACGGAATTTACCGCGCAAAAAAGCTGAAGGGCGAAAGCGGCACAGCCGTTGCCGTAATAGGAGACGGAGCAATGACGGGCGGTATGGCGTATGAGGCGCTTAATAACGCAGGCTCCGGCAGGAGCAATTTTATTGTTGTGCTTAACGACAATAAAATGTCTATTTCAAGAAATGTCGGCGCACTGGCGAGAACCTTTACAAAAATGCGTAACAAACCGCATTATCACGCTTTTAAATTTGCGCTCAGCCATTTTTTGCTTGCAATTCCGTTTATCGGAAAGTCGCTAAATAATGCTTTTTTTCAGATTAAAGAGGGCATTAAGGGTCTTGTTTATAAAAATAATGTTTTTACGGCGCTCGGGTTCAATTATTTAGGACCCGTGGACGGGCATAATATTAAGGCTATGGAACAGCTTTTTAAAGTTGCCAAGACCTATACAAGACCTTCGTTCATTCATGTTATAACAACCAAGGGCAAGGGTTATGCGTATGCCGAATCCTCGCCTAAAGATTATCACGGCGTATCGCCGTTTGATGTAAGCCGCGGCACTGAAGAAACAGGCAGAAAAACTTTTTCGGATGTTGCGGGAAAAACGCTTTGCGCTCTCGCAATGAAGGATAACCGTATTTGCGCCATTACCGCCGCAATGACATCGGGAACGGGACTTACGGAATTTGCGAGCCTTTATAAAAACAGATTTTTCGATGTCGGCATTGCGGAACAGCACGCCGTCACATTTTCCGCGGGACTTGCAAGCAAGGGACTGAAACCCTTTTTTGTGGTTTATTCCTCTTTTTTACAAAGAGGCTTCGATCAGGTGATACACGATATTGCCATCGGCGGCTTTTCCGTAAAGTTGCTTATTGACCGTGCGGGTATCGTAGGCGAGGACGGAGAAACGCATCAAGGACTTTTTGATGTTTCGTTTTTGACATCGGTTCCCGGCGCTGTCATATATTCGCCGTGCTATTACGGCGAGCTTGAATATTACATACGGCTTGCGTCCGAGCTTGACGGGCTGTGCGCCGTAAGATACCCGAGGGGATGTGAAAAGAAAGACCCGGGGCTTGATTACACGGGCGATTATACAGTACTTTCGGGTTCGGGCAAAAAGGCGATAGTTACCTACGGCAGACTTTTTTCCGACGCGCTTGAAGCTAAGGAGCAGGTGCCGGATTTGAATATTGTCAAGCTTAATAAAATTTACCCCATATCGGATGAGCTGATAAAAACGCTTAAGGGTTACGGTGAAATTCACTTTTTTGAAGAAAGCGTTAGAAACGGCGGCATAGGGGAGCTTTGCGCAGCAAAACTGCTTGAAAGCGGATATAACGGTATATACCGTATACATGCGGTGGATAATAAATTTGTCCCGACGGCAACAGTTACCTCGGCTATTGCAGGTTGCGGACTTGATACAGACAGTATGATTTCGGCGGTGAAAAACGATGAGTGATAAAAAAAGGCTTGATGCCGTGCTTTTTGAAAAGGGTTTTACCGAAAGCCGCGAGAAGGCTAAGGCGCTCATTATGGCGGGAATTGTATATGTCAACAATCAAAAATCCGATAAACCGGGTAACACGTTAAAAGATGACGATATTATTGAGGTCAGGGGCGAGACCCTTAAATATGTAAGCCGCGGCGGATTAAAGCTTGAAAAGGCAATAAAAAGCTTTGATATTGAGCTTAACGGCTGTGTATGCGCGGATATAGGCGCCTCAACCGGCGGATTTACCGACTGTATGCTGCAAAACGGCGCGGTAAAGGTTTATTCCATCGATGTCGGCTACGGTCAGCTTGCGTGGAAGCTCAGAACAGACAGCCGTGTTGTAAACCTTGAAAGAACTAATTTCAGGTATGTGACCGAGGAGCAGGTTCCCGATAAGCTTGATTTTGCCTCGGTAGATGTTTCGTTTATTTCGCTTTATCATATTTTTCCTGCTCTCCGTCCGCTTTTAAGAGACGGTGGCAGGGCAGTATGCCTTATAAAACCACAGTTTGAGGCAGGCAAGGAGTTTGTCGGAAAAAAGGGCGTTGTAAGGGACGAGAGCGTTCATATCGCGGTTATTGAAAAAATAATCGGTCTTGTAAAGGAAAACAATTTCTCACTTTTGGGGCTTGACTATTCGCCGATAAAGGGTCCCGAGGGTAATATTGAGTATTTATGCTATATTGAAAAAAGCGACACGCCCGTAAACCTGTGTACCGTTACCGCAAAACAGGTTGCGGACGCATCGCATATCGACTTAAAGAGGTGATTGCGTTATGAAAATTGCCGTATTGCCGAACCTTGATAAACGGGGTTCCTCGGAAGTGGTGGATAAGCTCGGCGTTATACTTAAAAACGAGGGTATAGAAGCCTATCTGCCCGAAAGCATTAAGGCGGCAGGCTTTGAAAATATGCCCGAAGATAAGCTTTATAAAAACGCCGACCTTATAATTACCATAGGCGGAGACGGTACAATTATCAGATACGCAAAGCGCGCGGCGCTTGACGATAAGCCGGTACTCGGCATTAACGCAGGCAGGGTAGGCTATCTTGCGAATATTGAGCAAAACGAGCTTTCCTTGCTTTCAAAGCTTAAAAAGAAAGAATATTTTGTTGAAAAAAGAATGATGCTTTCAGTTTCCGTATGCGAAAACGGCAGGAAAATCAGCGAATACAACGCCCTTAACGACGCTGTTATAACAAGCGGTTTTATTTCAAGGATTATTGATATTTCTGTTTATCTCGGCAGAGATTCGATAAGCTACCGTGCGGACGGGTTGATAATGTCCACACCTACGGGGTCTACGGCATATTCAATGTCGGCAGGCGGACCTATTATCGATCCGCTTACGGAATGTATGTGCATTACGCCGATTTGCTCACATTCGCTTTCGGCAAAGCCGATTCTTTTGGGCGCTGACAATACCGTAAAGCTTAAAGCCTTTTCAAAAAAGAGAACCGACATTTATCTTACGGTGGACGGCAGAAAGGTTTGCAGTGTTAAGCCGTATACGGATATTTATATTTCAAAATCAAAGCAGTTTGTAAAGCTTATCCGCCTTAATGACAGGTCGTTTTACAAAACGCTTTCCAATAAATTCAGGGATGGCAGGAGTATGTAGCTATGAAAGGAAAAAGACAGGAAGTAATACTGCAGCTTATCAAGGAAAAAATTTATTTAACGCAGGAGGATCTGCAAAGCGAGCTTATAAGGCTCGGATATAATGTAACGCAGTCCACGGTTTCAAGGGATATAAAGGAATTGCGAATCGTAAAGGGACACGATTCCGAGGGAAATTACCGCTATATCGCAAGCGATTCCGTTTCAGGGACAGGTCATTCCAACGAGCATTACCGCGATATATTTTTCCGTGCGGTTAAAAGCGTTGCGTTTGCGCTTAATAATGTGGTTATAAAATGCTATACGGGTATGGCTTCAAGCGCCTGCGTTGCTCTTGACGAGTTGTTCGGCGATATGATGTTAGGCTCGCTTGCCGGCGAGGATACGATAATAATAGTAACAGGCAGTGAAATGCAGTCCGCCGCGCTTACGGGTGAACTTAAAAGGCTTTTAAAGTAAGGTAATTAAAAATGCTTAAATTTCTTCATATTGAGAATATAGCCGTTATTGAGTCTTCGGATATTGAATTTACCGAAGGCTTTAATGTGCTTACCGGCGAGACAGGCGCCGGAAAATCAATAGTGATAGACGCTATCAATGCGGTATTGGGCGAGCGTACCTCAAAAGAGCTTATCCGTGCAGGATGTGATACGGCGGAAGTTTCCGCAGTTTTCGGAAATTTCGGCAGTGACGACCTTGAAATGTTAGCCTCTTACGGAATTGCCCCCGACGAAGACGGAAACATAGTGATTATGCGGCGGCTTTCGCAAAGCGGTAAAGGACTTATCAAGCTTAATAACCGCCCCGTTACGGTTTCAGAGCTTAAGACTGTCGGCAAACAGCTTGTTAATATTCACGGTCAGCACGACAGCCAAAGCCTGCTTGACCCCGAAAAGCATGTAGGATACATAGACGCCGTAGCCGACGACGACCCTATCAAGGGCAAGTATTATGCGGAGTTCAGAGAGCTTAACTGTATAAGACGGGAGCTTGCGAACCTGGAGACCGACGCAGACGAAAAGGTGAGACAGACCGAGCTTTTGAAATATCAGATAAACGAGCTTGGCGCGGCTGATATAAAGGTCGGGGAATATGCTAAGTTAAAGCAGAAGCTTCAAATCGCAAAAAGCTATCAGGCAACCGTTTCCGCCCTGGCGGAAGCGTACACGGCGCTTAACGGCAACGACGATGAAAACGGTGCGGCGGCTCTTGTGGCAGAGGCGGAAAAATCCATTTCCCGTATAAAATCTGACGAGTGGGAAAAGCAATCGGTAAAGCTTAGCGGCATCAGGGCGGAAATTGAAGAGGTAAGCGCCGCCATATCGGATTTTCTCGACAATTCCGAATATTCGGATATTGATATAGACGCCGTAAATTCAAGACTTGATTTTCTTGATAAGCTTATGTTAAAATACGGTAACGGAGAGGAAAGCCTGATAAAATATTTGTCGGACGCCGAAATAAAGCTTGAAAAGCTCGATTTTTCCGATAAAAGGATAGCCGAACTGTCGGACAGTCTTGACCATTCGACCGAAAGGCTTATAAAATTGGGTGAAGAGCTTACGGAAGTCCGTAAAAAAGCGTCCGAACGGTTTTCCGCGCAGGTCTGCGAAATACTTAATTACCTTAATATGCCGCAGGTTCGTTTTACCGTTAAAGCCGAAAAGGGCAGATACACCAAAAACGGGTGCGACAATATTGAATTTATGATTTCGGCGAATAAGGGCGAAAGCGTAAAGCCACTTGCGAAAATTGCTTCGGGCGGCGAGCTTTCCCGTGTTATGCTTGCCATTAAAAGCGTATTGCTTGATAATGATAAGGTAGGCACAATGATATTTGACGAAATTGATACGGGTATAAGCGGATACACGGCAGGCAAGGTGGGCGTACAGCTTAAAAAGGTTTCTGTCAACCGTCAGGTAATCTGCGTAACGCACTTGGCGCAGATAGCCGCAATGGCCGACAACCATCTGCTTATTGAAAAAAATGTTTCCTCGGGCAGGACATTTACTAAGGTAAGTCCGCTTTCGTACGAGGGACGGATAAATGAAATAGCACGGATTATGTCGGGCTCCGAAATGACGGAGAGCCTGTATAATTCGGCAAAGGAATTATTGGATAGGAGTAGAACAGTATGAAAATTTATGACGAACTTGTAGCCAGAGGGCTTATAGCGCAGGTTACGGACGAGGATGAAATAAGAGAGCTTATAGACAACGGCAAGGCTACCTTTTATATAGGCTTTGACCCCACGGCAGACAGCCTTCATGTAGGTCATTTTATGGCTCTGTGCCTTATGAAAAGACTGCAAATGGCAGGCAACCGCCCGATTGCGCTTATCGGCGGCGGTACGGGCTATATCGGCGACCCGTCGGGCAGGTCGGATATGCGCTCTATGATGACGCCCGGGCAAATTCAGCACAACTGCGAATGCTTTAAAAAGCAGATGAGCCGTTTTATAGAGTTCGGCGAGGGCAAGGCGCAAATGGTAAATAACGCCGACTGGCTTTTAAAGCTTAATTATATTGAGCTTTTGCGTGATGTGGGCGCTTGCTTCTCGGTCAATAATATGTTAAGAGCCGAATGTTATAAACAGAGAATGGAAAAGGGCTTAAGCTTCCTTGAGTTTAACTATATGATAATGCAAAGCTACGATTTCTACCATCTGTATAAGGAATACGGCTGTAATATGCAGTTCGGCGGAGACGACCAGTGGTCAAATATGCTTTTCGGCAGCGAGCTTATACGCAAAAAGCTCGGTAAGGACGCATACGCTATGACAATAACCCTGCTCCTTAATTCCGAGGGTAAGAAAATGGGTAAGACCGCCTCGGGCGCCGTGTGGCTTGACCCCGAAAAAACATCGCCTTACGAGTTTTATCAGTATTGGCGCAATGTTTCGGATATGGATGTTTTGAAGTGTATAAGAATGCTTACCTTCCTTCCGCTTGAAGAAATCGACAAGATGGATAAATGGGAGGGCAGCCAGCTTAACACCGCAAAGGAAATACTTGCGTTTGAGCTTACAAAGCTTGTTCACGGCGAGGAAGAGGCGAAAAAGGCGCAGTCCGCTGCACGGGCAATCTTCACGGGCGGCGGCTCGCACGAAAATATGCCTACCACCACGCTTACGGACGGTGATTTTACCGACGGCAAAATCGGCGTGCTTGATATGATGGTCAAGGCAGGTCTTGCCGCTTCAAAGGGCGAGGCGAGACGGCTTGTGGTTCAAGGCGGAGTGAGCATTAACGACGAAAAGGTAACAGAACCCACCCTTGCGCTTGAAAAAGAAAGCTTCGAAAAAGAGGTTATTTTAAGAAAAGGCAAAAAGGTTTTCCATAAGTTCAGCGTATAAAAAAACGGCACGGGATTTCCGTGCCGTTTTTTTAAAGTATTATAAGCTCTTTCGGACTTTCGGTTATATCTACACAGCCGCCGTCGGTTACAAAGACCATATCCTCGATTCTGACGCCGAATTTATTTTCAATGTAAATTCCCGGCTCAACCGTCATAACGGTTCCGCTTTTTAAAACCGTGCCGCAGCGAGGGCTGAAGTTTGGATGTTCGTGTATCTCTATTCCCACGCTGTGACCGAGCGCATGGCCGAAGCAGTTTTTGTAGCCCGCGCCGTCTATAATATCACGTGCGGTCTTGTCAATTTCACTGCATACGGCGCCGCTCCTAATCTTTTTAATTGCGGCAAGCTGTGTGGTTAAAACGGTGTTATAAACAAGTCTTTGCTCATCGCTTACACTGCCTAACGCTACGGTTCTTGTCATATCCGAACGGTAACCGCCCACAACAGCGCCGAAGTCCATTGTTATAAAATCACCGTATTCGATTTTTTTATCCGTCGGAACGCCGTGCGGCAGGGAGGAATTTTTGCCTGATACCACTATAAAATCAAAAGACACGCCCTCGGAACCTAAACGGCGCATAAAAAACTCCATATCAAGCATTATTTCCCGTTCGGTTCTGCCTATCGCTATCCGCTCGGTTATATAATCAAAGGTCTTGTCGGTAAGCTCCTGCGCCTTTTTTATAAGCGCAAGCTCGGCTTCCGTCTTCACGCTCCGCATTTCCCTTAACAGGCGGTCAAATTTACCGTCTTTCGATACCGTAATCGGTTCAAGCTCCCGTGACAGCGCATTGTACTTTCCGAGCGTAACGCTGTCGCACTCGATATAAAGCGCCGTAACGCCGCTTTTTTCGCATATTTCCTTTATTTCCGAATAGGGAGAAGTTGAGAGCATCACCTCGCAGTCGGATACGGTCTGCTTTGCCTTTTCGTAATATCTGAAATCAATTAAAAAATATGACTGCTCGGCGGTGACAAGCAAACAGCCGGCACTGCTTGAAAATTTCGTCAAATAAAATCTGTTCGGCTCGCTTAAAATAAGCAATGCCTCATTTTTCTTTAATTCTGTTTTAATTCTCGCTGTCGGTTTCATAGCTACCTCCGTTATAATCTGAAAATACACATCCGCAATAGTTTTGACGGTAAATTCCGTACTCTCTTGACAGCACTATCGAACGCTGATAACCGCCCCTCTTTTTAAAATCGGACGGCAGATACCTGACGCCTAAGCTTTTCGACAGCTCCTCGCCGATTGCGTTTATAAGCACGGGGTTTTTATGCGGACTTACCGTAAGCGTGGTCGCAAACAGGGAATAGCCGTTTTTTAATGCGTATTCGGCGGTGCGCTCCATACGGAGCTTAAAGCAGACATCGCATCTTTTGCCGCCCTCAGGCTCGTTTTCAAGTCCCTTCACCGCATTAAAATACATATCCGCGCTTATATCGTCTTCAACTATTTTTACATTTTTACAAAACGGTGCCGTGCCGACAAGCTTGTAAAGAGCATCAAGCCTTTTTGCGTATTCGTTACTGTCCGTGATGTTCGGGTTGCAGAAAAAAACCGTAATATCAAAATACTGCGATAAATATTCAAGCACGTAAGAGGCGCAGGGCGCACAGCAGGCGTGTAAAAGCAGGGCAGGACGGTTGCCGTCCGCACACAGCTCGCCGATAACACGGTCGGTTTCAAGTTGGAAATTAATCTTTTGCAAAGTATTCACCTTATACATTATTGTAGTAAAAAATGCAGTCCGAAAGAACTGCATTTAGTTTATTTTGAAGAGTTAATCATTGAGGTATAAATTTCGTCAAACTGCTTTTTGGCAGCTTCGGAAGCCTTGGTATTTGAAGCGACCGTAACACGGGTTTCGTTAAGAGACGAAATAAGCGTATCAAGCTCGGACAAAAAGTCCTCGGAGGTTGTTTTGATTTGCTTTTTAAGCTCTTCAAGGGAATTATGAGCCGTATCGATAGCGGAAAGATTTTTCGCCGTTTCGCTTTCGGCAAGCTCGGCGTTCTTACGGGAGTTTGCGGTTATTGCCTGCGCGTTTGCCTGTGCGACAAGGTAGAGCTTACCTATATTTTCGGACAAGCGCTCAATTTCCTCGTATTTTTCGTTATATTCGGCAAGCTTTTTGGAAATCTGCTCCTTTTCGGCATTAAGCTTATTAAGGCTTTCTTCGTTCAGCTTAAGCTCCGCCGCCAAAGAGTCCGTTTTCTCCGTAAGCTCTTTTTCTCTTTTTGAAAACCTGTTCTGTGATTTTTCTATGTATTCCATAACATCGCTGCAATTAAAACCAAGCAGACTTTTTCTGAAACCGACCGACATTTTTTTCGTCCCCTCAATGCATTTGACTACATTATAACAGTTTTTTTACCGTTTTACAAGGTTTTTATAACCGTTGACTTTTTTTATTTTTGATAGTATTATAATACCGAGGGTGAATTATGGAATTTAAAGAATTAAGACGAAAAGTAATAAAAAAGTATTTTTCAAATATGAACGACCGCCAGTTTGAGGCGGTAACAACGGTTGAGGGGCCCGTGCTTGTGCTTGCCGGTGCCGGAAGCGGAAAAACAACGGTGCTTGTAAATAGAATCGCAAATCTTGTTAAATTCGGCAATGCGTACAACAGCGATTATTGCCCGAACCTCCCTGACGACCTTATTAAAACAGGTGAGGACTACATAAACGGCGTTACGGATTTTGTCCCAAACGGCGTATTCAGCGTTTACCCCGTAAACCCCTGGAATATCCTTGCCATTACCTTTACAAATAAGGCGGCAAACGAGCTTAAGGAACGAATTTCCTTAAAGCTTACAGACGGCGGCGAAGATATATGGGCAGGTACTTTTCACTCTGTTTGCGGAAAAATACTGCGCCGCTACGGCGACAGGCTGGGTTACACCTCGCACTTTACTATTTACGATACGGACGACCAGCGCCGTCTTATGAAGGATATACTGCGGAATAATGAAATTGATGAAAAGATTTATCCCGTGAAAAGCATACTTTCGGCAATATCGGGAGCTAAGGACTCGCTTATAACTCCGAAAGAGTATAAGGAAACTGCCGGAAACGATACAAGGCAGAAAACCATAGCGCAGCTTTATGAAATTTATCAAAACAGGCTTAAAAGCGCCGACGCTATGGATTTTGACGATATGATAGTAAACACGGTAAGGCTTTTGAAGTCGGACAGCGAGGTTTTGGCATACTACACCGACAAATTCAAGTATGTTATGGTAGACGAATATCAGGACACCAACCACGCCCAGTATGTTTTGGTAAGCCTTCTTGCCTCAGGCTTTAACAATCTGTGTGTTGTGGGTGACGACGACCAGAGCATTTACCGCTTCAGGGGCGCCACCGTTGAAAACATACTTAATTTTGAGGATGAGTACAGGGGCGCTAAGGTAATAAGGCTTGAACAGAATTACCGTTCCACCTCCAATATACTGGACGCCGCCAATGCCGTTATAAGCAATAATGTCGGGCGCAAGGGCAAGGAGCTGTGGACTGACAACGGCGTAGGCGACAAAATCGAGGTCTATACCGCCGAGGATGAGCGGGGCGAGGCTCGTTTTGTGGCTCAAAAAATTCTTGAAAGCGTAAGGGAGGGCGCAAGTTTTTCCGATAATGCGGTGCTTTACCGAATGAACGCCCAATCCGGCTCGCTTGAAAATGTATTTTTGAGAAGCGGAATATCCTATCGTGTAATCGGCGGAATGAAATTCTTTGACCGCAAGGAAATCAAGGATGTTATAGCTTATATGCAACTTATAAACAATAACAGCGATGATCTGCGGCTGCGCCGTATAATTAACGAGCCGAAACGGGGAATAGGCCCCACTACCGTAAACAATGCCGCCGCAATAGCGGCTGAGCTTGGCGTGCCTATTATCGAGGTTTTAAGGCGCGCGGATGAATTTGATGGCATAAACCGTGCAGCAGGGAAGCTAAAAAGCTTTTGCGAGCTTATAGATACGCTTACCGAGTTTTCCGAGGAAAACTCTATTTCAGACCTTTATACGGAAATTCTTGAGCAAACGGGTTACAGAACAAGTCTTACAGTTAATGAAGAAGACAGTGAAAGACTTGAATACCTCGACGAATTCGCCACAACTATCGCACAGTATGAAGAAGACACAGAAGAACCGACTTTATCCGAATTTCTTGAACAGTTGGCGCTTGTAAGCGATATTGATTCGCTTAACAGCGATGATGATAAGGTTGTGCTGATGACGGTACATTCGGCAAAGGGTCTTGAATTCAACAATGTATATCTTATAGGTATGGAGGAAGGAATTTTCCCGGGAAATCAGTCAATATATTCGGGCCCCGAGGAAATAGAGGAAGAACGGAGACTTGCATATGTTGCGATTACAAGGGCAAAAAAGCATCTGACTGTTACAAACGCATATACAAGAATGTTATTCGGCTGTACGGGAAGAAATATGCCCTCAAGATTTTTAAAGGAAATTCCCGAACAGCTTTGCAGTACCTCGGGAATGAGATTTTCCTATTACGGCAACACCGATTACGGGAATAAGACCGCCGAAAAGCGGGATATTTCTTTCGGAAAATCACTGCACAGTATTAAAAAACCGACCGCAAATTACAGCGTCGGTCAGCGAGTTAAGCACTCGACCTTCGGGGAGGGTATGGTTATTTCCGTTACTCCCATGGGTGCGGATAATCTACTTGAAATTGCGTTTGACAACGTGGGTACTAAAAAGCTTATGTCCAACTACGCTAAATTAACGATTATTTAATAATTTAGGTATCTTATTTTCAAATTTTAATGCTAATATATGAAGTAAAGATAAAATAAGCAAATTTTGTATTTCGGAAGGTAACGGTGATTTTTATGACAGCCACAAGCTCTGCGGTTAAGCACACGGCAAAAACCGCGCTTAAAAATAATTGGCCGAAAGCGGCGGCGGTGTGCGTTATACCGGTTTGCGCATGGCTTATTGTCGGTTTGACGACTTCATTGACAGCTTTTGTTGCAAACGAGGCTGTCGGTATGGTTTTGTTTGCCGTTTTGTCATTTTTTCTTTTATTGCCGCTTTTTTTGGGTGTAATAAGGTTTTTTTGGAGAATGATTTTCGGCGCGGATGACTCGCCTGTTTCGGTTTTTTACTGGTTTTCGGGTAAAAGCAATTATTTGCGTGCCGTTAAGCTGGAGCTTTTGCTTGCGGTTCGTGCGCTGTTTTTCGGCGTGATACTTTTTATACCGGCAATGATCGTGGATTTGTTCTCAGGCTCGTTTTTGTACGACGCCCTTAAAATTCCGATTCCGCTTTGGACCTCTAATCTCTATTATCTTTCGCTTTTTCTTAAATCGGTCGCTTCCGTTATACTCGCCTTTGTTATGGCAAGGTACTATATTGCTCCGTTCCTTTTGATTGCGGACGAGGATATGGACGCCGCCGAGGCTATTCATATGTCCGATGTAATATCGAAGTCAACAATGCTTGATTTTATATATTTGTTTTTTAGCCTGCTCGGATGGATAATACTTTCCGTTCTTATAATTCCGATTATGTTTACACTTCCTTATATTATTACTTCCGTAAGCGTTCATACACGGTTTGCGGTTGCGGAGTATAACAAAAGGGTTGATAAGCAAAATTCCGACACATTCCCGACCTTTGTGGCAGGTATATAACTATGATAATTTTAGCATCCGCTTCACCGAGGCGAAAAGATCTGCTGCGGCTTATCACCGAGGAATTTGAGGTTTTTCCGTCCGATTGCGACGAGAGCCTGCCGGACGGTTTGCCGATAACCGAATTTCCCGAATACATTGCGCGTGAAAAGGCAATTTCGGTTTCGCATAAATTTCCGCACGGTACGGTAATAGGCGCCGATACGGGCGTGTTTTCGGGCGGCAAAATTTTAGGCAAGCCCACAAGCGAACAAAATGCCCGAGAAATGCTCGGCAGTCTTTCGGGAAAAACACATAAGGTTATAACAGGCTGCGCCGTTGTTAAAAACGGTATATGCCTGTCGTTTTCAGAAGAAACGACGGTGGAGTTTTATCCGCTTACCGAAAAAGAGATAAATGATTATTTGCTGACAGGTGAGCCGTTTGACAAAGCCGGTGCTTACGGTATTCAGGGTAAGGGCGGTTTGCTTGTAAAACGGATTGGCGGCGATTATTTTAATGTCGTCGGTCTTCCCGTAGCAAGGCTTAAACGATTTTTAAACGAAATGCCATAGAGCTTTAAAAGCCCTATGGCATTTTTTATACCTTAAATTATATAACCGCCGTTAATTCCTAAAACCTGACCTGTTATGTATTCCGCGGCAGGGGAGGAGAGGAACAATGCGGCAGAGGCGATTTCGTTTGCATTGCCGATTCTGCCGAGGGGTATTTCCTCAACAAAAGCGTTAAGGTCTTCAACCGAAAGGTTTGAATTCATAGCGGTTTCAATAAGACCGGGGGCAATACAGTTTACGGTAATTCCGCTTGGGGCAAGCTCTTTTGCAAGCGCTTTTGTAAGTCCTATAACGCCTGCTTTTGCGGCGGAATAGGCAACCTCGCACGAGGCGCCTACCTGACCCCACATTGATGAGATATTTATTATTGTACCCGATTTTTGGTTTACCATTACTGGAGTGACCGATTTGCAGCAGTTAAAAACTCCTTTTAAGTCAATGTCTATAATGCGGTCAAAATCAATTTCGTCGGTATCGGTTATGAGACCCTGATAGGCAACGCCTGCATTATTTACAAGTACATCAATACTGCCGAATTTGTAAAGGGTCTCTTTTACCATAAGGTCTACTTCCATTTTATTTGCCACATTCGCCTTTTGGGTTATAACGGAGTAACCGTTGCTTACAAGCGAACTGCAGAGCAGACTTGCCGATTCATAGGACTCGTTATAATTGATTACAACATTATATCCCTTACCCGCAAACATAATTGCCGTTGCCGCACCGATACCCTTTGACGAGCCTGTGACTATTACCGTCTTTGCCATATGTTCTCCTCATTTCATAATCTGTCTTAATAGAAATAAGTATACCATAATTTTCAAAAAAAATAAAGAACAAATTACAACAATTTGGGTTTACATAATGAGAGTATCGGCACATATTGTGTGGTTTACATAAATAGTTTACATAACATTTACCAATACCAAAATTCGCAGTTGACATAAAAGAGAAAATGTAGTATCATAATCTTGTTATCGCAAAGTAGGGATTGAGTTAAACTCATTACTCTTTACTGACTTTTGATATAAAGTTTACATAACAACAGTTTTATCAACATTTTGTATGCCGCTATATGTATTTAAACTAAATATAGTTAAAAAACTTTCGGTATATCTTGTCCCGTTTTCGCATAGTATTATTTAGAAACGGGAGTGATTATATGCGAAAGGGTACTGTTTTAAGTATCAAGAGTTTGAAGATAGGCAATTTTATCGCAAAAAATAATGTTCTTGTTATCTTGGTTGCCTTGTTCATTGCGGGAATTGCCGCAGGTACATTTTCATATCATAAGGTGCATATCCTTGCCGAGTATTCGAATACATATATAGAGAGATTTATTTCGCAAAGATTTGAGTCTTCTTTTTTTTCGGTTGTACTCAATTCCTTTATGGAATCAATGCTTATGCTGCTTATTCTTTTTACATTCGGTACTTCAATGATGGGGGTTATTTTGGCTCCGTTTTCTCTTTTTGCAAGGGGCGTGCTTTACGGCAGTGTTACAGCATTACTTTATTCCGATTATTCGGTAAAGGGCATTGCTTTTAATGCGGTGCTGGTACTGCCGCCTGCAATACTTCTTATTTCGGCGTTGCTTTTGGCGTCCCGTGAGTCGGTCAGATTTTCGCTTATCATTGCTAAAATGTCGCTTCCCGGTTCTTCACCGTTCAACCTTTCGGTTGATTTTAGAAGTTACTGCGGAAGATATTTATTCATTACTTTGCTTGTGCTTGCGTCCGCTTTGACAGACGCAGTTCTGTCCTGTTCGTTTATGAGCGGCTTAAAGCTGTAAAAAAATTTTAAGGAGGTGCAATAATGTCGGACACTGATAAATTCAAAGAATATTTGTTAAAGGTGAAAAAATCGTCCGCAAATACGGTTGAATCTTATCTTCGTGATGTAAACCAGTATTCCGCTTATTGCTCCGCCTCCGGTAAAAATATTGATTCTGCCGATAATGCGTTTTTACGCAGTTATCTTGACTATCTTACAGCTACGGGTAAGTCCGAAGCTACAAAGACCCGTATTCTCGCTTCGCTCAGGTGCTATTATAAATTCCTTACGCAAAGCGGAATTTCCGACGCCGATCCGGTCGAGGGCATAAAGCTTCAGCACGGTGAGAAGAAGCTTCCCGGAATACTTGATTCAAACGAGATTGTTCTGCTTTTGTCCCAACCCGACGGGAACGACTATAAAAGTGTAAGAGACAAGGCTATGCTTGAGCTTTTATACGCAACGGGGATAAAGGTTTCAGAGCTTATTGAGCTTACCGTAAGCGATATTAATCTTCAAATCGGTATTCTTCATCTACATAACGGAAAAAAGGAAAGAATAGTTCCTATGTATCCTGCGGCTGTCAAAACCGTAGCGGCGTATCTTGTAAATGTAAGACCCGCGATAGTTACGGATAAGGCGGAGGACAGGCTTTTTACAAATATGAGCGGACAGCCAATGTCAAGACAGGGCTTTTGGAAGATAATAAAACATTACTCGGAAAAGGCGGGTATTAAAAAGGATATTACGCCGCATACGCTCCGTCATTCATTTGCCGCGCATTTGCTTGAAAACGGCGCACAACTTAAGGATATTAAGGAAATGCTCGGTCATTCGGATATATCGTCCACACAGGTCTATGCGCAGTTTATGAAGAATAAATATACGATGGCGTACGCAAAATACCATCCGCTGGCAAAATAAAAAAAGGTCTCCCGAAAGAGACCTTTTTATTATTTAAAAGCTCATTATACTGTTCATATCATAAAGCCCCGGGGCTTTTCCGAAAAGGAATTTTGCGGCTCTTACAGCGCCGACGGCAAAAACCTCACGGGATTGCGCCGAGTGTGAAATTTTTATAACCTCATCGTGTCCGGCAAAAATGACCTCGTGTTCGCCGACAATAGTGCCGCCCCTTACCGAATGTATGCCGATTTCGTTCTTCGGGCGTTTTCTGCGGACGGAATGGCGGTCGTATTCGTAATTGAGCGTGTCGCCGAAAACGGAGTTCACTGCGTTCGCTAGCATTATTGCGGTGCCTGACGGTGCGTCTATTTTTTGATTATGATGCATTTCAACAATTTCAATATCAAAGCTGTCGCCCAATACGGCGGCGGCCTTTTTTGCAAGGCTCGCAACAAGATTTACGCCGATAGACATATTGAATGTGAAAAATACGGGTATTTCTTTAGAAGCCTGTTTGATTTTTTCAATCTGCCCGTCATCATAGCCTGTGGTGGCGATTACTGCCGGAATTTTATTTTTTACGGCGTAATCAAGAAGACCGTCAAGCATAGAGGTATGGGAAAAATCAATAATTATGTCGGCTTTTGTATTAATGTCCGAAAATGCGGAGAAGACAGGAAAATCCTCGCCGTTGTTAATTTTGTCAACGCCCGCGACGATTTTAATGCTTCCGTCCTCCTTGGCGGCATCGGCTACAAAGCCGCCCATTTTGCCGGACGCTCCGCAAAGAATTGCATTTATCATATTTTCACTTCCGTTTTATGAGTTTAAAGACATCCGCATTCCTTAAGTTTTTCCTTAAGCTTTGCTACCGCGCTTTCCGCCATCGGATAAAGGGGAAGTCTGCACGGACCCGCGTTCATTCCCAAAATATTCATAGCTTCCTTTACGGGAACGGGGTTTACATCACTGAACAGCGCATTCATAAGACCGGTATATTTAATCTGCGTTTCGGCAGCTTCCTTTGTATTGCCCGAAAGGTAATCGGCGCACATTTTATGCATAACTCCCGGTAATATGTTCGAAAGCACCGAAATTACGCCGATACCGCCGAGTGACATTATCGGAACGGTCTGGTCGTCGTTTCCCGAATATATATCAAGCTCATCACCGCAGAGATATTTTGTCTGTGCTACGGAGGATAAATCGCCGTTGGCTTCCTTTACCGCAACGATGTTCGGATGCTTTGATATTTCCTTATAGGTTTCCGGTTTTATCGCAACGCCGGTTCTTGAAGGAACATTATAAAGTATTATCGGTTTATCAACACGGTCCGCAATATAATTGTAGTGCGCCACAAGACCGTGCTGTGAGGTTTTGTTATAATAGGGAGTAACCATTAAAAAAGCGTCCGCTCCGGCATCCTCGGCGTCCTTGCAAAGGCCTACGGAGTACACGGTGTCGTTACTGCCGGTCCCTGCTATAAGCGGTACACGGCCGGCATTTGCTTTTGCGGCGGTTTTTATAACATTTACATGCTCCTCGTAGTTGAGCGTGGATTTTTCACCCGTTGTGCCGCAGATTACAAGGGCGTCTATACCGCCTGCTATCTGCTCGTCAACAAGAGAGGAAAGGCGTTCGAAGTTTACGCTTCCGTCATTGTTCATAGGTGTGATGAGTGCCGTGGCTGCGCCGGTAAAAATTCTCTTCTTCATAAAAGACCACTCCTTAAAATATGTTAATCCATATAACCCTTTGCGCAGAGCAGCTCGGCAAGCAGAACAGCGCCGCCCGCAGCTCCTCTTAAGGTGTTATGGGAAACGCAAACAAACTTGTAATCATACTGCGTATCCTCGCGAAGTCTGCCGACGGAAATTGCCATACCGCCCTCAAGGTCACGACAGAGCTTCGTCTGCGGCATATCGTCCTCGGTATAATAGTGGAGGAATTTTTTAGGTGCGTGGGGAAGTCCGAGTTTTTGCGGCTCGCCCGAATAGCTGTCCCAAATTTTAAGTATTTCTTCCTTTGTGGGTTTTTTCTTAAAATCAACGAAAACAGACGCCAAATGTCCGTCCGAAACGGGAACCCTTATGCACTGCGCCGTGAATTTGGGCTCGTCGGCGGGAACTATCTCACCGTCCTTTATTTTGCCCCAAATCTTAAGCGGTTCCTTTTCACTTTTTTCTTCCTCACCGCCGATATAGGGGATTACATTATCAATCATTTCGGGCCAGCGCTCAAAGGTTTTACCTGCACCCGAAATCGCCTGATAGGTAGACACAAGCACCTTGTCTAAACCAAACATTTCGTCAAGCGGATAAAGCGCAGGGACATAGCTTTGGAGCGAGCAGTTGGATTTTACGGCGATAAAGCCTCTCTTTGTGCCGAGACGCTTTCTTTGAGAGGGTATTACAGAGAGATGGTCGGAATTGATTTCGGGAATAACCATCGGAACATCGGGAGTAAAGCGGTGAGCGCTGTTGTTTGATACAACGGGGCACTCGTGCTTTGCGTATTTTTTCTCAAGCGCTTTTATTTCGTCCTTTTTCATATTAACGGCGCAAAAAACAAAGTCGACAAGACCTGTTATTTTATCAATATCCTTTTCGGCGTCCAAAACAGGCATAGCCTTTAAATTTTCGGGTATAGGCTCTTTCATTGCCCAGCGGCTGCCGATTGCCTCCTCATATGTTTTGCCTGCCGAATTCGCGCTTGCGGCAAGGGCTGTGACATTGAACCACGGATGATTATGGAGAAGCAGGGAAAAACGTTGACCTACCATTCCGGTGGCCCCTATTATTCCTACGCTGTATTTTTTCATTTTAAAACATTCCTTTCGGGGTTTCGTAAATTTGCACTTGATATATATTGTGTTATGCAATATAATTATACCTTGTAAATATTATTTGTCAATTTATTTTATGCTGAAAACAGAGAGAAGTTTAATTTTAAATGATGAAAACAAGCGATTTTTTTTATGATCTGCCAGAGGAGCTTATAGCGCAGACACCCGTGGAGCCGAGAAATTCATCACGGCTTATGGTCTTATCCCGTGACAGCGGTGCTGTTGAGCATAAGCACTTTTACAATCTGCCGGAGTTTTTAAAACCGGGCGACTGCCTTGTGCTTAACGATACAAGAGTTCTGCCCGCGAGAATGTACGGCGTCAGGGAAGACACAGGCGCGGTCGTTGAATTTGTATTGCTCCGCCAGCACGGCAATATGCTGTGGGAGTGCCTTGCGGGACCGGGGAAAAAGGCTAAGGAAGGATATAAATTCAAATTTTCCGATAAGCTTAGCGCTACCGTAACAGAGGTTATGCCCGACGGCAACCGAATGATAGAATTTCGGTGCGACGGCGATTTCTTTACGGTGCTTGACGAGGTGGGTCAGATGCCGCTTCCGCCTTATATAAAGGAAAAGCTTAAGGACAAGGAACGCTATCAGACAGTTTATTCCAAAGAGGCAGGCTCAGCCGCCGCTCCGACGGCAGGACTGCATTTTACAAAGGAAATGCTTGAAAGCATTAAAAAAAGCGGCGTGAATATTGCGTATGTTACGCTTCATGTGGGACTTGGTACATTCCGCCCCGTTAAGGTTGAGGATGTTACTAAGCATAAAATGCACACCGAGCATTTTTATATTCCCGGGGAGGCGGCGGATATTATTAATGAGACCAAGAAAAACGGCGGCAGGGTCATCTGTGTGGGAACAACCTCTTGCAGAACTGTGGAAAGTTGCGCCGCGAGGTACGGCGAGATACGCTCCTGCTCGGGAGATACCGATATTTTCATTTACCCCGGCTTCGAGTTTAAGTGTATGGACGGGCTTGTCACCAATTTTCATCTGCCCGAAAGCACGCTTATAATGCTTGTTTCCGCCTTTGCCGGATACGATAATGTTATGAACGCCTATAATACCGCCGTAAAGGAAAAATACAGATTTTTCAGCTTCGGCGATGCTATGCTGATTATATAAAGGAACGGTTAAATGTATAAGCTTTTAAAGGAAGAAGGCCGCGCAAGACGGGGCGAGTTCGTCACAAACAGGGGAACGGTACAGACGCCTGCGTTTATGAATGTAGCTACCGCGGCGGCAATTAAGGGAGCTGTTTCCGCACGGGATCTTGAAAATCTCGGCTGTCAGATAATGCTCTCCAATACTTATCATCTGCATGTAAGACCGGGGGATAAGGTAATCCGTGACTGCGGCGGACTGCATAAATTCACAACCTGGAACGGACCCATACTTACGGATTCGGGCGGATTTCAGGTGTTTTCTCTGGCGTCGCTCCGTCATATTACGGAGGAAGGCGTTACATTCGCTTCCCATGTAGACGGCAGGCGCATTTTTATGGGACCTGAGGAGAGTATGACCATTCAGTCTAACCTCGGTTCTACCATAGCGATGGCATTTGACGAATGTGTTGAAAATCCGGCCGAATACTCCTATTCAAAGGCATCCTGCGAGCGCACGACCCGTTGGCTTGTACGCTGTAAGGCTAAAATGGCGGATCTTAATTCAAGGCCCGATACAATAAATAGGGAACAGCTTTTGTTCGGTATAAATCAGGGCTGTACATACAGGGATCTAAGAATTGAGCATATGAAGCGAATAGCCGAGCTTGACCTTGACGGTTACGCCATAGGCGGTTTGGCGGTCGGCGAGCCAACCGATGTTATGTACGATATTATAGAGTGCGTAACGCCGCATATGCCCGAAAATAAAATCAGGTATCTTATGGGCGTCGGAACTCCCGCAAATATACTCAATGCCGTAGAACGGGGAGTAGACCTTTTTGACTGCGTAATGCCGAGCCGTAACGCAAGACACGGCCATCTGTTTACATCTAAGGGAATTATCAATCTTAATAACAAAAAGTACGAACACGATATGTCGCCGATTGATGAGGACTGCGGCTGTCCCGTATGCCGAAATTACAGCAGGGCTTATATAAGACATTTGCTTAAAAGTCAGGAAATGCTTTCTCAGCGTCTTACGGTTATGCATAACCTGTGGTTTTACAATCATCTTATGGAGGATATAAGAAACGCGCTTGATAACGGCAGCTTTGCGGAGTTTAAGCGTGAAAAGGAAATAATACTCTCGCAAAGAATTTAAAATAATTCTTGCAATAAAAGTAAATATAGGATATAATACTTTTAACAGTTATTTGGAGGGCAAAAATCAATGAATTTCAAGATTTATACGCTTGCCGCCGAAACAGCGGCAAAACAGGGCGGGGCACAGAGCATATTGGTAATGGTTCTTTACCTTGCGGTTATATTCGGAGCAATGTATTTCCTGCTTATCCGTCCCCAGCGCAAAAAGCAAAAAGAAGAAAAGAAGATGCGTGATAATCTTCAGGTCGGCGATGAAATAGTTACTATCGGCGGTATTTACGGAAGGGTAATTTCGCTTAAGGAAGACACTTTGGTTATTGAGTCCGCAAGCGACCATTCAAAGCTTACGGTTGCAAGATGGGCTTTACAGACAAATCTTACCGTTCACGACGATACGGCTTCTAAGTAAATAGAATAAGTTTTGTCCCTCCCGAATAGTAATGTACGGGAGGGATTTTTTGTGAATAATGAAATTTTAAAAAAGGGTATAAGCACAAAATATAAAATCATTTTAGGGGCTTTTTTAATAGGCGTTGCGGTCACTGCGGTGTTTATTGCCGTTTTTGCGGCGGTTATGTACTTTTTTGCGGCGGGATTTAAATATGCGGCGCTTTTTGCAACGCTTTCCGCGGCTTTCGGCGGTTTTGCCGCCTCGTTTTTTTTAGCAGGCAAATCGGGTAGCAGGGGCTGGCTTACGGGACTTATTACCGGAATTTGCGCTTTCCTTATAATAACTGTAATTTCACTTGCCGTAAACCACGGAGCAATGACAAACAATACATTGTTCCACCTTGTAATTATCGTTTTGGCTTCTGTTATAGGCGGTATTTTAGGAGTCAATAAACCGTCTGAGAAAAAATTTATCTGAATATGCTTTTAAACTTTTGCCAACAATAAATTATCGGATAAAAAACTTGACAATTACTGCATACGGATTGTACAATATATAATATGTTTTTTATTATGGGGCTATAGTGCCGTTCTGACGTGTCGGAACGGTATAAAATGATACATAAATTTGAAAAAATCGGAGGATAACTATTTAATGAATGAAAAAAAAGAAAAAAGGGACGGCGAAAAGACCGTAAATAAGTCTGCCCAAAATAAGACAAGGAGAACCTATAACAAAAAGGGTACGGCAGACGGGGGCAAGGCTATGAAAAACACCTCTGCCGTTAAAAATGCCGCAAATGGCAGAAACGGCGGTGCTAAAACACAAACTGCGCCGCATAACAGACAGGGTACACGCCGCTACGGCAACAGACAGAGCGCAAAGCCGCTTAAAATCATACCGCTCGGCGGACTCGGTGAGATAGGAAAAAACATAACGCTTTACGAATATGACGGAGATATGTTTCTTTCGGACTGCGGAATGTCGTTTCCGGATGAAGAAATGCCCGGAATAGACATTGTTATACCGGACTTTACCTATGTACTTGAAAACAAGGATAAAATTAAGGGACTTGTGGTAACACACGGTCACGAAGATCATATCGGAGCAATTCCGTATCTGCTCAGGAACTTTAATTTACCGATTTACGCCACAAGACTTACAATAGGTCTTATCGAGGGCAAGCTGCGTGAGCATAAACTGCTTAACGAGGCAAAGCTTAATGTTACAAACCCTGGTGATGTGGTAACGCTCGGTAAGTTTAAAATCGAGTTTATTCATGTAAACCATTCTATACCCGACGCCGTCGGCTTCGCGATAACCTGCCCTGCGGGAACGGTAATTCAGACGGGTGATTTTAAAATCGACACAACTCCTATCGATGACTATGTAATTGACATAGGCCGATTTGCGGAGCTTGGCAAAAAGGGCGTTTTGGCGCTTATGTCGGACTCGACCAATGCCGAGAGACCCGGCTTTACACCGAGCGAAAGAATTGTCGGCGATTCGTTCTCAAACCTGTTTAAAAAAGCAGAGGACCACAGGATAATCGTTGCGACATTCTCTTCCAATATCCACCGTATACAGCAGATAATAGACGAAGCATACCGTTGCGGCCGTAAGGTTGCGGTTTCGGGCAGAAGTATGATAAATGTTGTGTCGGTTGCGGCAGAACTCGGCTACCTGAATGTTCCGAAAGATGTTCTTATCGACATTGAAATGATTAAAAACTATCAGCTGGGCGAGCTTGTTATAGTAACAACGGGCAGTCAGGGCGAGCCTCTTTCGGCGCTTCACCGAATTGCTTTTTCCGATCACAGACAGGTTGAGATTATACCCGGCGATATGATTATTATTTCGGCGACGCCGATACCGGGAAACGAAAAGCTTGTAAGCAAGGTTGTAAACGAGCTTATGAAGCGCGGAGCCAATGTTGTATACGAAAGAATGTACGATGTTCATGTTTCGGGTCACGCCTGTCAGGAAGAACTGAAGCTTATGATGAGCATTGTAAAGCCGAAATATTTTATTCCTCTTCACGGTGAGCAGAAGCATTTGATGAAGCACGCTATGCTGGCCCGTCAGATGGGAATACCCGATGATAATATTTTAATAGCGGATAACGGAAATGTTATCGAGCTTACCAAAAATTCGCTTAAAACCACGGAAACGGTACAGGCAGGAAGGGTTCTTGTTGACGGACTGGGCGTCGGCGATGTCGGCAGTATTGTTCTGCGTGACCGTAAGCACCTTGCGGACGACGGTATAATTATAATTGCCGTTTCAATAGACGGCGTTACCCGTGAGGTAGTTGCGGGACCTGATGTTGTTTCAAGAGGATTTGTTTATGTTAAGGAATCCGAACGGCTTATGCACGATATCGACAATCTTGTGTGCGATATTCTTGAAAGCTGTTATATAGACGGAATTAAGGACTGGTCTACGATAAAGACCAGAATTAAGGACAGAACCGCACGCTTTGTAAGCGCAAAAACACGGAGAAGTCCTATGATTCTTCCTATAATTATGGAAGTTTAAACAAGGAGGATGCAAAGATGAAGGTAGTATTATTGCAGGATGTAAAGGGTCACGGCAAAAAAGGCGAGCTGTGCAATGTGTCCGACGGCTACGCCAGGAACTTCCTGTTCCCGAAAAAGCTTGCGGTAGAGGCGGATAACGCCGCTTTAAACGAGCTTAGAAACAGGGAAGAAGCGGCGGCGCACCACAAGCAGGAGGAAATCGACGCCGCAAACGCATTAGCGGCAAAGCTTGACGGCAAAACCGTTACAATCAAAGCAAAAGCCGGAGCCGGCGGAAAGCTTTTCGGTTCTGTAACCTCTAAGGAAATCGCAAAGGAAATAGCGGACACCTTGGGACTTCAAATTGACCGCAAAAAAATGAGCGTTGCCGATATTAAAAACTTCGGCGAATACACTGCGGAAATAAAGCTGTATAAGGGCATTTCCGCAAAAATCACCGTAAAGGTAACGGAGTAAGAGTATGGCTGAAGAACGCCTTATTTATGATATTGACGGCGGCAGACTGCCTTATTCGGTGGAAGCCGAGCAGGCGGTTTTAGGCTCTGTCATAATCGACCCCAAATGCCTGACCGATATAGCAACCTCTATGAAAACGGAGTATTTTTATATTCCGCAGCACAGGGAAATTTACGCCGCTATGGCGTCGATGTACGAGCTTAGCCAAACGATAGATTTTGTATCGCTGCTTGAAAAGCTTAAGACCGACGGTGTTTACGACGAAGCAGGCGGAAAAGCATATCTTACGGAGCTTGTTCAGCGTGTTCCGTCCTCCGCCAATGTGCTTACATATGTCGCCATTATCCGTGAGCGATACTATGCAAGGGCACTTATGACCGCCGCACAGGGCATTATCAAGGATATTAACGATAATGAGCTTGACTCGGGTAAGCTGCTTGATTCTGCCGAACAGAGAATTTACGAAATCCGTCAGGGCAGGGATATAACGGGCCTTACGCATATAAAGAGCGTCATTGAAAACGAGACTTATGACCGTCTTTCAAAAATGAACGACCCCGAGACGCGTGACGATTATGTCGGTATTCCCTGCGGTATAGGCGAGCTTGACCGAATGATTACGGGGCTTAACAAATCGGACCTTATTATTTTGGGCGCGAGACCCGGTATGGGTAAAACCTCCTTTGCGCTTAACATCGTAAGAAATGTTGCCGTAAACACGGGAAAAACGGTTTGCTTTTTCTCGCTCGAAATGACAAGAGATCAGTTAGCGCAGCGTATGCTTTCAAGCGAGGCGGGAATAAAGAGCGAAAAGCTCCGCACGGGCGAGCTTGACGATGACGAATGGACAAGACTGGCACAGGCGGGCGAATCGCTTTCAAAGGCTAACATTTATTTTGACGAATCCTCTAATATTACGGTGCCCGAAATGAAAGCTAAACTTCGCAGAATGAATAAGGTTGACCTTGTGGTTATCGACTATCTCGGACTTATGCATTCCCCCCGTAATATTGATAACCGTGTTCAGGAAATATCGGAAATAACCCGTAATCTTAAAATAATGGCAAAGGATCTAAAGGTGCCGATAATTGCCTGCGCCCAGCTTTCGAGAGGAACTGAGGGCAAGGGTAAATCCCACCGTCCGGCGCTTTCGGATCTTCGTGATTCGGGTTCTATCGAGCAGGACGCGGACATAGTTCTTTTCCTTTACAGGGACGCTTATTACGACAATGAAAAATCCGACGACGAGGACAGGAGCGACCAAAGCCGTGCAGAATGTATCGTCGCCAAAAACCGTCACGGTGAAATCGGTACTGTCGATTTGCATTGGGACGGTCAGTATACAAGATTTACTTCGGTGGATGTGTACAGGTAATGTTACAGTCAGTTTTAACGGCGATTGAAAGCTTTTCGCTTTTAAGCTCCGACAATATAACGGTCGCCCTTTCGGGCGGTGCGGATTCGGTGGCTCTTTTGCACGCACTTTGCTCGCTTCGGGACAGGCTCGGACTTAATATATCCGCGGCTCACCTTAACCATATGATTAGGGGCGAAGAGGCTTTACGGGATGAAAGCTTTGTAAAACAGCTTTGCCGTGATATGAATGTTCCGCTTATTTGTGAGAGCGTTGATGCTCCGCTATATGCCGAAAAGCATCGTTTAAGCACGGAGACCGCTGCCCGTGAGGTAAGATATGCCTTTTTTGAGAGGATAAACAAGGGCGTTGTCGCTACGGCGCATACCGCAAGCGATAATCTTGAAACCGTTTTGTTTAATCTTGCAAGGGGAACGGGTCTTAACGGACTTTGTGGAATACCGCCGAAACGCGGTATATATATCCGTCCGCTCATTCTTGTTACAAGGCAAGAGGTTGAGGACTACTGTGCAAAAAACGGTCTTTCGTATGTAACGGACAGTACAAATCTTTCCGACGATTATACCAGAAACCGTATAAGGCATACGGTGATACCGGTTTTAAAATCGGTTAACGCATCGGCTGAAAAAGCAGTGGCGAGAACCGTTATATCGCTCAGAGAGGACGAGGAACTTTTAAGCTCTTTGGCCGACAGCTATCTTGCCGAAAATTGCGAAAACGGATATTTGAATATAAAAACGGATGTTTCGCCCGCCGTTTTAAAACGGGCAATTAAAAAATATGCCGAATGTACCGTTACGGGTCTGTTTCTTGACAGCAATCATATAAACAGCATTTATTCGTTGTGCCTAAACGGCGGCAGAACAAGTCTTCCGTGCGACACCTCGGCAACAGCGGAGAACGGCTGGTTGTTTATAGGAGAAAGCCCTGAAGACAGCAAAAAACCGAAATTTAGGGTAATGACCGAGATAAAAGACAACACTTTTTTTAAAAACGGTGAAAAAGTTAATAATTTGTTATTAAATAATTCCATTGATTGTGATAAAATTGTGGGAGAATTGATTTTAAGGACAAGGTTACCCGGCGACAGTATCCGTCTTGCGGGCAGAGGATGTACAAAAACTCTTAAAAAGCTTATGAATGAGCTTAAGGTTGCGAAAAATTTGAGAGACAGTATTCCGGTGCTTGCGGATGACGGCGGTGTGGTTTGGGTGTACGGAGCAGGAACGGCAACCAGATGCGCCGTGAATGAAAAAACCGAAAAAGTTATGATAATAACCGTTTCGGATGTGCAAAATAAAACGGATGAGGAGAAAAATGATGTCGTTTGAAAAGGACATTGAAAAGGTTTTGGTAACCGAAGAGGAAATCAAAGGGATATGCAAGCGTTTAGGCGAGCAAATTTCCCGTGATTACGAGGGCAAAAAGCTTTTGCTTGTAAGCGTATTAAAGGGAGCTGTTGTTTTTATGGCTGACCTTATGCGTAATATTACCTGCGACTGTCAAATCGATTTTATGGCGGTTTCGTCTTACGAGGGTACAAAAACCACGGGTGTTGTAAAGTTCAAAAAGGACCTTGACATAAATCCCGACGGCTGCGATATTCTTCTTGTAGAGGATATTCTTGATTCGGGTATAACCTTGGCGTACTTAAAGAATGTTTTGCTTGACAGAAATGCGGCGAGCATTAAGGTTTGCGCGTTTCTTGACAAGCCCGCAAACCGTCAGGCTGATATTTCTGCCGACTATGTGGGCAAAATAATACCTGATGAGTTCGTTATAGGCTACGGTCTTGATTACAATGAAAAATACAGGAATTTACCGTTCGTCGGTGTTCTTTCTCCCAAGGTTTATTCCGACAAATAAGGAAGGGGCTTTTCCACTTGAATAAGAATTTAAAAAATGTGCTGTTGTTTATAGGTATACCGATAGTCTTTATAATTGCGATTATGTCGGTTTCATACCTTTCAAAGAACACCGCTGAAACAAAATACTACGAAATAGTTTCCATGGTAAAGAATAACGAAATATCAGAGTATCAGCTTAATCTTTACAGCGGCGAGCTTATTTACACAAAGCGTGATGACGGCAAGAAATACCGCTATACCGTTGCGGACACCTCGATTTTCTACAACGACATTAAGGATTCCGTATCAGAAATAAACGAGGAAAACAAGGGAACGGATAAGGTAATTAAATACGATTACAAGTCGGGCGGACAAGCCGCCTGGATTATGAATCTTCTGCCTACAATACTTCTTATAGGCGTAATGATACTTTTCTGGGTATTTGTTATGAAGCGTATGAACGCTTCTATGGGTGCCGATAAGACGCTCGGCTTCGGCAAAGCCAAGGTTAAAAAAGACGACGGCAAACGCAAAACCACATTTGCCGATGTTGCGGGCGCCGACGAGGAAAAAGAGGAAATGTCCGAAATCGTTGACTTCCTAAAAGACCCCAAGAAGTATAACGAACTCGGAGCTAAAATACCTAAAGGTGTGCTTTTGGTAGGCCCTCCCGGAACGGGTAAAACACTTCTTGCCCGTGCGGTTGCGGGGGAGGCAGGCGTTCCGTTTTTCTCAATTTCAGGCTCTGATTTTGTTGAGATGTTTGTCGGCGTTGGTGCGTCCCGCGTCCGTGATTTGTTTGGCGAAGCGAAAAAAGAAGCCCCCGCTATTATATTTATCGACGAAATTGACGCCGTGGGCCGTCAGAGAGGCGCAGGTCTCGGCGGCGGTCACGACGAAAGGGAACAGACCCTTAACCAGTTGCTTGTTGAAATGGACGGCTTCGGCGCTAACGAGGGCGTAATAGTTATGGCGGCTACAAACCGTCCCGATATACTTGATAAAGCGCTTTTGCGCCCCGGTCGTTTTGACCGTCAGATAACCGTTAATTACCCCGATGTCAAGGGCAGAGAAGAAATATTAAAGGTTCATTCAAGAGGTAAGCCCTTAGGTCCGGATGTAAACCTTGCAACCATAGCAAAGTCTACCGCGGGCTTTACGGGCGCAGACCTTGCAAATCTCCTTAATGAATCGGCACTTCTTGCGGTTCGCCACCGTAAAAAGGCGATTACGCAGGAAGAAATAGAAGAAGCAACCATCAAGGTTGTAATGGGTACTGAAAAGAAGTCCCATGTTATGAGCGATAAGGATAAAAAGGTTACCGCTTATCATGAAGCAGGTCACGCAATAGTTTCCTACTATCTGCCGACTCAGGACCCCGTTCATCAAATTTCCATTATTCAGCGCGGTATGGCGGCAGGCTACACAATGTATCTTCCTACCGAGGAAAAGGGTCACACCTCACGCAATCAGATGTTAGAGCAGATATGCTCATTGCTCGGCGGCCGTGCGGCGGAGCAGCTTACACAGGATGATGTTTGTACCGGTGCGTCAAACGATATTGAACGCGCTACCGATTTAGCCCGTAAAATGGTTACCAAATTCGGTATGAGTGATAAGTTGGGTCTTGTAACCTACGGTCACGATAATAACGAGGTATTTTTGGGCAGAGATTTCTCCTCAACCCCGAATTATTCCGAAAAGACTGCTGCGGCAATTGACGAGGAAATTGAGTCTGTTGTTATGAAGCAGTACACAAAGGCGCTTGATATTCTCAATAAAGCAATGCCCAAGCTTCACGATGTTGCTAAGGTTTTGTTTGAAAAGGAAAAGATTACAGGCGACGATTTCAGAGCTATAATGGATGCTTAATAAGTTAAAAACCGCGTTACACCCGAAAGAGGAAGTAACACGGTTTTTTTATTTGTATGATACGGGAGATGACAGGTCGGTAATAAATTTAACATTTTTAAACTGCGTTTCCAGCATATTTTTAAGCGGTTCAATTACCGTATTTTCGGTTTCAAAATGACCGGCGTCAAACACCGTAACTCCGAGATTAACAGCATCGATAAAGATGTTATGCTTAACATCAGCAGTTATTAAAGCGTCGCATTTATGCTTTTTAATTTCGTAAAGATAATTTCCGCCGCTGCCTGAGCAAACCAAAACATTTTTAATTGTTTTGTCGGGAAGATTGTATTTAACCCGTGTATTAAGCGCAGTGTTTATACACTCCGCAAGCACGCCCGACAAAACAGGTTCGCTTAAAGTCCCTTTATTTAAGATAAAGCCGTCTGCGGCAGTGATTTTTTTGACATCGCAAAGCCCTAAAGCGTTACAGAGCGAGTCATTTACGCCGCCCTTGCCTATATCAAGGTTTGTGTGCATTGAAATGACCGCAATCCCATTTTTAATAATCTCATAAACAGGAGAGCCTGCAAGCACGGATTTTAACGGCTCAAATATTACGGGATGATGCGTAATAATTAAATTACACCCGTTTTTTACAGCCGTATCGATTACGGGCAAGGTGCAGTCAAGCGCTATTACGGCACCGTTCACATAAGCATCAGGATCACCCGTTAAAATGCCCGGATTATCAAAACCACAGGCAGTTTCAACGGGAAAATTAAGGTTAAGAAAATCAAAAATCTCTCGAACTTTCATATTATGCTTTCTTTGTAAACGAATCCTTTAATGCCACCGTGCGGTTAAAAACGATTTTTTCCGCAGTGCTGTCAGTATCGACGCAGAAATAGCCCTGACGCATAAACTGGAACTTATCGCCCGGCTTAACGCCCATTAACGATTTATCAAGCTTACAGCCGTTTATAACCTTAAGTGAATCGGGGTTGAGGTTGTCCGCAAAGGACGAAACACCCTCCTCGTCGCTCGGATTCGGAACATTGAACAGGCGGTCGTAAAGTCTTACCTCGGCATCAAAGCAGTTGTCGGCGCTTACCCAGTGCAGAGTACCCTTTACCTTTCTGCCGTCGGGCGTTTGTCCGCCGAAGCTTTCGGGATCGTAGGTACAGTGAACTACTGTTATATTGCCGTTTTCGTCGGTTTCGTGCGAGGCATACTTAATATAATAAGCGCCTTTAAGACGAACCTCCTTTTGAGGACAGAGCCTGAAATATTTACCGGGCGGGTCAAGCATAAAATCGTCCTGCTCGATATATATTTCCTTTGAAAAGGTAACGCTGCGCTTTCCAAGCTCCGGTTTTGAGGGGTTGATGTCAATAGCAATTTCCTCTGTTTTGCCGTCGGGATAATTGTCTATTACAACCTTTAACGGATTTAATACAGCCATAGCGCGGTCGGCACTTTCATTAAGATTATCACGCACGCAGGATTCAAGCAGGGCATAGTCGATTACGCTGTACGCCTTTGAAACGCCGATTTTATCAACAAAATCACGAACTGCCTCTGCGGGATAACCTCTGCGCCTTATTCCGCAGATAGTCGCCATTCTCGGGTCGTCCCAGCCGCTTACAAGACCGTCATTAACAAGCTTTAAGCATTTGCGCTTGCTTGTAAGTGTATAATTTACATTCATTCTTGCAAATTCTATCTGTCTCGGGGGATTGGGTATATCAAGTGCTTCAAGCACCCAATTATAAAGCGGACGGTGGTTTTCAAATTCCAAAGAGCAAAGTGAATGTGTAACACCCTCCTTAGCGTCGCTTAGCGGATGGGCAAAATCGTACATAGGATAAACACACCATTTATCGCCTGTGCGGTGGTGATGCGCTTTCATAATACGGTAAATTATCGGGTCGCGCATATTAAGGTTCGAAGATGACATATCTATCTTTGCCCTTAAAACCATTGCGCCGTTTTCAAATTCGCCGTTTGTCATACGGGCAAAAAGCTCCCGTGTTTCCTCTATCGGGCGGTCGCGGTAAGGGCTGTTTTTGCCGGGTTCTGTAAGAGTACCGCGCATTTCCCTTATTTCATCGGCAGAGCCTTCGTCAACATAAGCAAGACCCTTGTCAATAAGTTTTAAAGCACATTCATAGATATAATCAAAATAATCGGACGCATAGTAAACATTCTGCCACTTAAAGCCGAGCCATTTAATATCTTCCTCTATTGCCTCGACATATTCTGTTTCTTCCTTTGTCGGGTTGGTGTCGTCAAGCCTTAAATTGCAGATACCGCCGTATTTTTCAGCAGTCGCAAAGTCAATGCATATAGCCTTTGCGTGACCGATATGAAGATAACCGTTGGGTTCGGGCGGGAAACGGGTCTGTACTCTGTCGTAAACGCCTTCCTTTAGATCCTCGTCAATAAAATCAAGTATGAAGTTGGAGGGAGAAGAAGTATTCTCATCCCTTAAAATTTCTTCAGACACTGTAAAAAACTCCTTTATAATTCGTTGATTGCCGCATCTATACGGGAAATACAGGTGTCATAACCCAATACCTGCATAATGCTGCAAAGGTCAGGCGTGTTGCGCCTGCCGGTGACGGCAATTCTGAGCACTGTGCTTAAATCGCCTGCGTGGCCCTTGAATTCCTGCGGATTTGCTTTATACTGCTTTGTTTCAGCCGCAAATCCGATTTCGGGCGCTATTAATTTGATTTTTTCAAACCAACGCTGTCGGTCATCGGAAGAATTATATACCGCTTTGTATCTTTTAAGAAATTCCTTAGCATCGCCCGCGGATATATTTTCGGGAAGCTCAAGCGTGTTAACATAGGTTTCGTGGAAGAAGTAAGAAAAATAATCCTTAGCCTCGCTCCACTTTGCAATATCCTTGCGCGGCTTCGGTACATCACGGTCAATGGAAAGCATTGCCTTTGTATATTCGGGATTACGGGTTAAGAGAGTGTAGAAGTCACCGTCAAACTCCTTTGCCCAGTCGGTAAGCTTGGAATAAACCTCCTCTCCCGAAAAACGGGAAACACAGGTCTTGCTTACATCGTTAAGCTTATCCGCGTCAAACAAAGCGCCCGATACGCTCATTTTCTTAAGATTGAATTTGAACTTTTTATACGATTCGGCGGGATTTGCCCTACGCCAATCCTCAAAGTCGGAGGCAGCAATGGTCATAAGATATTCAATAACACTGCTGCTGTCATACCCTTCCTCCGCAAAGAAATGAACCGCGGCTTCGGGGTCCTTGCGCTTGGAAATTTTGCGTTTTGCGCCTCCGTCCAGCTTCATAATAGGGGAAATATGACCGTATTTCGGCGGCTTAAAACCTAAAAGCTTGAAAAGCTGTAAGTGCTTAGGAACGGACGAGATCCATTCGTCGCCCCTTAAAACATGGGTGGTGCGCATTAAATGATCGTCAACAGCGTGCGCAAAATGATATGTCGGTATACCGTCGGATTTTAAAATAACAAAATCCTCATCATTCTCGGGCATTTCTATTTTTCCCTTAATGCAGTCGTCAAAAACAACCCTGTTATCCTCACTGCCCGGTGACTTTAACCTCACCACATAGGGCTTACCCTCGTTAATGAGCGCTTCGGCTTCGTCGGCGGTAATATTTCTGTGCTTTGCCCATTCGCCGTGATAGCCGGTGCGTATTTTCCGCTCATCTTGTATTTTGCGTACCTCATCAAGCTCCTCGGCTGTGCAGAAGCAGGGGTAGGCAAGACCCTTGCGTATAAGTTCCTTTGCGTAGGTCTGATATATCTCCGCACGGTCGCTCTGTTTATAGGGGCCGTATTCGCCCTTTTGCTCGCTGCCGCTTATAAAGCCCTCGTCTATGGTAATTCCGAAACGGTCAAGACCGTCTATAATATCTTCAATACCGCCCTTAACCTCACGCTTTTTGTCAGTATCCTCAATTCTTGTGTAAAACACACCGCCCGTAGAGGTGGCTGTAATACGGTTCACAAGTGCGGTAAACAGCGTGCCTAAGTGCAGATAGCCTGTGGGGCTCGGCGCTATTCTTGTAACCCTTGCGCCCTCCTTAAGCTCTCGTGGCTTATAAAGTTCCTCATAATAATCGGGCGTCTTTTTTATATCAGGGAGCAGCAGCTCCGCCATTCTCTCGTTTTCGTTCATAGTATTCACTTTACCCTTAATCAATCGTTATTGAGCAGCTTGTTAAGCTCCTTCATAAATGTGTTTATATCCTTAAACTGGCGGTAAACCGAGGCAAAACGAACATACGCTACCTCATCAATCTTCTTTAGCTTTTCCATAACAAGCTCGCCGATTTTTTCACTGCTTACCTCACGGTCGAGTGAATTCTGAAGCGTTGTTTCAATCTCGTCAATGAGCGTATCAAGCGTATCTATCGATACCGGACGCTTTTCACAGGCACGCAAGAGACCCGTCATAAGCTTGTCCCTGTTGAACGCCTCACGGGATTTATCTTTTTTGATTACAATTATCGGCAGACTTTCTATAATTTCATAGGTTGTAAAGCGCTTGGCGCAATTCAAACATTCACGGCGGCGGCGGATGCGCTGTCCCTCGTCTGTTGGTCTTGAGTCTATGACCTTACTTTCTTCGTAACCGCAAAAAGGACATTTCATTTTAATTTCTCCTCACATTTTCTTTAAAAAACACTTGTATTATACTATATATAGTAGTAAAATACAAGTAAAAATAATCATATTAAGGAGAATATCATGGCAAATATTCAGCTTACAATGCCTGCGGCAGGCGATACCGTGGCAACAATGCATACAAGTATGGGAGATATTAAAATCAAGCTTTTCCCCGACAAAACTCCGAAAACCGCAGAGAATTTTATAACTCACGCAAAAAACGGCTATTATAACGGTCTTAAATTTCACCGTGTTATAAAGGATTTTATGATTCAGGGCGGCGATCCGCTCGGCAACGGCACAGGCGGTGAATCGATATGGGGCGGAAAGTTCGAGGATGAATTCGACCCCGATCTTCACAATTTAAGAGGTGCGCTTTCAATGGCGAACGCAGGCCCGGGAACAAACGGAAGCCAGTTCTTTATTGTTCAGGCGAACGCGGCGCCTGCGGCTATGCTTGAGCAGATGAAGGACCTTGCCGACAGCGGCTTCCCGACCGAGGTAAGGGAGGCTTATGCAAAGCTCGGCGGCACTCCGTGGCTTGATTTCCGTCACACGGTATTCGGTCAGGTATACGAGGGTTTGGATGTTGTTGACGGCATTGCGGCGGTCAACACCGTGAATGATGTCCCGACAGACGATGTAATAATCAATTCCATTGACATAACGGTATTATAAAAAATAAGGCGCCGAGTGCGCTTTATTTTTATTAGGCAGGGAGTTTTTAATTTGGTTAACGCTTGTATACGGCCGGCTGAAAAAAATGACTTAAACGGTATTATGCAAATATATTCCGCCGCGCGGGAATTTATGGCGAAAAACGGCAACCCTAATCAGTGGGGAAAAGTCTTTCCGCCAAAGGAGCTTATTGCAGACGATATAGAAAACGGCAGGCTGTTTGTAATTGAAGAAAACGACAGTGTACACGGAGTTTTTGCGTTTATAATAGGCGTTGACCCGACCTACGCCGTTATTGAAAGCGGCAGCTGGCTGTCCGATACCGAATACGGCGCTATACACCGCGTCGCAAGCGACGGCAAGATACACGGCGTACTGTCAGCCGCAGTAGGGTTTTGTCTTACAAAAATTTCGCACCTGCGAATTGATACGTATAAGGACAATAAGGTCATGCAAAGGCAGATACTGAAAAACGGATTTACCGAACGGGGAACTATCTATACCGATGACGGCAGCCCAAGAATAGCATACGAACGCCTGTAAAATGAAAGGAAAATACTGTGGAACAATTTGAACTTGTATCAAAATATAAGCCGACGGGCGATCAACCCGAGGCTATTGAAAAGCTTACGGAAGGTGTAAAAAACGGCTTAAAGGAACAGGTTTTGTTAGGCGTTACGGGTTCGGGCAAGACCTTTACTATGGCGAATATAATAGCTAATGTCAACCGCCCTACGCTCGTGCTCGCCCACAATAAAACCCTTGCCGCACAACTTTGCAGTGAGTTCCGCGAATTTTTCCCGAATAACGCCGTTGAATACTTTGTATCATACTACGATTATTACCAGCCGGAGGCTTATATACCGGGGAGTGACACCTATATCGAAAAGGATTCCGCAATAAACGACGAGATAGACAAGCTCCGCCATTCCGCCACCTGTGCACTTTCCGAACGCCGTGATGTTATTATAGTGGCAAGCGTTTCCTGTATTTATTCCTTGGGTGACCCTATTGATTACAAAAGTATGATCATATCACTTCGCACGGGAATGGAGAAAAGCCGTGACGAGCTGCTGCATAAGCTTGTCGATTTGCAGTACGAGCGCAATGATGTCAATTTTGTCCGCAACAAGTTCCGTGTAAGGGGAGATACGGTTGAAATATACCCGGCAAACGCATATGAAAACGCAATCAGAGTAGAATTTTTCGGTGATGAAATTGACCGCATAAGCGAAATCAACACCGTAACGGGCGAGGTCAAGGCATTTCTTTCTCACGCGGCGATTTATCCCGCGTCGCATTATATAGTCTCTCACGATAAGCTTGAGGAGGCGCTTGCCGAAATCAAGGAAGAAATGGAAGAAAGAGTAAAATTCTTTAATGAGAACGGACAGCTGATTGAGGCGCAGCGTATCCGTCAGCGCACCGAATACGATATTGAAATGCTCCGTGAAATCGGCACCTGTAAAGGCGTTGAAAACTATTCGAGAGTACTGTCTCGAAGAAAACCGGGAAGTATGCCTTCAACTCTGCTTGACTATTTCCCCGATGATTATTTGCTGTTTGTAGACGAATCCCATGTTACTTTACCGCAGGTAAGAGGTATGTACGGCGGCGACCGCGCGAGAAAAGAAAATCTTGTAAAATACGGCTTCAGGCTTCCGTCGGCATTTGATAACCGCCCGCTTAACTTTGAGGAGTTTTACAAACATGTAAATCAGGCTGTTTTTGTTTCGGCAACGCCCGGCGAATTTGAAAAGGATCACGCCGCGCAGATAGTTGAGCAGGTCATCCGTCCTACGGGACTTCTTGACCCTCTTATTTCGGTGCGCCCGTCCGAGGGGCAGATAGACGACCTTGTTTCCGAAATCAATATGCGTACCGAAAAAAAAGAGCGAGTACTGATTACAACACTCACTAAAAAAATGGCGGAGGACCTTACCGATTACCTTTTGGGGCTTGATATTAAGGTCAAATATATGCATTACGATATTGACACAATGGAAAGAATGGAAATAATAAGGGATTTGAGGCTCGGAGGGTTTGATGTACTTGTCGGCATAAATCTTTTGCGTGAAGGTCTTGATATACCGGAGGTGTCACTTGTAGCAATCTTAGACGCCGATAAGGAGGGATTTTTGCGCAGTGAGACCTCTCTTGTTCAGACAATAGGCAGAGCGGCAAGAAACGCTCACGGAGAAGTAATAATGTATGCCGACAGCGTTACCCCGTCAATGGAAAGGGCAATTTCCGAAACCGAACGCCGCCGCACCATACAGAACCGTTACAACGAAGAGCACGGAATTACCCCCGAAACGGTCATAAAGGATGTGCGTGATATAATAGAAATAGGTCAAAAGGTTAAATCGGATAAGCCTGTTTCAAAAATGTCAAGGCTTGAACGCGAGGCAGAAATAAAACGCCTTACAAACGAAATGAAGCAGGCTGCAAAAATTCTTGAATTTGAACACGCCGCATATCTGCGTGATAAGATAAATAAACTAAGAAATCAGAAATAACATTATAAAAAACAATAATCCGAGCAGAAAAAACAATATACCCGTTATCGCTATTGCAAAAATTTTTAAGCCCTTGCTTTTAAATTTCTTATTTTCATCCGTGCTTAGCGTATTTGTAAAGTCAACTGCCTGCACACAGTAAATTACGCATATGACCGACAGCACAATAAACCATAATATTCCGATAAAAATAAGACAAGACATTATATAACAACCTCGTTTTTAGTTTTTCCTTTATTTGTGTAACAAAATGTAACATAATTAGTGTAACAAATTGTTACGATATTGTCAAGAGGTGTATTAAATGATTTACCTTAAGACAATAAGAAAACAAAAAAATCTAAATCAGTTAAAGGTTGCAATGGATCTTAATATTTCACGGGAAGCGCTTTCGCATTATGAAAACGGAAAGCGGGAGCCGAGTCTTGCAATGCTCCGAAAAATGTCAGAATACTATAATGTTTCAATCGATTATCTTATAACAGGTCACGAATTTAAGAAAAAATAGTTTACTTTTAAACGGTTTTGCGGTAAAATAATAGGCGAACATTTGTTTTTATTATTTATATGGGCATACTGTATTTAAAGGGGATATTTTTTTGGCAAACGATAAAATTGTAATTCACGGCGCAAGGGAACACAATTTAAAAAATGTAGATGTTGAAATTCCCAGAGACAAGCTGATTGTTTTTACAGGACTTTCGGGCAGCGGCAAATCGTCGCTTGCTTTTGATACAATCTACGCCGAGGGGCAGAGAAGATATGTCGAGTCGCTTTCCTCGTACGCAAGGCAGTTTTTGGGTCAGATGGAAAAGCCGAATGTCGACAGTATAGACGGGCTTTCTCCCGCAATTTCAATTGACCAGAAGACAACCTCGAAAAACCCGAGATCAACGGTAGGCACGGTAACGGAAATATACGATTATTTAAGACTTTTGTACGCAAGGGTCGGCATACCGCATTGTCCTGTCTGCGGAAAGGAAATAAAACGCCAGACAACCGACCAGATTGTAGACCGAATTATGGAGCTGCCCGCAGGCTCTAAAATTCAAATACTTTCACCCATTGTAAAGGGGAGAAAGGGCGAGCATACAAAGGAGCTTGAAAAGGCAAGAAAGCAAGGCTATGTAAGGGTTCGTATTGACGGAAACATCTATGATTTATCGGAAGAAATAAAGCTTGAAAAAAATAAAAAGCATATAATTGAAATAGTGGTAGACCGTCTTGTGGTTAAGGAGGAAATCCGTTCACGGCTTGCGGACAGCATAGAAACCGCAACCGAGCTGTCGGGCGGTCTTGTTGCCGCGGATGTTATAGGCGGAGAGGAGCTTCAGTTCTCTCAAAGCTTTGCCTGCGACGAGCACGGCATAAGTATACCCGAGCTTACTCCCACAATGTTTTCCTTTAACAGTCCTTTCGGCGCCTGTCCTACCTGTACGGGGCTTGGAATATTTATGAAGGTAAACCCTGCGCTTGTCATAAACGATGATTCAAAGTCGCTTATCGACGGCGCAATCAGGGCTTCGGGCTGGGGTGTGAACTCTTGGTTTTACCCCGATTCCGGCTCTATTGCCACAATGTATTATAACGGACTTGCAGAGCATTACGGCTTTGATATTAACACGCCTTACAAAGATTTGCCCGAGGAAGTAAAAAATGCCGTTCTGTACGGAACGGGCGATACAAAGCTAAAGCTTAAAAGAAGCGGCGATTTCGGCAGAGGAAGCTACGAGGCGCCGTTTGAGGGCGTTATCAATAACCTTGAGCGCAGATACAAGGAAACAAACAGCGATTATGCCCGTGCTGAAATCGAAAGCTATATGACGGCTTTACCGTGTCCCGACTGCCACGGCGCAAGACTAAAGCCCGAATACCTTGCCGTAACGGTGGGCGGAAAAAACATTAAAGAATTTTGCGATATGTCGGTAACGGACGAGCTTAAATTTATCGAGACTCTAAACTTCGGAAGCCGTGACGGTATGATTGCAAAGCCAATCTTAAAGGAAATAAGGGAAAGGCTTTCTTTCCTTTCAAGCGTGGGACTTGAATACCTTGACCTTTCACGCTCGGCAGGTACGCTTTCGGGCGGCGAAAGTCAGCGTATACGGCTTGCCACGCAGATAGGCTCATCGCTTATGGGCGTATTGTATATACTGGATGAACCGAGTATCGGACTTCATCAGCGTGATAACGAAAGACTTATCTCAACGCTTAAACGGCTTCGTGACCTCGGTAATACCGTAATTGTGGTTGAGCACGACGAGGACACTATGCGTGCCGCTGATTATATTGTGGATGTTGGTCCGGGCGCCGGAATACACGGCGGCAACATTGTATTTTCAGGCACCGAGCCTGAGCTTGAGAAATGTACCGACTCTGTTACTTCAGATTATCTCACGGGACGAAAAAAAATACCCGTACCGACAAAACGCCGCGGCGGAAACGGAAATTTCCTTGAAATTAAGGGAGCCGCCGAAAATAACCTTAAAAAAATCAATGTTAAAATACCTCTCGGCACATTTACCTGTGTTACGGGCGTTTCAGGCAGCGGCAAATCCTCTTTTGTAAACGATATTGTTTACAAGGTACTTGCCAACAAGCTTAACCGCGCCAAAACAATACCGGGTAAATATAAATCGTTTGACGGTATAGAAAATCTCGATAAGGTTATTAATATAGATCAAGCGCCGATAGGCCGCACACCGCGCTCAAACCCCGCAACCTACACGGGCGTTTTCGGCGATATACGGGAGCTTTTCGCCTCAACCAAGGAAGCCAAGGCGCACGGCTATACCGCAGGCAGATTTTCCTTTAATGTAAAAGGCGGCAGGTGCGAGGCGTGTCAGGGCGACGGTATTTTAAAAATCGAAATGCATTTCCTGCCCGATATTTATGTTCCGTGCGAGGTCTGCGAGGGAAAAAGATATAACCGTGAGACTTTAAGTATAAAGTATAAGGGAAAAAGCATTTATGATGTGCTTGAAATGACCGTTGAGGAGGGTATGACATTCTTTGAAAGCATACCTAAAATATACCGAAAGCTTAAAACACTGTTTGATGTGGGGCTCGGATATATAAAAATAGGTCAGCCGGCAACAACGCTTTCGGGCGGCGAGGCTCAGAGAGTAAAGCTCGCTACCGAGCTGTCAAAGCGCAGTACGGGAAAAACCATTTATATTCTGGACGAGCCTACAACGGGTCTTCACACAGCGGATGTACACAAGCTTATTGAGGTTTTGCAAAGATTTGTGGATACGGGAAATACCGTGCTTGTAATTGAGCATAACCTTGATGTAATAAAAACAGCGGATTATATCGTTGATTTGGGTCCCGAAGGCGGCGACAGGGGAGGAACCGTGGTCTGCACGGGAACACCTGAAAAAATAGCGGCTTGCGATAAATCATATACCGGAAAATTCCTTAAAAAGTTGCTGTAAGTTTACACATTATTCACCAATACGCTTTTTACTGAGTATAAAATGTAAAAAACGGGGTGAAAAAGTAATTGTTCGGATATGTCAGAATAGCCAAGCCGGAGCTTAAGGTTAAAGAATATGAGACCTATAAAGCGGTTTACTGCTCGCTTTGCAGAGAGCTCGGAAGAACCTACGGTTTATGGTCACGCTTTACGCTGAGCTACGATTTTACCTTTTTAGCGCTTATAAATATGTCGTTAAGCGCCGGATGCGACCCGATTGAGCGAAAACGGTGCGTTTTCAATCCGTTTAAAAAATGCAATTACTGCAAAAGCAATGAAAAGCTTAAAATGCCTGCCGCGGCGGCAATGATTATGTCGTATTATAAGCTTACGGATAATATAAAAGACGAAAAGGGCATAAAAAAATTAGGCTTTATCTTTCTTAAACCGCTCTTTGCGCACGCCCGTAAAAAAGCGTCAAAAAGCTATCCTGCTATTGAACAAATTGTTCACGAATATATAGAAAAGCAAGACGCTCTCGAAAAACAGAATTGTTCTTCGCTTGATATGGCGGCTGACCCAACTGCGTACGCACTTGGCAAAATACTGACGGAGTGCAGTGACGATAAGGTTCAAAAGCGTATACTTGACCGTATAGGGTATTGTATAGGACGGTATATCTATGTTTTAGACGCCGCCTGCGACCTTGAGGACGATATAAAGTCAGGCTCGTATAACTGCCTTAAATCAGAATTTTCGGGTAACCGAGAGGAATTCATGAAAAAGCGGATTTTGACGCAGCTGTATGTTTGTTCAAATGAGGCAGGAAAAGCCTTTGAGCTTTTGGATGTAAAAAAATATAAATCAATACTCGGGAATATTATATATCTCGGTCTTGAGGATACTTTTAAAAAGGAGCTTAAAATATGACCGATCCGTATGCGGTACTCGGCGTTTCAAAAAACGCTACCGACGATGAGGTGAAAAACGCTTACAGGGAGCTTGCGCGTAAGTATCATCCCGATAATTATGCCGATAATCCGCTTTCTGACCTTGCGGGCGAAAAAATGAAGGAAATTAACGAGGCTTACGATAGCATTATGGCTGAGCGCAGAGCCGGTAAGACCTCGGGCAGCGCTTATACCGGCAATACAAGCGGAGCCTCGTCTTTTTCAGATGTCCGCAACCTTATTAATCAGGGTAGACTTGAACAGGCGCAGGAGGTGCTTGACGGCGTTCCTCCGCAGTCAAGAGACGCGGAGTGGTATTTCCTTAACGGCACGGTGCTATACCGCAGAGGTTGGTTTGATCAGGCGTTTACAAGCTTTTCCACCGCTTCAAGAATGGATCCGAACAATTCCGAATACCGAAACGCTGTACAGAATGCGGCGCGACAGCAGGGGAGACAGTACAATCCTTACAGAACCTACGGAGGTACGGGTTCCGATTGCGGTGCCTGTGATGTTTGTCAGGGTCTTATTTGTGCAGACTGCTGCTGTGAATGTATGGGCGGCGACCTGATACCGTGTTGCTGATATGAAAAACAGTATTAAACTAACATTTTGCAGCATAATTGCGGCGTTGTCTGTAATGTTTATGATGCTTTCATATTTTCCGTATTTTACCTATGCCGTACCTGCCGTAACGGGACTTCTTGTAATGGTACTGGTTATAGAATTAGGTCTTCGTTGGGCATTTGCGGCTTATATTGCGGCTTCACTGCTTATTTTCCTTTTTGCCGAGCCTGAAAGTAAGCTTATGTACATTTGCCTTTTCGGATATTACCCGATACTTAAAGCAATTATTGAAAAGTTTAAAAAACCGCTTTTTGAATGGATATTGAAGCTTTTGGTATTTAATGCGGCGGTAGTTTTGGTATACTTTATTTTTGCCGGCTTATTCGGAATTTCGCTCGAGGATTTCAAAGCGCTCGGTAAATACGGTGCCGTAATATTTTTATTACTCGGTAATGCGGTGTTTGTTTTATACGATATTGCTGTATCGCGAATGGCGATGTTTTATATAGGAATGCTGCATAAGCGTGTAAAAAAGATGCTCAAGCTATAAAAAAATTCCTCCATATCGGGAGGAATTTTTTAGTTTTATATTACCTTACTTAAGAAATCCTTAAGACGGGGACTTTTCGGATTGCCGAAGACCTCTTCGGGAGTGCCTTCTTCCATGATTATGCCCTCGTCAATGAACAGCACTCTGTCCGCAACCTCACGGGCAAAGCCCATTTCGTGCGTTACAACCGCCATCGTCATACCGTCGTTAGCAAGATTTTTCATAACATCAAGCACTTCTCCGACCATTTCGGGGTCAAGTGCGCTTGTAGGCTCGTCAAACAGCATAACATCAGGTTGCATACAAAGCGCACGGACGATAGCCACACGCTGCTTCTGACCGCCCGAAAGCTGTGAGGGATAAGCGTTTGCTCTGTCCGCAAGTCCTATTCGTTCAAGTAGCTTTGTCGCACGCTCTTCAGCCTCTGCCTTTGTGGCTTTTTTAAGCTTTACGGGCGCTAATGTCATATTTTTTAGCACGGTCATATTAGGAAACAGATTAAACTGCTGAAAAACCATACCCATCTTTTGGCGGTGCTTGTTGATATTGATTTTAGGGTCGGTAATATTAACACCTTCAAAAAATATCTCGCCTTTTGTAGGCTCTTCAAGCAAATTCAGAGTTCTTAAGAATGTGGATTTACCCGAACCCGAGGGACCGATTATAACCACAACCTCGCCTTTATGAATTTCAGCATTTATTCCCTTTAAAACCTCGATTTTGCCGAACGATTTATATAAATTTTTTACTTCTATAAGGTTTTGTTCAATGGTCACTTTTTCTCAGCCTCTTTTCAAGTTTATTAAGCAAGAATGTGGCAAACAATACCAAAACAAGATAAATCGCCGCCAAAGTGAGGTAGGGGACAAAGGCGGTATAGTAATCTGCTACGATTGCGCGCGTTGCTCTTGTTAAATCGAAAACAGTAATAAATCCCGCTACGGAAGTTTCCTTTATCATAACAATGAATTCATTTCCGAGCGCGGGCAGTATGTTCTTTATCGCTTGCGGAAGAATTATTTTCATCATTGTTGTAGAATAATTAAGCCCTAACGAACGACCTGCTTCCGCTTGACCGCGGTCAATTGAAAGTATACCGCCGCGTATTATCTCAGCAACATAAGCACTGCTGTTAATTCCGAAAACAAGCGTTGCTATAATCAGCGCTTTATTCGGGTTCCCTCTGAATGAGGAGGCAAAAATACCGTAGTACGCCAAAAGCAACTGAACCATAACCGGCGTTCCCCTGATTACGGTAATGTAAACCGAAGCTATGCAGTTAAGAATTTTAGAGAAAATATTCTTTGTGGATATAACCTTAAAAACCGCAAGAATAGCACCTAATACAATTCCTATCACCACCGCAAGCAGGGATATTATCATAGTATATTTTAAGCCGTCAAGCAACAGCTTATAAGCCGAGTTTGTTATGTAAATCTCATAAAGCTTTGTAAAAAAACCGTCAAACAATCAATCACATCCTAATATATATATAACGAATTGCACCGCCGAATTTAATGACGGTGCAATCATCACATCAAAATTACTGAATATCGTACTTTTTAAGAAGTTCGTCTATCTTGCCGTCCTTCTCAAGCTCTTTTAAAGCATCATTAACTTTCTTCAGCATTTCGCTGTCGCCTTTTTTAACTGCAATTCCGTACTGCTCAACAGTAAGTGCGGTATTTATGGTTTTAATTGAATCAGAGTTTTGGGAAGCCGCTTCTTCAGCTGCTTTATTATCCATAATTATGGTATTTATCGTACCGTTCTTAAGGTCGTCTATGGCATTGCTTAAGTTATCATATATTTTAATGTCGGCGCCCTCAATGGCTTTGAATCCCCATTCGTCATCGCCCTCAGCGTACTTCTGACCCGTAAAGCCTGAGCAAACGCCGATCTTCTGGTTTTTAAGCTGCTCGTCAAGCTCTTCCTTTGTGGTTCCGGTGAAATAAGTGTCGTCCTTTGCAACTATAAGAATTTGTGCGGCGCTTGAATAATAAGGATCCGAAAAATCAACTGATTTCTTACGCTTAGCATTGATTGTAAGACCGGAAGCGGCAACATCGCAAGCGCCTTGCTCAACAGCGGCTACAACGCCGTCAAATTCCATATTGTCAACCTTTACATCATCATAACCCATCTTTTCCGCTACCGCTTTGATCAAATCAATATCAAAGCCTGTGGCATTACCGGACTTATCAAGATACTCAAAAGGCTTAAATTCAGCATTGGTTGCTACGATAAGTGTGTTCTTTTTCGAACCGCAACCTGTAAGGGCAACAGTAAGCATAATTGCCAAAACAGACAGCAAGCTCAAAGCTTTTGTAAATTTCATTTTAAAAATCCCCTTTAAAAAATTGTTTTGATTTTTGAACTAATGTGAGTATAGCACTTCTTTGTCTGCAAGTCAACACTAAATTGCATAAATATTTAATATTCTGTGCTTTCGTGCATAAACCTGCATATATAAACCTCTGTATTGTTCAATATGCATATTTTATGCATTGAAGTTTAAGTTTTGCATATTTATGCATTAAAATATGCTGTGAACGGTTATTTTTGTATCTTCATCTATTTGGTGAAGAAGCATTTTAATATTTTCTATGCGCTCCTTAAAGTCGTTTTCTTCCTCGGACTTGCTGTAAACGCAAAGCTCGCTTATCGCAAGTTCTATTTCGTCAATTCGGTTGTGCGTTACAAAAAACGAAAGTCCGCTTTCCTTTTTGTCCCACAGCTTTTTAAGCTCAAGCGCCTTATCGTATGCGTCTCCGCCGTCCGAGTACGCCTGCTCGCACTGAGAGACAAGGTTCTTTGTTTCTTTCTCGGCGTCGTTTATATACCAAAGACTTAACAAATATGACGCAATAACAATTACAAAAAGTATACCTGCGCTTATGAGGCGTTTCATTGCTCGCTCCTCGCTTTAATAAGGTTAATATTATTAAATCTGTCCATAGTCATAAGAAATACATTTTCAACTTCGGTTCCGTTAGCCCGTGTGATTTTTTCTACCTCGTTTTCATCGGTTTCAAGCGCATCAAGGGATTCCTTAACAATTTTGCCGTCGCTTATAACAGGCAAGGGGAGAACTGCGTCTTCCTTTTTAGCATCTATATCACCGGCGGTTACGGGCTGCTCAGACGATTTTAAAAGCACGCTTAAATTACCGTTCACCTCAAGCACCGCAAACGCAACGGTTGAGATGTCAAATACCTCCTGACCGCGCAACAGCTCCACAAGGTCGAGCACGGTCATACGAACCTGACGCATCATATGCTGGTCGATTACGCCGTTTTTGATAATAACCGCCGATTTTCCGTTCATAATTTTTCTTACAAACTGACTTTTCATTGTAATTACGGAAATAATAATTTCAAGTATCACAAGCATAAAAATAGCCACAGCTCCGTTAAGTATGGGCTGTGATGTGTCCTGTAAGGGTATGGCGGCAATTTCGGAAATCAAGAGCGTTACAACAAGCTCGTTAGGCTGCATTTCGCCTATTTGTCTTTTTCCCATAAGCCGTATACCGAGGGTGACAAGCACATATAAAATTACAGTTCTTGTAATAGTAATAATCATTTTGATCTCCAATTCCGCAATAGTGTTATCTACAATATTATTGTCTTATTTGGCAAAAATTATTTAATGATTGACAAAATTAACATAATAATATAGAATTGAGTAAAAGAATGTGAAAAGTTATCGGGGAATGAGTATGAATTTATTGCATTTAAAATATGCTGTTGAAATTGCAAATACCAAGTCCATCAGCCGCGCTGCGGAAAATCTGTATATGGGTCAGCCTAATTTATCAAGAGCCATTAAGGAACTTGAGGAAAATTTGCATGTTACCATCTTCAACCGAACCTCAAAGGGCATAACCGTTACGCCCGAGGGGGAAGAGTTTTTACAGTATGCAAGGCGTATTATAAATCAGGTTGACGAGGTTGAGGCTATATATCAAAAAAAGATGTCCCCGAAGCAGCATTTTTCCGTATGCGTTCCGAGGGCAAGCTATATTTCGTATGCGTTTGCCGAATTTGCCAAGGGCATAAAAACCGATATGGCGGCGGACATTTTTTATAAGGAAACCAATTCCTGGCGCACAATTAACAATATAACAAATGGTGAATGTGATTTGGGAATAGTCCGTTTTAAGGAGACATACCTTAAATATTTTAAATCGCTGTTTGAGGAAAAGCATTTAATCGCAGAACTGATAACCGATTTTAAATATAAACTCCTGATTTCCGAAAATCACCCGTTGGCAAAAAAAGAAACAATTTCCTGCAAGGATTTGGAGCCTTATATTGAAATTACGCACGCCGACCCGTATGTACCGTCCCTGCCGCTGCCCGATGTAAAAAAGGAAGAGCTTTCAAAGCATGTTGACAAGCATATATATATATTTGAAAGGGGAAGCCAGTTCAGACTGCTTGAAACGGTACCGTCCACATTTATGTGGGTATCACCGGTACCTGAAGACCTTTACAAAAGATATAATCTTATTCAGCGTGACTGCGTTGATAACAGCAGGGTATACAAGGATGTTCTGATATACCGAAACGGTTATAAGCTAAGTTCGCTTGACAATAGATTTATAACCTGCGTTTGCGACGCAAGAAGAAAATATTTATAAAAGAACAGGTCTTCCGCTTGTACGGAAGACCTGTTCTTTTATTCGTTGTTTTCTGTTGATTCAAGCTTTTTAGCCTCGTCGACCTGTTTCAGTCCCAAATTTATAAAGTAAATTATTACTATCCACGCAAGGACTGTCATAATAATAGGCACACCGTAAAACGGCAGATTTATGGGCATATCCCAAATTCCGTGCAGAACTATCGGAATAAGGCAGATAAGCAAAAATCTTTTATCGTTAAGGTGCTTTTTCTCAAGCTTGTCAAAGCCTTTTACAAGCATAAGCGCCGCACCCTCGATTGCCGCCCATGCAACATGTCCTCCGGGTGCTAAAAATCCGCGTACCTTAATGGTTCCGAGCATTGTGGCAACACCGTAATTCATACCGTATCTTAAAATGTAACCCGCAGTCTCAAATGCGGCAAAGCCGGCGCCTACCGCCGCGCCTATAAGCAGACCGTTTAGTATATACTTGCATTTTTTATCTCTGAACAGGAATAATGTGACTATCGTCGCCTTAGCCGCTTCTTCAATAAGTCCCACCATAAGAGCACCCATATATGTTGATATATCGGTATTAAGGTCAAGCTCGAAAAACAAAATTGCCGTAATCAGCGATAACGAACCGCCCAAAATAAAGTATTCGACAACCCTGTAAAACGGTATATTTTTAAATATATTAATTTCAAAAAAGAAAATAAGCACCGTAACCGGCATAGCAAATGCACCGAGCATTATCAAGGCAGGCAAAAAGTTTGCGTTTCCGTAGGATATATAACCTATTCGCACCGGAACATAAGCAATCAAAAAGAATATAAAAATTTTAAGATATACCCATGCGCCTGCGTTTTGCGGATTAATGTCTTTAACATCGGGCGTTGTAGTTTTAGTACCGCATACAAAAACATCGTCAAGCTCCTCGGTTTTATGCTTTTTAAATGCACCCTTAAAAAGATCCTTAAAGGATACATAGCTTTCGGATTTGACGCCCGTAATTTTATCAAGGTTTTCGGTTATAATATTGTTTGCGGTTTTTTTATGGAGCGGATAGCCGCATGCAGGGCAATTGGTGTCGCTCTCATTTACCTCTTTACCGCATTCCGGGCAAACCGAAACCTCATTTTTGTATCCGCAATGTGGGCATACCTTTGCGTTTGAGGAAATCTCCTCGCCGCATTCCTTGCATTTTATAAGCGCCACACTAATTTCCTCCTTTTAGAGTGTTGAACATCACCTTTATTATATCGTTTATATATTGTTGATTTACATTTTCTTCCTTACTGCCTATCATAAATATTTTGTTGTTTATAACCGTGGCATACCTGTTATCCACAACCAAATGTCCGCTTGAATTGTAGGTATACTGAATTCCGTAGACTGAATATTGACCGAGTGTACCTTGAACTAAGTCTATTGTAATAGCAACATCGCCGTAAGCCTTGCGCAGCTCATCCGTAAACGCGTTTAAGAACTGTACGGGGTTGTTATAATTGCTGTCCCAGCCGAGTACAATGTAGGGAATAAGTGCACCGTCGCTGTCTATGCTGGCGCCGACATAGGTAAGACCGTTATTATCGGTAAATGTTCCGTAGGAGCTTGGTATTTCATACTGAACACCCAAATTGGTATCGTTATAAATAACATAACCCTGATTGGTTCCGGGCGTGGTGCTCGGTGCAGTGCCGGAAGAGGGTTGCTGCTGAGACGACGGGGTAGGAGTTGTGCTCCCTGTCGGACTTTGCGTACCGCTTCCGGTATCGCTGCTACTCTGCCTGTTATTAAGCATATAAAAGCCGACAACTACAATAAGCAGTCCTAAAATTATGTATTTGTAATCGACCTTACCCTTGAACTTTTTTTCTTTTTTCTCAGGTTCATTCGGCGTTTTAAGCTCATAACCGCATTTTGGGCATTTTTCCGCCTGATCGCTTATATCGCTGTTACATTCCGGGCATTTAATAAGTGCCATAACATACCACTCTCCTCAAGCTGTGCTGTGCAATTTTTGCAATATTTTGCCTATTTATTATAACACACAGCTGTTACTGTCAGAAAAAATTTTCCGAATAGGCAATTGCCAAATCGGAAAATCTGCAAAATAAAAAAACACCCGAACAAGCATTTTACCACCTGTTCGGGTAGGTGGCACAATATTATTTAATTATTGAAACGCCTGTCATTTCATCAGGCTGAGTAAGACCCAAAAGCTTTATGATAGTCGGCGAAATATCGCAAAGTCTGCCGCCGTCACGAAGCTCGCAATCCTTACCGATAACGGAGAAGGGAACAAGATTTGTTGTATGTGCGGTAAACGGTGTTCCGTCTTCCGCAATCATCTTGTCTGCATTTCCGTGGTCGGCGGTAAGCAACATAACACCGCCCATTTTAAGAGTGCTGTCCTCAACTCTGCCGACGCAGGTATCAACCGTTTCAACGGCTTTGACTGCCGCGTCAAATACGCCTGTATGGCCTACCATATCGCAGTTGGCAAAGTTCAGAATCACAACATCGTATTTGCCGGATTCAATAGCCTCGCAAACCTTGTCGCAAACTTCGTTTGCGCTCATTTCAGGCTGTAAATCGTAGGTTGCAACCTTGGGGGAGGAGACAAGTATTCTGTCCTCGCCGTCAAACTTGACCTCTCGACCGCCGTTAAAGAAGAATGTTACATGGGCGTATTTCTCGGTTTCGGCGATACGAAGCTGTGTCATACCGTTTTTCGCCAAAAATTCACCTAATGTGTTTGTAAGTTCTTCCGGCTTAAAAGCAACTTCGACATTCGGCATTGAAGCGTCATACTGGGTCATACAAACATAAAACACCTTTTGTCTGCCGCCCTTGCGCTCAAATCCGTTAAACTCGTCATCGACAAAAGTACGGGTGATTTCTCTCGCCCTATCGGGACGGAAGTTGAAGAATATAACGCTGTCGCCGGTTTTAATTCTCTCGGTTCCCGAAACTACAGTGGGAAGCACAAATTCATCGGTAATGTGCTTGCCCTCTTCGTCAATTTCGGTATAGGACTTGCGGACAGCCGCCGCGGCGTCATCTGTCACTATGCCCTCGCCGTAAACGAGTGCCGCATACGCTTTGCCGACTCTCTCCCAACGGTTATCTCTGTCCATTCCGTAAAATCTGCCCATAACAGTTGCAAGCTTGCCTACGCCTATTTCCTTTAATTTTGCGTTTAAGGTATCAATATAATCCGCGGCGCTTGCGGGGGGAACATCACGGCCGTCAAGCAATGCGTGAACATAAACCTTCGTAAGACCGTTTTTCTTCGCAAGCTCCAAAAGTCCGTAAAGATGCTCGATATGGCTGTGAACGCCGCCGTCCGACAAAAGTCCCATAAGGTGGAGAGCGCTGTCATTTTTCTTACAATTTTCAACAGCGCCCAAAAACGCCTTGTTTGTGAAAAAGTCTCCGTCCTTAATTGATTTGGTTATACGGGTAAGCTCCTGATAAACAATTCTGCCGGCGCCGATATTGGTGTGACCGACCTCGCTGTTGCCCATCTGACCGTCCGGAAGACCGACATCCATTCCCGAAGCGCCGATTCTGGTAGTGGGGCATTCCGATAAGATTTTATCAAGCCTCGGGGTATTCGCGGCTTTGATTGCATTGCCCTTTGTTTCGGGATTAATGCCGAAGCCGTCCATTATAGTTAAAACTATGGGTTTTTTCATTGGTATTACTCCTGTTGAAAATTATTTGCTTGCGGCTTTGACAATTACAGAGAAGTCCTCTGCCTTAAGCGAAGCGCCGCCGATAAGACCGCCGTCAACATTTACCTTTGAAACAAGCTCATCGCAGTTTTTAGCGTTCATTGAACCGCCGTACTGAATAGTTACGGATTCTGCCGCGTCCTCACCGTAGGCTTCGGCAATAGCGGCACGGACATAGCCGTTGCCCTCGTCAGCCTGCTCGGCAGTTGCGGTAACGCCTGTTCCGATTGCCCAAACCGGCTCGTAAGCTATAACGATGTTCTTAAGCTGTTCCTTTGTTATATTCGTAAGAGCCATTTTTGTCTGATATTTAAGGAGCGTTTCGGTATAGCCGAGTTCACGCTGTTCAAGAGTTTCGCCAACGCATACGATAGCGGTAAGACCTGCGTTTACAGCCGCCAGAGTGCGGAGGTTAACGGTCTGGTCGGTCTCGCCGAAGTACTGTCTTCTCTCGCTGTGACCTACAACAACATATTTTACGCCGCTTTCAACAAGCATTTTTGCGGAAATTTCGCCTGTATAAGCGCCGCTCTCTTTAAAATGAACATTCTCGGCACCGATTTCAATGTTAGAACCCTTTACGGCTTCTACCGCAGCGGCAATATCAACGAAAGGCACGCAGAGAACTACCTTGCAGCCAGCATCAGCTACAAGCGGTTTCATTTCATTTATAAGCGCAGTTGTTTCGGACGGTGTTTTGTTCATTTTCCAGTTGCCGGCAATTATTGCGGCTCTTTTTGCTTTATTCATTTTAAAAAACTCCTTTACATCACTTAAGGCTTGCCGCGGCAAGCCTTAAATTAAAATAATTATTTATCGTTAAGCGCGGCAATGCCGGGTAATTCCTTGCCCTCAAGAAATTCGAGCGAAGCGCCGCCGCCTGTTGAAATGTGGGTCATTTTATCGCCGAAGCCCAAAGTGTTGACAGCCGCCGCGGAGTCGCCGCCGCCGATAATTGTTACAGCGTCGGTCTCGGCAAGGCTCTTTGCAACGGCAATGGTGCCCTCTGCGAGAGTCGGGTTTTCAAACACGCCCATAGGTCCGTTCCAAACGACAGTCTTTGCGTTCTTAACCTCGTTGGCAAAAAGCTCTGAGGTCTTAGGCCCTATGTCAAGACCTTCGTAGTCAGCCGGTATTTTATCGGCGTCAACGGTCTTAACCTCAATCGGAGCGTCAATAGGATCGGGGAAGTGGTCTGCTATATTGCAGTCAACGGGAAGAAGAATCTTAACGCCCTTTTCCTCCGCCTTTTTAAGCATATCGCGGCAATAATCGATCTTTTCGGTATCAAGAAGCGATTTACCTACGCCGTAGCCTTTAGCGGCTAAAAATGTGTAAGCCATACCGCCGCCGATAATAAGGGTATCGGCTTTGTTAAGCAGATTTTCAATTACGGAAAGCTTATCCGCAACCTTAGCGCCGCCCAATATTGTAACGAAAGGACGAACCGGATTTTCAACAGCGTTTCCGAGATACTTAAGTTCTTTGCCGATAAGATAACCGGCAACAGCTTCTTTAACATAGGAAACAACGCCAACAGTAGAGCAGTGCGCTCTGTGAGCCGTACCGAACGCATCATTAACAAAAATGTCTGCCAAAGAGCCTAATTCCTTTGAAAATTCCTCGCCGTTCTTAGTTTCTTCGGCACGGTAACGGGTGTTCTGCAGAAGAACAACATCTCCGTCCTTCATAGCGTTAACAGCGGCCTTTGCGTTTTCGCCTACAACATTATCGTCAGCGGCAAAAACAACCTCCTTGCCGAGAAGCTCGGAAAGGCGCTTTGCAACAGGGGCTAAAGAAAGCTCGGGCTTGGGTTCGCCCTTCGGTTTGCCTAAGTGTGAGCAGAGGATAACTCTGCCTCCGTCGGCAATCAGCTTTTTGATTGTCGGAAGTGCCGCAACAATACGGTTTTCATCGGTAATGACACCGTTTTTGAGCGGTACATTGAAGTCGCAGCGAACGAGAACCTTTTGACCCTTGACATTAATATCGTCAACGGTTTTTTTGTTAAGAGCGTTCATTGATAACATCCTTTCAACATTGTTAAAAATTTTACAAATCTATTTTACCACATTTTTCTGAATTTTCAATATCTATTTTTAAAAAGAGGGGATTTTCAGTCTATATCCTCCCATTTATAGTTATGAAGCTGTCCGAAATTCTCCAAAGCGGGATAATTCCACTGCCGCAAAGCCTCGTAAACCGCAATGGCTACCGAATTTGAAAGATTGAGACTCCTGATTTCGCCGAGCATCGGTATACGGACACAGCGCTCGGGGTTTTTAATAAGCAATTCCTCGGGCAAACCCCTTGTTTCCTTACCGAAAAGCAGGTAACAGTTATCAGGGTAAGAAACCTCGGAATGTGTCTGCCTGCCCTTTGTGGTAAAATAGAAAAAGTCGCCTGTATTTTTGCTGAAAAAATCTTCAAGACTGTCGTAATAGGTAATATCGAGATACTGCCAATAGTCAAGACCTGCCCGTTTAAGCTTTTTATCATCAATTTTAAAACCCATAGGTCCCACAAGATGAAGTCTCGCACCCGTAGCCGCGCAGGTTCTTGCGACATTTCCAGTATTCTGCGGTATTTCGGGTTCAACCATTACAATATTAAGTTTTGCCATTAATCATCACCGTAGTGTATTATAATAGCTTAAAAAGGTACTTGTCAAGTCGCAGAATAAGCGTTATAATAAACATACATATTTTAAGGAGCAAGTCTATGAAGATGTATGAAAGCGTACTTACGAGAGTAAGGACGGTCGAACAGAAAAACGGTATTAATTACGCAAAGACGGACGGCAGGCTTTATAAAACGCTCAGAGTAATTTACAGCGTTATATTTTTCTATACCGTTATCATTAACCTGTTATTCATTTCGGGTATGTTTTTGGTACGGTACGGAACAGATAATTTTAAATCCGTAAAAAATTTGCTTATTTCGGTTTGCGTATGCACGGGGGTAATGCTTGCGGGATATGTTATGAGCTTTTTTAAATTCAAGCTTACCGCGGGAATTATAAGCGTTTTGCCCGAAATTTTGCTTATTCCGCTTTTCGGCAGCGCAATGAAGGATACTCTCGGTCTTTTTGGGTTTAAATACTCCTTTTACTGGCGCCACTTAGCGCCGCTTGTACTGCTTGTGATACTCACTGTCATACTGACGGCGATTGCGGTACGGGCAAGGGTAAAGACCGAAAAGCAATATAAAAAGGTGACCGAAAACCTTTATAAGCTTTATGATGTTACCGTCGGGAACGAGGCGGACGGCATTTCGGACGAACAGTGGGAGATATTCCTGCAAACTTATGACCCGACCGATTACAAAAAGCTTTTCAAACAGAATAATTAGAAAAATCCATAGAGCCTATATTGCTCTCGGGCTTTTCGGTCTATCGAAAAACTCCAATAAAAGCCGGACTTTTTCGCATATATATGGCATAATAACATCTGCCGTAAAAGACCTAAGGTCTTTGCAATTATGGTATAATAAAAGCGATTATAATACTCCTTACAGAGGTTTGACCCAAGTCACTAACCCGGTCAGGCTTAAATTTGCTGCCATAAACCTGAAAAAATATGCAGTACACAGGTGGAATAGAACACACTTGTATACTGCATATACCCGCTTTCTCTGTTTGGCTTTGCCGAAAAATTTTTAATCCCAATCTCAGCTTGATTTTTTGGGTTTATCGACAGACTGAAGCTCCCGCATTTTGCGGGAGTTTTTTTGCCTATTTATTATCGGCAAGAAATTTTTTATAGCCGCGGCCGTACTGAACACACCGTGAAACACGGCTTAATGTGGCGGAGGAAATATCGGTTTCCTCAATTACCTGATTGTAGGTCTTACCCTCAAGCAAAAGCTTTGCCGCTCTTATTCGCTGTGCCATTTGTTCGACTTCTTTATTGGTGCAAAGGTCATCAAATAAATTGCGGCAATCTTCTTCATTGTTCACCGATATAATTAAATCATACAAATCGGTAATCATTTCGTCAGTTACTTTTTCAGTGGACATATTAATCTCCGTTCCGTTTTAAAATGTTTCCAGTGATTTATTAAGAAAACTCTTAATTTTGTCTGATTTCGGATTCCCGAATATTTCATCAGGCGTGCCGTATTCCTCAATGACGCCGCCTGCGATAAACATTACCGAATCGGCAACATTGCGGGCAAATTCCATTTCGTGCGTTACCACTATCATTGTGCTTCCCGCGGCTTTAAGATCCTTTATAACCTTAAGCACCTCGCCCGTAAGTTCGGGATCAAGCGCGCTTGTAGGCTCGTCAAAGCAAAGTATATCGGGTTCGAGCGCCAGCGCCCTCGCAATGGCGACACGCTGCTGCTGTCCGCCGGAAAGCTCGCAGGGGTAGCTGTCAAGCTTTTCGCTAAGACCCACACGCTCAATGATTGAAATTGCCTTTTGCTTAATTTCCTCCGGAGTTCCTCTTTTTAAAAGGGTGGGAGCAAGCATTACATTTTTTAAAACACTGTACTGCGGAAACAGGTTAAAAGACTGAAAAACAAGTCCGAAATGCAGTCTGCTGTTTCTTATTTCCGTATCGCTCGGTTTTTTATCGGCGTCGCCGTCAAATATAACCTTACCGTTTACCGTTATAGTGCCTTTATCCGCAAATTCAAGGAAATTGATACAGCGAAGCAGGGTGGTTTTTCCGCCGCCCGAGGAGCCGATAACAGCCAGAACCTCGCCTTTGTCAAGGGAAAAGTCAACGCCCTTTAAAACTTCGTTTTTTCCGAAGCTTTTTCTTAAATTTTTAACTTCAAGTACCGACATTGTTTTTCTCCTTATCTGAAATACGAAAGCTTCTTCTCAATAAGCCCGAAAAGAATTGTAAGAATACCGCAGAAAGCAAGATAGAAAATGCCCGTAAAGAACAGCGGCCAAATTATCGCCGCACCCTTAATAAAGGTTTGACCGCTCCAGATAAGCTCATAAACGGCAATTATACGCGCAAGCGAGGTATCCTTAACAAGCGTGATTATTTCATTGCTCATAGGGGGGACTATGCGCTTTACAACCTGAAGAAGAATTACTTTAAAAAATATCTGACTTTTGGTCATACCGAGCACCAAACCCGCTTCGGTTTGCCCAGTGGCTATGCTTTCTATTCCGCCGCGGTAAATTTCCGAAAAATAGCAGGAGTAATTAATTATAAAAGCCGCAAGCACCGCAGCCATTCTTCCGCTGTTTCCGCCGCCCCAGATATTATTATCTAACAAAAGTCCCGGTCCGTAATAAATAACGAGTAATTGCAGCATAAGGGGAGTACCGCGGATTACCCAAACAACGGTTTTAACAAGACATTTCAGCGGCTTGAATTTAGACATTGAGCCAAAGGCGATTATAAGACCGAGCGGCAAAGCACCGAACAGGGTCAGAAAAAATATTTGCAGTGTGGTGCTGAAGCCCTCAAAAAGAGTTTTAAGTACGGTTTGAAACATATTTTTATCCTTTACTGATAAACAGCACAAAGCAGGCAGAGAGGGGAGACCCTCTGCCTGTTGTATGCGTCTTTTAAAATTACTTCTGTTCGATTATTGATTCCTGAACACCGTAGGTCTTAGCGGTTTCAAGCATAGAGCCGTCGCTGTAAGAATCTTTAAAGAACTGGTTGAGCTTTTCGGTCAGATCGGAGCCTTTTCTGAAGCCTACGCCGTAATCCTCTTCCTCGGCAACGCCCACCGTGTAGGCAAGGTTTTCATAGCTTGTGCCTTCGCCAACCATTGCGCCTGCCATAAGAAGGTCGATAACAGCGGCGTCGGATGTACCGGCGTTTACTTCCATAAGCGCATCTACCTGTGCGGTTACAGCTGTTACATTGTAGTTAAGTGCCTTGAGCGCTTCTTCACCGGCGGAGCCAGCCTCTGCGGCGAACTTTAAGTCCTTAACGCTTTCTACCGTTTTGTATTTATCGGCAACATCCTCTTTAACAACTACAACCTGTGTGTTCTTGCAGTAAGCGTTTGAAACCGACATGCCTTTTTTAACTTCGTTGGAAATCGTCATACCGTTCCAAACGCAGTCAAGGCTCTTGGAATCAAGCTCCATAATCTTGTTATCCCAGTCGATTTCAACAAACTCAACATCAACGCCGAGGCTTTTTGCAAACTTCTTAGCCATATCCGCGTCAAAGCCTATCCACTCTCCGCTGCCTTCGGTTTCTTCGTAATCCATAGGATTAAAATCGGTAATACCTACAACGAGCTTACCTTTTTCCTTTACATATTCGCTGTCTGTCTTTGAAGAATCCTTACTTCCGCAGCCTGCGAATACCGCGAGCATACATATGCTCATTAACAATGCGATTAATTTTTTCATTTTTAATTTCCCCTTCAGGTTTTTTATTTGATGGTGTTATTATACTTCATTTCGATAAAGTTGTAAAGTGTTTTTTGCAAAAAAATTCAGGTTTGTATATTTTCACATAAATTACACAAGCCTGAACAAATAAATGTTTAAATCATCTCAATAATCATAGCTAAATTGCCCCGTTCACCGTGTGTGGCACGGTGCGAATGTAATTCATCGCAATTACAGCAGGTACAAATATCCGATAAATCGATATTAACGGGGGACAAGCCTGCGTGAATAAGTATCTGTTTGTTAGCCTCAACCAAATCAAGCATATACTTACCGTTTTCTTTCGGAAAAAGCACGGCTTCAAGGCTTAAAAATGGAATTGCGGAGAAAGCCTCAGCCACAGGTTTGTCAACTTCATAACAGCATTTGCCGATACAGGGACCGATTGCGGCAATTATATTTTCGGGAAGACAACCGTAATCGTTTATCATTTTTTTGACGGTCTTTTCACCGATAAGCTTCGCCGTACCGCGCCAGCCTGCGTGCGAGGAGGCTATTACGCCCTTTACGGGGTCGCAAAACAAAAGGGGAGTACAGTCGGCGTATTGAGTTACAAGCGCAACGCCCTTACAGTCGGTTATAAGCCCATCAATATCATTAAAGGAATTTTTAAAAATTCCCGTACCCCTGTCACTTTCCGTGACGCTTTTAATATTGTCCGTATGTGTCTGACGGCTTAAAACAAGATTATTTATGTCGATACCCGCCGCTTTACAGAGCCTGCTGTAATTTTCTATAACATTTTGCCGTTCATCGCCGTTTGTAAAGCTTAAATTCATTGATTTATAGCGTCCCGTGCTTACTCCGGCGAGTCTTGTGGAAAAAATATGCCTGATGGATTTTACTGCTTCGAATTTTGGAAATTTAATATAAAGAACGCCGTCCGCATCGCCGATTATCAAATTACTGCTCTTCATTTGTTACCTCACATATTTTTTCAAGAAGTATCTGCGAATTTCTGATAAATCCGCTTGCGTATTCCGTGCCTAATCTTTCGGCAATTTCGGCAAGAGCCTGCTTCATAAGAGGGGGGCGCCTTGTAACAGAGTGAGCGTCGGTTGCGATAAAGTTCACATAGCCGCCTTTGATCAGTTTTTCGGTCACCTTACGGCTTTGCGAGAAAAGGGAAGAGGCATTGATTTGAGCTAAAAGAGCGCTGTTTTTTATATATTTAAGAAGCTTTTTATAATTAGGAGCATAGCAGTACCTTTCAAGATGGGCGATGATGGGAGTTATTCCAAGTTTGTTATACAGATTTTCCATATCCTCAAAAAATTCCTTGCAGATACATTCGTCCGTAAGCTCAAGCAATAAATAACGGGAATTGTTAAGACACAGCTCAAAAACAGATTCACTGTTTCCTATATATCTGTAATAAAGCACCTCGCTGCCGAGATAAATATTGGGCAAATCTTTTCCTTCCGTTTCCTTTAAAAGTGCCTTATATGCTTTAGCAATCCTGCATTTATAATCATCAAAGGTATCCTCAAGCGGATAAAAATGGGGGGTTGCAATAACATCTGTAATTCCCTGCGAGCGCATTAAGGACAGCAGTTGCAGTGATTCCGACATACTTTGCGAGCCGTCGTCAACAGACGGGAGAATATGGGAATGTATATCGAAAAGCATAGCGAACCTCCTTAGGTAATTGATAATAAAAGGTAATAAAAAGTGAAACCGGACAACAAATACGGCCGAACAGTAAAGACTGTTCCGCTATAAGCGTCCGGTAAATGCGGTGCGGGGAAATTATCTGTAGTTATATGATTTATTATAATAGTCCTTATAATAACGCTTCTTTTCACCACCCGTACCGTTAAGAATAATGCCGAGAATATTAATATCAAGCATTTCGGTGGCGGAAAGAGTACGCCTAAGATCGGAGTGTGTTGTCATACCCGAACGGACAACAAGCACAAGCCCGTCACACTTTTGAGCAATCACCAAAGCATCCGAAAGTACATTTACCGGCGGAGTATCGATAATTACAAAATCATAATTTTCGGCAAACTCCTTTATACATTCTTCAAAACTTGCCGAAGCAAAAACCTCTGTCGGATTTTGCGGTATATGACCGATAGTAAGTATATCAAGTAAGGAGTTATAGCTTATGGCGGCATAATTTGCTTCACAGAACCCCGCTATAACATCCATAATTCCGTTTTCAGCCTTAAGGCCTAACTTTGCGGCAATGCTCGGCCTGTGAGCGTCCGTATCCACAAGCAAAACTTTTTTACCGAGCTGTGAAAGGGAAATAGCGATATTTATAGCCGTTGTGGATTTGCCTTCGGACGCATTGGGGCTTGAAATCGCAATAACCTTTTTCTGTTCCTTTAAAAGCTTGGAAATCAAATTTGTCCTGATGCTTTTATATGCCTCGGAAACCGCAAACGGCACTTTTTTAACTGACGGAGCGGCAGGCTTATTTTTAGTATTCGGCATTACCGTATCCCCCTTTTTTGTAAGCGCTGTTCTCCTTGGATTTGGCATTTGCAAAATCGGGAACATTGCCTAATACGGCAATATCGTAGTGATTTACAATATCATCCTCATCCCTTATAGAATTATTTTTAAGTGAAATTATGTAAATAATAGCATACGCAAGAACAACACCGCAAAAACCTGCCAGCAGTGTATAAAGTGAGGTTTTCGGATAAGTTTTTCCTGCCCTGTCGGGTTGAGTTGCAACAGCGGCATTTGCCGACGGTATATATTCCTTAACATACTCGGGTGTTAAATTTAAAAATTTGTTTGCCAGGTGCAAAGCCTCCTCCGGAGTGCTTGCGGTAAATGTAACATCAATGAAGAGTGATTCCGAGCTTCTGCGTCTGACAGAAGAACGGTTTTTGAGATTTGAATATGTATACCTGTTGCCGTCTTCAAGGGAAAGCTCTTTATAAATGTCGTTTGTATTAAGAATATCATTAATAGTATCGGCAAGCTGAAGTGAAGCGTTAATATCCGTATAGCTGACATTTTTTGAAGATGTGGATGAAGTATCGGGGGACTGTGTGTTATTAATCATACTTCCGTTGGTGACAAGTATTGAGCCGGTAGCCGAGTATTTAGGAACAGCCACAAATTTGCAGTAAGAAAAAGCAACAGCCGCAAAAACCACTCCTGCTAAAATTAAAACATATATGTGTTTGAGAGCAAGCTTCAGCAATGAAATCAAAGATATATTATTCACATTTTTCCTCTTTTCACTTTTAATCAAATTACATTATAACCTTATTCGTTACATTTTGCAATACAATTTTTAAGTCTGTTGTAGGAGCTGAAAATTTCCTCGTATTCTTTGTATGAATCTCTGTAAACCTCAATAATGCAAGATCCGTCATATGAATTACATTTAAGAAGGTCAAAAAATCTTCCGAATTCAAATCCTCCGTCAAGCGGAAGAAGGCAGTCGGACGCCGTGCTGTGGTCGCTGATGTGGAAATGCTTGATATTATCGTAGAATTCCCGAATTAAATCAAACGGGTCGTAGCCGCAGCGAAGTGATTGCTTAATATCTAGGCAAAAGGCAGCATCATCACCCAATATATTTTTCATTGAACGCATAAATTCAATATCGCCCGCTCTGAAACGAACAACATTTTCCTGTAAAATACGGACGCCGTTTTCAAGAGTAATTTCATTAAGGCGCATATAACGCTCGCAGTATTCCTCGTCGCTTAATATACCGTTCGGCTTGCCGCCGTGCATAATTATATATTCAGCGCCGAGCTGTGCCGCTATTTCGGAGTACCTTTTATATTGCTCCTCGGCCTCGTGGTAACGGCGGTCATAAGCGGAAAATATCATAAAAGACTCGGCGAGGGACATAGTGGGGTGCAGTGAAACTACTTTTATCCCGTACTCATCCTTAATGTCAAGCAGCATATCAACAAAGCTCTGCTTTAATTCGCAAAGCGCGTTAAAGAATATTTCAGTATGCTTTACACCTGCTTTACCAATCTTTTCAAGGGAAAGCTCGGTTTCGAGAGGGTAAAAGCAAGCAGTGGAAACACCGAGATTCATTCCCTTACCTCCTTTTTATCGGGTGTGACATATACGGTTTTATTGGTTTTATATATTACCATACCGGGTTTGGCACCCGACGGTTTTTTTACATATTTTATCTGTGTATAGTCAACCGGAACATTTGAGGAGCCTGCTCCCTTTGAATTCTCGGCGGCAAGCTTTGCCGCCTTTACCACGGTATCCTCAGAAACCTCCGCACCGCCTGAAAAGACTATCACATGTGAGCCGGGGATATTTTTTGTATGGAACCACAAATCGTTTTTACCGGCAATCACGGTCGTAAGATAATCGTTTTCACGGTTATTTCTTCCGACAAGGATTTTATAGCCCTCGGTCGATGTGTATTCCTTGAATTTCAAAGCAACCGATTGCTTTGAGCGCTTTTGCGACGGCCTTTTTATATAACCCGCGTCCGCAAGCTCGTCACGAATCTCCGTTATATCCGATATACTCTCGCTTCTCGAAATACTGTCAAGTACAGAATCAAAGTAAACGATTTCTTCACGGTCTTCTTCTGTAAGAGCGGTCAGCTTTTGCTCCGCAGTATAGGTTTTTTTATAGTCCTTAAAATATTTTGCGGCGTTCTTTTGGGGTGAAAGGGCAGGGTCAAGCGGTATTTTAACAATATTCATATTATCATAGTAATTTTCCGCCTCGAAAAATGCCGATCCTGCCTTTATGCGGTAAAGATTAGCCTTTAAAAGCTCGCCGTAAATACGGAGTTTTTCTCGGTTTTCACACTTTTTCAAATCACAAAGGCGTATCGCAAGCTTTCTTTCAGTACGGCTTTTAAGATTGTTTACAAGCTTTATAATATCTCCCGCGGCGTGTTTTATCCGAGCCGCGTTTTCTTTTTCGGAATAAAAGGCGTTAAGAAGCGATGAATAGTCGTGGTAAATCTTTTTTTCAAATTCATTTCCGTAATGCGTTATATCTGTATAGGAAAAATCGAACGGTTCTCCGTCCTTATAGAGAAGCAGGGGAGTGCCGTTTTGTTTCAAATCATCGGTAACCGACCTGAGAGTTGATACAAGACTTCCGCATTTTTCCGCACGGAACACAACCTCACGGCAAACAAGCGGAGAAAATCCGTCAATACTGTCAAGCAGTGATTTCTCACTGTACGCCGTTTCGCCGCCGACAAATTCGGCAAGCTTTTCGGGACTGACGCAAAGCGGGTCAAGCTTTTCTTTTTTCTCGGGGAGCTGATACAAAGCACCGGGTAAAATCATCCGTTCGTTTTTTTCGGGATCGGAACGGCGCAGGGAATCGATTATTTTACCGTCAGATCCTACCAAAATGATGTTGGTTTTGTTGCCCAAAAGCTCTGTAATAAGCCTTATCTCCACAATATCGCCCATCTCGTTTGCGGAGGAAAAGGTTAAAACAACAATCCGTTCAAGAGCCGGTTGTGTAATGCTTATAAGCTTTGCGGAAGAAAGATATTTTCGTATAAGCATACAAAACATAGGTGGAGACATAGGATTTTCATACTTTTCGTCCGTAAAACAAATTCTCGCAGAACCGGGTCTTGCGGTAATGAACATTCTTTCGGCAAAGCCTTTTTTGCGCAACAAAAAAACCAGCTCGTCCTTTGAAGGCTGGTATATCTTATCAACCCGTGATTCAACCGCTTTGTTAAGCTCAAGAACGATTTTATGTAAAAATCCTCCGTCAAACGCCATCTCTTATACTCCTGATTTTCTCTGCCAATCTGCTGTAAGTTTTGTATTCATTAAGCTTTTCCGGTATCGGTCTTAGCGCGTCGGCACAGTCTTTAAATCTGTAATACTGTTTTTCTATATACGCAAGACCTTCGGGACTGTCTGGTTTAATATCGCCGACATAGTAATAAGCTTCATCGTAAATCTTAGTCTCACCCGAATAGCGAACCGACATTACGGAATAAATCTTACCGTTATCGGTAAGCGGTATTTCCGTTTCTATAACAAAACCGTTATCGCACAGATATTTCCGCAGTATTTCGGGTGATGTTGTAGGCTGTAAAATAAGCAGCTTGTCTGCATTCTTTAACATTTCGGCACGGGAAATAATACCCGAAATAACCTCGCCGCCCATACCTGCTATAACGGCTGTATCAAATTCATCGGGACTAATGCACGAAAAGCCGTCGCATAAGCGAAGCTCTATATTCGTAGCGCCCGATTTTTCAATATTTTTCTTTGCGTTTTTAAGCGGTTTTTCACGCACATCTGTTGCAATAATACTTTTAACAAGTGTATTTTCCGATAGAAAAACGGGCAAAATCGCATGATCTGTACCGATATCGCAAACTCTTGCACCTAAAGGCACAAGAGCTGCTATCGTTTTAAGCCTTCGGCTCAGCATTATTTATTTTCGAAGTGTTTGTTTAATTTTTCAAGCAGAGCGTCGCAATCGGTTCCGTGAACCTCGCAAGCCTGCTCGATGCTTTCGCCCCTTGAAGCAGGGCAGCCGAGGCAATGCATACCGATTTCAAAAAAATATTCGGCAGCACTGCTGTCAATGTCGAGAACTTCGCCTATAAGCATATCTTTTGTGATTTTCATGATTAATCTTCCTTTTCTTTTTATATTATTATTATCAGAACAGCTTAACGCTATTATTCAAATCAGTTCTTGTGTGATTGAAAAGTTTTCGGTTATCCATTGCCCAAATTCTTCCCGAAAATTCTTCAGGCTTTGTGCCTGCCACAGCCTCACGCATTTCGTAAACACGGGAATCCATAAGGTCAAGCTCGCTTAAAAGCTCCGCTTCGATAAACATAGGTCTTACCGCCGCACCGAATTCGGGGTCCCCGTGATGCGAAAGCACCATATGCTCAAGCAGCATTGCGGTCTTTTTATCAATACCGAGCTTTTCGGCATATTCGTTTATAACCATTGCGCCCATAGCAAGATGACCGAGGAGATTACCCTCGTTCGAATAACCTGTCGCAACGCCGCTGTCTGCCACATTAAATTCACGAAGCTTCGCAATATCGTGAAGTATCGCGCCCGAAATCAAAAGCTCACGGTCAACAAACGGATAGACGGTGCATACGCCCTCTGCCAAACGGACAATGGACAGTGTGTGCATTAAAAGTCCGCCCCTTACCGCATGGTGTAGCTTGAATGCCGCAGGCCAGTATAACAGGGGAAGCCGTTCGTCCTCAAGTATCGCAAGCACGATTTTTTTAAGGTCTTCATCCTTAAAAGCGGCGGCGATACCGTAAAGCTCGTCGTACATCTGCTCGCCCGAATATTCCGCTGATTTTACATAATCGGCGGGGTTTACGCCGTCCTCGGGGCTTACATGGCGTATGCGGTCGATTTTAAGTTGGTCGGAGCCGTTATACTGAGAAACAACGCCCCTTATTTTAACAAGCTCGTTTACCGTGTACTCGCCGTGGGCATCGGGCGAATAACGCCAAAGCTTTGCGTTTATCTCACCGTCGGAATCTGCAAGTGTCATATCAAGGTAAGCGTCGCCCTTTGAAGAAGTTTTTTTGTCAATACTCTTAATAAGACAAAAGCCGTCAACCAAGCCTTTATTATCTATTGGAGTGAAATTCATAATTGTCTCCGTTCCTGTTGCGCTATTTTTTGATAATTATATTTTCACGGGCAGGTCCGTTGCTGACCATTGTTATTTTAAAGCCGATTTCGTTTTCGATAAACTCTATGTATTTACGGCAGTTTTCGGGGAGCTTATCGTATTCGGTTATGCCTGTTATATCGCATTTCCAACCGGGGAGCGTAGTCAAAACCGGCTTTGCCTTTTCAAGAAGCGCGGTAACGGGGAAGTCCTTTGTTACTTTGCCGTCTATTTCATAGCCCGTGCAGACCTTTATTTCGTCAAGATATGAAAGCGCGTCTACAACGGTAAGCACCGCATGAGTGGTGCCCTGTACCTCACAGCCGTAACGGGTAGCAACGCAGTCAAACCAACCCATTCTTCTCGGTCTGCCTGTGGTAGCACCGTATTCGCCTCCGTCGCCGCCGTGGTCGCGTAGCTCCTTAGCCTCGTCGCCGAATATCTCGCTTACAAATGCGCCTGCGCCCACCGCAGAGGAATACGCCTTGATAACGGTGTATATTTCCTTGATTGAATAGGGGGGAAGTCCCGCACCGACAGCGCCGTAGCCTGCTATTGTGTTTGACGAAGTAACCATGGGGTAAATACCGTGGTCGGTGTCCTTAAGAGTTCCGAGCTGACCTTCAAGCAAAATGGTTTTTCCTGCTTTTTCCGCGTCGTAAAGAAATTTTCTCACATCTCCTACAAAGGGGGCAATTCCTTTGCGCCATTCCATCATTTTATTAAATATGTCGTCAACCTTGAGCGGCTCCTTATGGTACAGGTTTTCAATAAGTATGTTCTTTACCTCAAGGATACGGGTAAGCTTTTCACGAAGCGTTACCTCGTCAAAAAGCTCGCATACCTGAAAGCCTATTTTAGCGTACTTGTCCGAATAAAACGGGGCAATACCCGATTTCGTTGAACCGAAGCTTGCTTTGCCGAGCCTTTCCTCCTCGTACATATCAAAAAGAATATGGTAAGGCATTACCATTTGACAACGCTCGGATATAAGAAGCTTAGGAGCGGGAACACCCTTTGAGACCACCTCGTTGTATTCCTTTAAAAGCTTTTCGACATCAAGTGCAACGCCGTTGCCGATACAGTTAGTAACACCGTCGTTAAATACACCTGACGGCAGAGTATGAAGTGCAAATTTGCCGTATTTGTTCTTAATCGTATGACCGGCATTGGCACCGCCCTGAAAACGAACGACCGCGTCCGCATTACCGGCGAGCATATCGGTTATTTTACCCTTACCCTCGTCGCCCCAGTTAGCGCCTACAACTGCTTTTACCATAATTCATTTCCCCAATTTTTATATATTGTAAATGCCACAAGGCAATTACAGTTTATTATACAATGACCTTTGCCATAATTCAAGTCTTAAATTTTGATATAGCCGTTATACGCTTAAGATATATCATATAAGCGCAGCACATTATAAGACAAAAGGCGGCGGATATGGGCACGGCAAAGCCGATTTTCATAAGATCGGGCGACGCACCCCTGCTGAAGAGATAGGAAAAGGGTATCCGCACGGCAAACGCCGTAATTATACCTTCTGCCATAACAAAGCCGGTTTTCCCCATTCCGTTGAAAAATCCGAGCTGACAGAAATAAATGCTTATCAGCAAATGCTCGGCGGCACAGCCCCTTTGGTAACGCGCGGCGGCGGCAATAACCTCGGGATTTTTTTCGAATACGGACGCCAGCATTTCGGGGAAGAACATCGTAGCGCAAAAAACAAGTATGCCGAACGCAAACGAAATAACGATTGAAATTTTTAATGCGCTGTATGCCCGTTTCGGCTGACCGGCGCCCATATTCTGTGCCACAAATGCCGACAGGGCAGACATAAAGGAAAACGGGACTATTGAAAGGAATACAAACAGCTTTTCCGAAATTCCTATACTTGCGGACGCTACAAGCCCCAAGGAATTAAGTATTGAGGTGAGTATTAAAAACGAAACTCTTGTTAAAAAATCCTGAAGCGCTATCGGAGTGCCGATTTTAAGAATAGCTCCGACTGTATTTTTTGCCTTAAAACTCTCTTTTGTAATTCTGAACGGCAATCCGCCCTTAACTATATAAACCGCTGAGAAAATAACGCTTATCGCCTGTGCCGCAACGGTTGCGTACGCCGCTCCCGCCGCTCCCATATTAAAACCGCCCACAAGCAACAGATCGCCGATAATATTCACAATACAGGCTATAAGAATAAATATAAGCGGCATTTTTGAGTTGCCTACGCCTCTGAAAAGTCCGCTTACCGCATTATAAGCTGAAATAAAAATCGTTCCTGCGCCGCAAATTCTTATATACTTCATTCCGGCGTTTTCGGCTTCGGGCGGAATCTGCATTATTTTAAGCGCGCCCTGAGCCGCCGCAATAAGCAAAACGGAGAGAATAACGGACAAAACCGCAAGCAACTTTATCATACCGGCGCAGGTTGCGCCTGCTCTTTTCTTATCATCAGCGCCTATCGCCTGACCGATAAGAACCGTAACGCCTGTAGTAAGACCGATTATAATGCCTGTAACGCCCTGCATAAGCTGACTTCCGGTTGATACCGCCGAAAAATCCGCCGTTGTTCCGTAATGTCCCACGACTATCAGATCCACCGCGCCGTAAAGCGCCTGCAAAAGCTGTGAGAGCATAAGCGGCAGCGCAAATTTGATAAGCGTCGGTAAAATTTTTCCTTTTAAAAATGTATTTTCCTGCATATTTATCTTTCCTAATCACAAAACAAGCCGCCCTGACGGGCGGTCTGTTTATTATTGTATCGACCTGAAATAATCTACTATTCCGTGTGCGACGGCTCTTGCTTTTTCTATATTTTTCTGCTCATTCTCAATGCCTGAAAAATCACCCTTATTGGAGATATAGCCATTTTCGGTAAGCACAACGGGACACACGGTACTGCGGCACATAAAGTAATAGTGCCAGTTGAAATTATACTTTCCGTAAAGCGAAGCGCCTTCTGTTTGCGAAAATACATATTCCGCCGCACGCTTTGAAAATGCGTTAAAGTAAAACGCTCCGAAGCCGTTAGCATTCGTATTTGTGCTTGAATCGTGATGGACCGCAACGCAGAAATCAGGTTTCAGTTCCTTTATCATTTTAAGCTTATCGTCCGCAGAGCTTGTGGTATCACCTGTACGGGTCATATAAACCTCCGCACCCATCTTTTCAAGCTCGGCTTTGATTTTATAAGACAAATTAAGGTTAGCATTGCTTTCGTAATATCCGAAGCTCACAGCACCCGGATCCTTGCCGCCGTGACCGACATCAATAAGAATTTTAGCCCCGCTTAAATTTACGCCGTATTCGTTTTCGGTGTTCTCGGCAACAGTCTTAGGATTCAAAAATTCAAATACAAGCTGACCGTTTTCGTTGTAACGGCTGTCCCAACCGTAAAACGCGCCCTGCTTTTTAAGGTGTAAGCGCAGCGTGTAATCACGCACTGCGGAGCCGTCGTCCGTGTAATTACATATTACCTCCGCCGACTTAAAGAGGGGATTATCCTCGGGTATAGCTATCTCACCCTCAAATACGGTTGCGTAACAGAATGTAATATCAATATAGTTATATGTAACGCTGCTGACGGTAAAATCCTGCTTTGACGGATTGGTGTAGCCTTGCGGCAAAACATCAAAGTAAAACGGTGCCTTCCAAAGGCTGTCAAAGGTTAAAACGGTATGTCTGCCGTCATTTTGCACACTCGCTGATTTAATTTCGTTATGGTCGGGGAGGGAGCCGATATATCTTCTTACAACCGGCTTAAGCTCCGTATGCGGCTTATCCTTTCTTTCAAGATAAACACGATATCCGGCACGCAGGGTCACATAATTGCTTTCCTTATAATTAACAAGACTTGTTGAGCAATAATCGAGTGTACCCTTAGGTAGGTAATTGTTCGTTGGTTTCGACCAATCTACTGAGCCGTCCTTAAGGCTTTGATTGCTGACATTGCCGTCGAAGGTCTCGGCGTTGTATTCAATAATTTCCGCAATATATCCCGAGCCGACATTCATATATCTTCCGCCGTTCGGCGTTGCGTTCGGGTCGTAATCTACAATAACATCGCTCTTTTTGCATATTATTTTTTCGGAGGTGAATGTTTCGCTTTTTCCGTTATGTGTCGCCTTGTAGGTGATTTTACCGAGATTTATGTCCTCAGCATTATCACCGGGCAGCTTAAAAACGCCGCTGTAACCGACAAATTCGGTTTCGCCTGTTTCGAAATTATTCTGCGCGGTAAGGGTAATTGTATCAGAACCGAGAGTTGCCGTGACAGTACTGCCCTTGCGCGCGGTTACGCTTGCAACAATGGTTGAGCCGCTCGGATATGACTGCGACTTTGACGGAGAATAATCTTTAATAATCACATATCTGTAATTGACCGTATAAACGGTTTTTTCACCTTTGTGCTCAAAGGTAAATGTGTTTTTGCCAACCTTAAGCTCTGTTTCATAGGTGAAAATGCCGCCTTCGCCTCTGGCAATTTCGGCACCGTTTATGTAGAGAGGCTTGGCAGGGTCGGATGTGCCGGAAAACGAATAAAACGGCTCCGTAACATAGACAGTTTGCTTGCTCTGAGAGGTAACAACAAGCCTTATGCCGTTATCTACGGGTTCTGCCGCGGAAGAGACCTCTGAGGAAACAGATGTACTGCTTACCGGTTCTGAAGAAATATTATCGACTTCGGCGGCTTTTTTACAGGCAGAAGAAGAAAGGGCGATAAGCGCCGCCGCAATGATTACGGTAATTTTCTTTATATTCAAATTCAGTTGCTCCTTTTTAAACGCATTTATAATTTGACAATACCTATTATACGCAAACGACAGGATTTTTCAATAGTTATTAATTTTTTGTAATAATTTAACATTCGAAATACTGTGTAAAATGCGGAAATCAAATTTTTTTCTTGACATTTTCATTATAATAATGTATTATAAGTGCATAAACAACTATGAAGTGAAAACAATGAGTAATAATTTTGTCGAAAATTACAAAAAGATGTCGGATGAGGACATTGTTTCGTTAATTAACGGCGGAGAGCTGGAGCTTTTACAAATTATTATCGAGCGCTATTTGCCGAAAATTCTCTATTGTGTGAACAAGTATTCGGGTACGCTCGAAAGGGAAGACGCGATTCAGGAAGCTACATATGCCTTATATTCGGCGGTTAAGAATTATAAAAGCGGCAAATCCTTGTTTTCCACTTTCGCGATGCTGTGTATCAAAAGGTCATTGTTTTTAAGCTTTAAGAAAACTAACCGTCAAAAGGATGTTCCCGATGATTTGATAACCTCGCTTGACTCGGTTGAGATTGCTGACTGCAACAGTCCCGAAAAAATATTTTTTGACCGTGAAAGCTTAAAATTGCTTACGGATTCAATAAGGCTTGAGCTTTCGGGTCTTGAATACAGCGTGCTGACGCTTTTTCTTGAGGGAAAAAGATATTCGCAAATTGCGGATGAGCTTGGCATCAGTGAAAAATCGGTCAACAACGCGCTTATACGCATAAGAAAAAAATTGAAAAAGCAGTAGCTTTACTTATTAATTATAATGCCGTTTAAGGCTTATATATGCCCATGTAGTTTAACAGCAGAACATTGTTTCCAAAGATGTCGGTGCGATTCCGTCCGGGGCTAATAAACAACCAAGAGAGGTAAAAGAGATGTTTGAAGACAAAACGCTGGTTTGCAAAGATTGCGGCGAGGAGTTCGTATTTACTGCGAGAGAGCAGGAGTTTTACGAGTCCAAGGGCTTTGTGAACGAGCCTCAGCGCTGTAAGGCTTGCCGTGATAAGCGCAAGAATGCAGGCAGAGCACCCAGGGAAATGCACGAGGCAGTATGTGCCGCTTGCGGCGGTGTTGCGAAGGTTCCGTTTACACCCCGTGACGACCGTCCTGTATATTGCAGTGAATGTTTTGCAAAGATGAAGGAAGAAGAAAACAAAGCTGAATAATTTATTTTGTTAGTTTTGGTCCGCCCCGAAAGGGGCGGTTTTCTTTTTGTCAAAATTTTAATATTACATAAAAAATTCAACATATGATAAATTTTTATACATTTATGATAAAAATATCTATTTAAAAATTTAAGTTATCGAAATATAATTAAGACAACGACAGGAAAGGTCGTGAAATTTAAGGAGGAATTAAAATGAAAAAATTATTGGCAGTTGTTTTAACACTCGCATTTGCCTTGGGTCTTACGGCCTGCGGCGGTTCGTCCGACTCCGGAAAAGGAGAGGTTTCGGTTTTCTATTATACCTACAGCGACACTTATATTTCAAGCGTGCGCTCGGCAATGGATAAGCTTTTAACCGACGCCGGTCTCAAGTACCAGAACTATGACGCAAACGGCAACCAGACCACACAGACAGAGCAGGTTACAACCGCTCTTGCAAAAGGCTCAAAGCTTCTTGTAGTGAATGTTGTTGATACCGGCTCAAACGACGCCGCTCAGAACATAGTCGATCAGGCTAAGGCACAGAATGTTCCGGTTATCTTCTTCAACCGCTCTGTTGACGAATCTGTTGTAACAAGCTATGACAAGTCCGTATTCGTAGGAACCGATTACGAAATGGCAGGTCATATGCAGGGCGAAATGATAGGCAAATATTTAGTTGAAAATTACAATAAGCTTGACCTTAACGGCGACGGAAAGATAAGCTATGTTATGTTCAAGGGTCAGGAAGGCAATATGGAGGCTATCGCCCGCACACAGTACGGCGTTGAGGACGCTAACAAGGTGCTTAAAGAGGCAGGCAAACCCGAGCTTGAATTCTATGACGCTTCAAATAAGAACAAATACCTTGTAGACCAGAACGGTCAGTGGTCGTCTGCTGCCGCTACCGATTATATGGGCACTATTTTAGCGCAGTACAGCGAGAGCAACAAGAATATGGTGGAGCTTGTAATTGCAAATAACGACGATATGGCGCTCGGCGCGATCTCATCTTTGCAGACCGCAGGCTACAATAAAGAGGGCACAAAGGCTATTCCGGTATTCGGTGTTGACGCAACAGACGCAGCCAAGTCCGCAATCAAAAGCGGTGCTATGGTAGGAACCATTAAGCAGGACGCAGACGGTATGGCAGAGGCTATCATCGCTATCGCACAGAACTACTTCGGCGATAAGGACGCTCTTGACGGTCTTGACAGCGACAATCTTGTAGGCAAGTGGAGAGTTAATATCCCGTATCATACCTACACCGGCGAATAATAAAATATATGCGGCAGCCGTTTAGAGCGGCTGCCGCGGTGAAGAAACGGGGGATAATGCTTTATGAACGAACGCACTGTCGGCACAGCAAACACAGCTGCCGCGGAAAAGCCGGTCCTTCTTAAAATGGAAAACATAGAAAAGGCTTTTCCGGGCGTAAAAGCACTTGACAAGGTAAATTTAACGGTTAAGGCGGGAACCGTCCATGCTCTTATGGGTGAAAACGGCGCAGGTAAATCCACGCTTATGAAATGTCTTTTCGGGGTATACCAGAAAGACTCCGGAAGCATTTATTTAGACGGTAAAGAAATTAATTTTAAAAATTCCAAGGAAGCGCTTGAAAACGGCGTCGCAATGGTTCATCAGGAGCTTAATCAGGCGCTCAAACGCAATGTAATGGATAATATGTGGCTCGGAAGATTTCCTACTGTTGCCAAAGGAGTTCCGATAACCAGTGAAAAGAAAATGTACAAGGCAACAAAAGAAATATTCGATAGGCTTGAGCTTAAAGTCGACCCGAAAACGGTAATGAGTACTATGTCTGTTTCGCAAAGACAGATGGTTGAAATCGCGAAGGCCGTTTCCTACAACTCTAAGGTAATCGTATTTGACGAGCCGACCTCCTCGCTTACCGAGGAAGAGGTTGAGCAACTTTTCAAAATTATAAATATGCTTCGCAGTCAGGGCTGCGGTATAATATACATTTCACATAAGATGGCGGAAATTTTAAGAATATCCGATGAAGTGACCATAATGCGTGACGGTAAGTGGATAGCTACAAGAGAAGCCGAAAGCCTTACCACCGACGAAATTATAAAGCTTATGGTAGGGCGTGAGCTTACTAACATCTATCCGCCGAAGGTTAATAAAATAGGCGATGTTCTGCTTGAGGTGAATGATTTAAGCTCTGAATACGCAAGGCTTAACAATGTAAGCTTTAAAGCGAGAAAGGGCGAAATAATCGGTGTTGCGGGGCTTGACGGTTCGGGCAGAACCGAGCTTCTCGAAAACATATTCGGCGTTTCCACCCGAAAAGGCGGCACGCTGAAGCTTAACGGCAAGCAAATTAAAAACCGCAATCCGGGCGATTCCATTAAAAACGGATTTGCACTGCTTACAGAGGAACGCCGTGCGACAGGTATATTCGGAATACTGAATATAAGGGAAAACGCAACTATTTCAAGCCTTGACAAATGCAAAAGCGGACCGTTTTTAAACTCCGCCAAGCTTAAGAAAAACACCGAGTGGTGCATTAACTCAATGCATATTAAAACACCGACGCAGGAAACAAAGATCCGTTCTCTCTCGGGCGGAAATCAGCAAAAGGTAATTTTGGGGCGTTGGCTTCTTACAGACCCGACCGTTCTTTTGCTTGACGAGCCTACAAGAGGTATAGATGTCGGCGCAAAATACGAAATCTATCAGCTTATAATCGAGCTTGCCGAAAAGGGCAAAACGGTTATTATGGTATCTTCCGAGATGCCGGAGCTATTGGGCGTTTGCGACAGAATACTCGTAATGTCGGGCGGAACGCTTGCGGGCGAGGTTGACGCCGCAACCGCCTCACAGGAAGATATAATGACGCTTGCCGCCAAATTTGCATAGGAGGAAACAAAAATGACAGCTACTATAAAAAGAAAAGGTCGTTTTTCGTCTTGGTTGGACGATTTTAAAGCAAAATCAGGTGCGGATAAGCGCAGGGCAATTACCGACCTACTGTTTAACAACGCAATGTATATAATAATCGCCATTGCGGTAATATATATCGCTATAAGAGTACCGGCTTTTTTAAAGCTACCTTCAATAATCAACATAATTTCGCTTACGGCGGCAAAACTGCCGATAGCCCTCGGCATAGGCGGAGCGATAGTACTTACGGGAACCGATATTTCAGCCGGACGGTGCGTGGGACTGACAGCCTGTATTGCGGCGTCTCTCCTGCAAATGACTGGCTATGCAAACAAAATTTTCCCGAATTTAAAGGTTATGCCCTTATGGATAGTTTTGCTTGCGGTTATAGCGGTCGGTGCGGTGATAGGCTTTGTCAACGGTTTCTTTGTCGCAAAATTCAAGCTTCATCCGTTTATAGTAACCCTTTCGACCCAGCTTATTGTTTTCGGTCTTGTTCTTATGTATCTTATGATGGGCGGAAACAACGGTCAGACCCTTTCGGGACTTGACTCCTCTTATACAAACTTTGTAAGAGGCACGCTCTTTAAAATCGGCGATGTCGCCGTTCCGAAATATGTTCTTTATTCCGTAATACTTACCGCACTTATGTGGGTTATATGGAACAAAACAAAATTCGGTAAGAATATGTTTGCCGTAGGTTCAAACGAGGAAGCCGCAAATGTTTCGGGCGTTAATGTTTTCCGGACGATTGTTCTTGTGTTCGTGCTTGCGGGCGCTATGTACGGAATTACGGGATTTATCGAGGGTGCGCGTATCGCTTCCTGCTCCGCAAACACCGGTCTTAACTACGAATCGGACGCTATCGCGGCGTGCGTTATCGGCGGTGTATCGTTCGTAGGCGGCACAGGTAAAATAAGCGGTATCGTAATCGGCGTATTTCTGTTACAGATAATCTTTGTAGGACTTAACTTCCTGTCTGTTGACGCAAATATGCTCTATGTAATAAAGGGTCTTATAATCCTTGTAGCCTGCGCTATCGATATGCGTAAATATCTTGCTCGCAAATAAAAAAATGAGGTGAACCGGTATGGAAAAAAAGACGGAAACGACAAAAAAGACCGGCGGTCTGTATTCAAAAATCAATATGTCGGTAAAGTCCGCAAACATTATGGTTGCAAGTCTTTTGGCACTGCTGGTCATAGCCTTAATATTTGTGGTTAAACATAACGGCTTTATCGTTAAGTTTGACACCGACGGCGGCTCATATATAGCCCCCGTAAAAGCGGAATATTCCGACAAGCTATCTCCCGAAGCACCCACAAAGGAGGGGTGGACCTTTACGGGCTGGTATACCGACCGAGACCGTACCGAAAGCTGGGACAGCGAAAACGATACGGTAACAGGCAGTATGACGCTTTACGCCGGTTGGGATAAGGCGCAATAAAATGTTTTGATTTTCCCGGTATTTAATGATATACTTATAATAGTGTCATTTAATGCCGGGAGGTTTTTTAATGAATTATACGGTTCTTGTGGTTGAGGACGAATACGACCAGCGCCGTGCTGTAATAGAACGGGTAAACTGGGCCGCCGCCGGCTTTCAGGTAATAGGCGAGGCGGAAAACGGCGTTGAGGCGCTTGAGCTTTTGGAAACGCTGGAGCCAGACCTTATACTTACGGATATTAAAATGCCGATGATTTCGGGTCTTGAGCTTGCCGAAAGGGTAAGAGAGATAAGACCCGTTACGCAAATGGTAATATTAAGCGGTTATGACAGCTTTGAATACGCAAGAAAAGCGATAAATTATAACATAATTTCATATTTGCTGAAGCCTATTTCCTCAAAGGAGCTGTCCGAAGAGCTTTTTAATATTAAAAAGCGAATGGACGAGCAGTTAGGCAGGGTTACGCAAAACCTTGACTCCGATTCGGAGCGCAAACTGCAGCGTATGCAGATAAATAATTTTTTGCTGCCGCTTATGCTCGGAAGCAATGAGGAAAAGCCCGAGGAAGCGGAGCTTGACGCTACGGCTATTGAGCTTGGAATAATAGATACCGATTCATCGCCCCGCTTTTGCGTTATTGTATCAAAATTCAAAAACTCCGAGGGCAATCCCGCAACTGATAAAGAACATGCGGATTTTATTGACGCCGTACTCGGTAAATATATGCGTTCCGTAAGCTTTTTGGTGTACGGCAGAGTAGTAACACTTGCCATAATTTCGGGCAACGGCGAGCTTTCAAACATACTTGATTTGCCGCTTAAGGAAACCGTACAAACCGCAAAAAGAGTGCTGTCGCAAAGCTGTACTATCGGAATAAGCCGTGAATTTTCAGAGTTTTCTTCCTGCTCGGCAGCATATTTTCAAGCCGTCAGCGCACGCCGCTACACCCGTGACGGCGCGGGCGAGATTCGCTTTATCAATGACCAGGAGCATGACGGCGAAATAGAAATAGACCATGTTGAAAAAACCGTTTTAAAGCTTGAACAGCTTTTAAAGGTCGGCTACAACGAAGAATTAAGCGAATTTATCGACGGGCTTTTTGAAAACAGCACACCCGAAAACGCCGACCTGCTTGTTATGCAGATACTTGCGACCGTTTACAGGGTAACAAGCAATGCCGCGGATAAATCGGACATTGTAAATCTGCTTTCTTCCAACCCGATATTCTCCAGAATGACCACATATAACAGCGAAGCGGGCGTTAAAAACGAGCTTATTTCACTTTGCGAAAACGCAAAAGCATTAATATCAAGCTCGCAAAAGAGAGACTGCGAGGTTCTTTGCGACCGTGCGGTGAATATTATAAACGAACGCTACTCGGATGAGGGGCTTTCGCTTACCGAGGTCAGTAATGAGCTTGCGGTAAGTCCGAATTATTTAAGTGCGCTTATTAAAAAGACAAAAAAGAAAAATTTTGTAACACTGCTTACCGAAAAGCGTATGAAAGCCGCCTACGATTTGCTTTTATGCTCAAATCTTAAGGTACTTGAAATTTCGGAAAAATGCGGTTACAGCGACCAGCACTATTTCAGCTATTGCTTTAAAAAATATTACGGAGATTCTCCCGGAAAGATAAGATGCGCCCAAAGGGGTGAATAACAGTGAAGATCCTGAAAAAACAGAAAAGCATAAGCCTATCGGCTATTACCGTGCTTTCGGTGACCTTAGCGGCGATTACCGCCGTAACGGTTTGCGTAAGCATATTTGCAGGAGTATACAGCCGTGCGCTGTTGCGTGACGCGCGTGTAAGCTCGCTTCAGGCAGCGGAGCAGACCGCAACCGCGGTTGACAATTACCTTGATTCAATGAAAGAAAAGCTGTCGCTTATATACGACACGGTGCTTGGATCCGAAAATCCCGAAGAGCTTAGCGACAAGCTTTCCGCCGTGACCTATGTGCAGAGCGATATTTACGCCGTCACGCTTTACGGTGAAAACGGCGAGATAATTTCCTGTTCGGGAAGCGGAGGTACTCTTAAGGAAAACATAATCGCAGACGAATCGTTTGACAAAGAGCTGTATGAAAGTACAAACGGATATATCTTAACGGCACCGCATATACAGACTCTTTTCAAAAACGAATACCCCTGGGTCGTAACCCTTGCGTTAAAAACGGAAAAACCTGTACTTTCGGGCTGCTACATTGCAATAGATTTTAAATTTTCCGAAATCGCAAAGTATATTGACAGCGTGGGCGTCGGCAGGCAGGGCTATTGCTTTATTACGGATAAAAACGGGGATATTGTATATCATCCGCAGCAGCAAATGCTGTTTTCGGGAATTAAGACCGAGAATTCGGAGTTGCTTGACGGCAAGCCCGATGGTGTTTTAAACGGCACTGATATTATTTATGCACTTAAAACCACCGAAAACGGCGAATGGCGAACCGTCGCCGTGACCTACACGGGCGAGCTTAAGGCGGAACGGCGGACACAGATAATAATAAGCGTTGCGATAACCTTTTTAATCTGTGCCGTAATACTGTTTGCGGTGCTTATAGTATATTCGAATATAGTAAACAGACCGGTTAAAGACTTGATTAAAGAAATAAAGCGTTTTGAAAAGGAAGCCGACGGCTTTATATTTAACGGCGGTGCTGAGACCGTAACGGAGCTTAAGGTGATTTCTGAGTCCTTCAGGCATATGACTGTTAAAATAAACGAGCTTATGGACAGGGTAAGGCGCGAAGAAACAGAACTAAGAAAAACCGAGCTTAAGGCGCTTCAGGCGCAAATTAATCCGCATTTTCTTTATAACACCCTTGATTCGATACAGTGGATGTGCGAACAGGGAAGGACGGAGGACGCAGCCAAAATGGTAAGCTCCTTAGCAAGGCTTTTCAGAATAAGTATAAGCAGGGGACACGAGCTTATAACCATAAGAGACGAACTGCGCCACGCTGAAAGCTATCTTGTTATTCAAAGCTACAGGTATAAGGACCAGTTTACCTATTCCTTTGATGTAGATCCTTCACTTGAAAACTGCCTTTGCAATAAAATAACCGTTCAGCCGCTTATCGAAAACGCCATATACCACGGACTAGACAGGAGCGTTGACGAGGGTGAAATCAAGATTTCGGTAAAGAAAGCCCCCGACGATGAAAACGATATACTTATTACGGTAAGCGATAACGGTATCGGAATGACCAAAGAGCAGTGCCTTTCAATTCTTAAAAAGGAACGGAGCGATTCAAGCGGAATAGGCGTTAAAAATGTCAACTACCGCCTTAAAATTTATTTCGGCGAAAAATACGGTTTAAGCATTGAAAGCGAGCTTGATGTCGGTACTACGGTTACTGTGCGCATACCGAAAAAGGAGGGCAAATGAATGAAATTAAAAAAAATCATCGCCCTTTTATCTGCGGCGGCGCTCATTCTTACGCTTTGCTCCTGCAAAAAAGAGGACTCAAAAAAGAAGATAAGCGTAATTGTAAAGGCGGTCGATTCGGATTTCTGGCACCGTGTTAAAAGCGGAGTTGACTCTGCCGCTACCGAGTATAATATAGACGCCGAATTTACGGGACCCGAAAACGAAGAGGACTACAAAGCTCAAAACAGGCTTATTGAAAATGCGGTTAAAAACGGCGCTGAAGCAATAGTTGTATCGGCGATAGATTATAAAAAATCTGCCGAGGCGGTAAACAGTGCCGCACGCGCGGGCGTTAAAATCGTCGCTATCGACAGCGAGGTTAATTCGCAGAATGTAAGCACCTTTATAGGAACAGACAACTACGAGGCAGGCAAAGCCGCCGCAAAAGCCGCCGTCGTCGGTTTTTCAAAGGAAAGCAATATCAATATCGGTTTGATAAATTATTACGAAAACACCGCAAACGGTCAACTGCGCGAGGAGGGCTTTAAGGATTATATGAGCGGCATAGACAACGCCGAGATAATCGCCTCCGCTACCGCGGACAGCAATACCGAAAGCGCCGAGCAAGCCGCTGTAAAGCTGCTTAGCGAGCATCCCGAAATTAATGTAATCGCAGGCTTTAACGAGTGGATGACGCTCGGAATAGGCTATGCGGTCAAAAAGCTTGACCTCTCGCAAAAGGTGTATGCGGTCGGGTTTGATACAAATTCGGTCTCGCTCGGTATGCTGGAAACAGGGGAGATAGACGCCCTTATTGTTCAAAATCCTTTCCAAATTGGCTATGTTGGGCTTAAATGCGCCGCGGGTCTGATTTCAGGCGAGACCTACCAAAGCGAGCAATACACAGCCGTAACCGCCGTGACAAAAAACAATATGTTTGATAAGGAAATTCAGAAGCTTTTATTTACTTTCGAGAACGGAGGTTAATTATGTACAAAGCAAACGATAACAGATACGAAAAAATGAAATACAGCCGCTGCGGAAACAGCGGACTTATGCTGCCCAAGGTCAGTCTCGGACTTTGGCATAACTTCGGCGATACGGCGCAGTATTTCAATATGAAGGAGCTGTGCTTTACAGCCTTTGACAACGGCATAACACATTTCGATTTAGCCAACAATTACGGACCGCTCCCCGGCAGTGCCGAAAGTAATTTCGGAAAAATACTTAAGGAAGAGCTTTTCCAATACCGTGATGAAATTATAGTAAGCACCAAGGCAGGCTACGAAATGTGGGACGGCCCTTACGGAAATATGGGCAGCCGCAAATATCTGCTTGCAAGCCTTGACGGGAGTCTTAAAAGAATGGGTGTCGATTATGTGGATATATTCTATCATCACAGACCCGACCCCGATACTCCGCTTGAAGAAACAATGGGAGCGCTTGACAGCGCTGTTAAAAGCGGCAAGGCTCTTTACGCCGGAATTTCAAATTACGACGGCGAGCGTTTAGAGCGGGCGGCGGCAATACTTAAAGAGCTTAAATGCCCATTTGTAATCAACCAAAACAGGTATTCGATTTTTGACCGCACCATAGAAAACAACGGTCTTAAGGCTACCGCCGCACGGCTTAAAAAGGGCATAATTGCGTTCAGCCCCTTAGCGCAGGGTATGCTGACCGACAGATATTTAAACGGTATTCCGAAGGACAGCAGAATTATGACTGACGGCAGATTTTTAAAGGAGACCGCAATCACAAAGGAGCGCCTGGAACAAATTGCCAAGCTTAATGAAATAGCTAAGAACCGAGGCCAGACCCTTGCGGAAATGGCGCTTGCATGGGTGCTTAAGGACGGTATTGTAACATCGGTGCTTATCGGTGCGTCAAAGCCGTCGCAGATATTCGACAACATCAAGGCAATAGAGAACACCGTCTTTACAAAGGAAGAATTAAACCTGATAGACAGCATTTCATTACTGTAGCCGGTGAAAACAAACAGCAGTCGAAGTTTCTGTTTTGACTGCTGTTTGTTTTAAAAGATATGTGCAAAATGCCACTTGACAAAAGAACATATGTTCTGTATAATTTTCTTACTTTGATACTTCTGCTATTTTTTCAATCCCGATACCTCTTGGAGGTTGGGGAGTGGAAAAGGCAATCTGCGTCTCGGTATGGCCGTAATTGTTAAGGTCGCCCACAAATAAGTCGAGATCCTCCGTTGTTGCAAACGCAACCTTGATAAGCTGTGAATACTGTCCCGTAACACAACTGCATTCAAGCACATTCGGATGTGCTTTTATATACGGGTAAAATTCAGGCTTCAGCTTTGGGTCAAGGTCCAGCTTAACAAAGGCGATTATCGGAAAACCTACCTTTTTAAGGTCTATATTCACGGTATAAGAGCTTATTATGCCTTCCTTTTCAAGCTTTTCTATTCTTGCCGCGGTAGCGGGCGAAGAAAGGTATACCTGCTCTGCCAGTACTTTAAGCGGCATTCTGGCGTTCTTTTGTAAAAGAGTTATGATTTTTAAATCTATCGCGTCCATAATTTCACCTGCCGGATGTTTAACTGAAATTATAATATAATATTTTCCCGTTGCAGTCAATAAAAAATTAATTTGTGTGGTGCAAAATGAATAACAATAATATTTCCCTGGAAAAAAGCTGTTGCTTTACCGGATACCGACCATCTAAATTCCCGTTTCCCTTGGAAGAGGGGAACAGGGATTACACCGATTTTGAAAATTCACTTACCGAAACAATACTCTCCGTTACAGACGAAAATTGCCGTACCTTTTATACGGGTATGGCAATGGGCTTTGATATTATTGCGGCGGAAACGGTATTGTTGTTAAAAAAATCCCGAAATACCGCCTTTGATTTAAAGCTTGTGTGCGCGGTTCCTTTTAAGGGTCAGGAAAACCGTTACCCCGACGATTGGAAGGAGCGCTACAACAGAATACTTGAAGGCTGCGACAAAAAAATTGTTTTATCCGAGAAATACTATCCCGGTTGTTACTTTAAACGCAATCACTATATGGTAGATAAAAGCGATTTTGTAGTAACCTGGTTCGACGGCAGGAACGGCGGAACCAAGGAAACCGTAGATTATGCGCTAAGGCAGGGGAAGAGAATAATTAACCTCGCCGCCCCGGCTCAGCTCAGCATTATTTAACTGTTAATACCGATATTAACATACATACAACGGGAATTGCACTTCCGCTTACAAGCTGGCTTAAGGTATGTCTTTTTATTTTAAGTGACGCTTCAAACACCGGTATAAGCAGGAAATACCCACATGCGCACAGAGGACTTAAATAATATGTAAGCAGTGTCACAGGCCCCGAAATTCCACAGGCGTGACCGCTGCTTTTTCTTTATAAAATAAACGAGCTTAAGGCAATCATAATGCCCGACAAAAGATAGGTAAGGTACAGCACACGCTCGCCCTCGGAGCCGCCGCTTACAAAGGAACAGACAGTTCCCGCAATATATCCTACAACCGCAAAGAGTATCGCGAGCGAGCGCTGAAATCTCCGCCTTTCGTCCTTTTGCTTTACAAGACTTATGGGATAAGCCAAAAGCGGCAATACGGTAAGCGTAAGAATTCCCGTCCAAAAGTGCCGTGCGTTTACAAAAAAGCCGTTCTTCATAAAATTAAGCATAAGCACGGTTACAAGAGCGGCTATCGGTGCCACCGTGATAATGCGTATAAGCTTGCAGATTTTGTTCATTTTCTTCATCGCTTTCATTTTACAGCTTTTTAATTCTATCGGCAATGAACCGTACCTGTTTCGGTATCTAAAAGTAAAAAATAAAGGTAGAGAGCCATAATTTCACTCTCTACCGAAGGTGGAATCATTCAAAAATATCGTTATCCTGCATATCATCGTTATTTTTAAACACAGACAAATTTCCCGATTTATCAAGTATGCCGAGATAGACCTCGGCTTCTTTTTTTATGCCCTGAACCTTAAGCTCGTTTTTGAGCCAGTTCATATCTTTGCCGCAGCTCTTTAAATTCTTTTCTAAAATCTTGCCGTCCATAATTACATTATAGTATACGCTTTCGCTTGCCGGAACAATATTAAGGTCCTCGGGCGTCGCCGGCTTTTTAGCGGCGGCAGGCATAAAGCTTATTTTTCCGCTTGCCTCCATAACAGCAGTATCAACCGCAGAAAGGTCATAAAAACCGTTTAACCTGCACTGCATTAAAAATTCATTTAAATCAAGACGGCATTTTTTAAAGTTTTTGCGGTAAAGTTTGCCGTTTCCCATAAGAATAACCGAATGACCGAACACCAACCGCCTTAACGCTATGTTTTTAGAGCTTGTAACCGAAACCGCAAATGAAATTACCGCATATACAATCATTGCCGTAAGCGGTTGTTCGGGGTTTTCAAGCTCCGTTGCCATTTCCGCGGCAATAGAGCCTATTGTTATACTTACGATATAGTCGAACATATTAAGCTCGGATAACTGTTTGTTTCCGACCAATTTTGTTAACAAAAATAACACAACAAGCGAAACAACAGATGTTATAATAACCCTAATGATCTCCATTTTGCCACCTCAAGCAGATATTTACCTTATTTTGTGCGTAAAACGCGGAAATATCCGTTGCGGCTATTGACAAAGACAAAGAATTTAAGTATAATTGTATACATTAATACAAATCAGGGGATGAGAGCTTTGCTTGAAATTTCAAACAAGACAAATTTACTTGAGCAGGACAATTATAAATATTCCTTGCAGGATGTTTCGGAGCCTAATTTATACAGAGAGTTTTATACATACGAGGAAGTACCGAAGGTTGCGTTCAACCATCGCAGAGTGCCTATCGGTATGCCTAAGGATATCTGGATAACCGATACCTCGCTGCGTGACGGCCAGCAATCGGTAGAGCCTTACACCGTAGAGCAAATCGTAAACCTTTACAAGCTTATGTCAAAGCTTGGCGGTCCTTACGGAATTATAAGACAGACCGAATTTTTTGTTTACAGCAAAAAGGACAGGGAAGCTATCGAAAAATGTCAGGAATTGGGTCTTAAATTCCCCGAGATAACAACCTGGATAAGAGCGAGCAAAGAAGACTTTAAGCTTGTGCGTGACCTCGGTATCCGTGAAACGGGAATATTGGTTTCGTGCAGTGACTATCACATTTTCAAAAAGCTTAAAATGACAAGAAGTCAGGCTATGAAAACATACCTCGCCGCCGTATCGGAAGCCTTTGAAGCGGGTGTTATGCCGAGATGCCACCTTGAGGATATTACAAGAGCCGATTTTTACGGCTTTGTCGTTCCTTTTGTAAACGAGCTTATGAAGCTTTCAAAGCAAGCTAAAATACCCGTAAGGATCCGTGCCTGCGACACTATGGGCTACGGTATTCCGTATCCGGAGGTTGCGTTGCCGAGAAGCGTTCCGGGCATAATCTACGGCTTACAGCATTACTCCGATGTGCCGAGCGAAATGCTTGAATGGCACGGTCACAACGATTTTTATAAGGCCGTCGCAAATGCGTCCACCGCTTGGCTGTACGGCGCTTCCGCCGTTAACTGCTCGCTGCTCGGAATTGGTGAGAGAACGGGCAACATTCCGCTTGAGGCTATGGTTATGGAATACGCTTCGCTCCGCGGCTCGCTTGACGGTATGGACACCACCGCAATTACCGAAATCGCCGAATATTTTGAAAAGGAAATGGGCTACACAATTCCGCCTATGACCCCGTTTGTAGGTAAAAACTTCAATGTAACCAAGGCAGGCATACACGCCGACGGACTTTTAAAGGATGAAGAAATCTACAACATTTTCGATACCGAAAAAATCCTTAACCGTCCCGCTGCGGTTTCGATAGGTAAAACAAGCGGACTTGCCGGAATTGCTTATTGGATAAACCATCATTACAGCCTTAAGGGTGATGAAATTATCGATAAAAAGGACCCGATAGTTATTAAGCTTAAGGAATGGGTCGATTCCGAATACGAGCAGGGAAGACAGACCGCAATTTCAAACGGTGAGCTTGAAAACCACTTAAAAGAGCTTTCGGGCGGAAAATTTTAAAGGAGGACGGCTTTAATGATTGAGCATAAGACAATATCGCTTGCGGATCAAGTTTTCGACCATCTTGAAAACGATATTTTAAGCGGAAAATATCAGCGCGGCGAAGTACTTACCGAAAGCAAGCTGTGCGCCGAAATGGGCGTGAGCCGTACCCCGATAAGGGAAGCGTTAAGACGGCTTGAGCAGGAGCATATAATCGAAGAATCGGGCAAGGGCTCGGTCGTTATCGGCATTAATGAAAAGGACCTTGAGGATATTTTTCTTATAAGAAAAAGCCTTGAATGTATGGCGGCGTCGCTCGCAGCTAAAAACCGTACCGACGAACAGTTGAAGGACCTTAAGGAAGCGCTCGAATTTCAGGAGTTTTATCTTAACAAAAACGACCCCGAACAAATAAAGCTTATGGATAACCGTTTCCACGAAACCTTATATAAATTAAGCGGAAGCACCACATTTTACGATACTCTTGTTCCGCTTCACAAGAAAATACAAAAATACCGCCGTGCTTCGGTGGAAAATTCAAGCCGCGCGGCGGCTTCGGTTGCCGAGCACCGCAAAATTTATGAGGCTATCGAATCCAAAAATTCGGCGGCGGCGGCAAAATATGCCTCTGAGCATGTAGAAAATGCTTATCGGCACATAATGAGAAAGGATTGAATCTAATGGGCTACACAATCGCACAAAAAATTATTAAAGCACATATGCTGTCGGGCGATATGACCGTCGGCAGTGAGGTTGCTCTTAAAATCGACCAAACCTTAACGCAGGACGCAACAGGCACTATGGCTTATCTTGAATTTGAAACAATGGGGCTTGACAGAGTAAAGACCGAGCGCAGTGTTGCATATATTGACCACAACACCCTGCAATCGGGTTTTGAAAATGCCGACGACCACCGTTACATACAGTCTGTTGCCAAGAAGCACGGAATTTATTTCTCACGCCCCGGCAACGGTATATGCCATCAGGTTCACTTAGAGCGCTTCGGCAAGCCCGGTAAGACTCTTATAGGCTCTGACAGCCATACGCCCACAGGCGGCGGCATAGGTATGCTTGCAATGGGTGCGGGCGGTCTTGATGTTGCGGTCGCAATGGGCGGCGGCGCTTATTACATAACAATGCCCAAAATGTATAAGGTCAATTTAACAGGAAAGCTTAAGCCCTTTGTCACAGCTAAGGATATAAGCCTTGAGATACTTCGTATACTTTCGGTTAAGGGCGGCGTAGGCGCTGTTATCGAATGGGGCGGCGAGGGTATTAAATTCCTTTCCGTGCCGGAACGCGCGACCATAACCAATATGGGAACAGAGCTTGGCGCCACTACCTCGATTTTTCCCTCCGACGAGGTTACAAAGAAATTTCTTGAGGCAGAGGGAAGAGGCGAGGATTATACCGAGCTTTCAAGCGACCCTGATGCGGTTTACGACAAAGTAATCGATATAAACCTTGATGAGTTAAAGCCGCTTATTGCCTGTCCGCACAGTCCCGACAATATCGTAACGGTAGAGTCATTAAAGGGCACAAAGGTTGATCAGGTATGTATCGGCTCCTGCACCAATTCATCACTTTTCGATATGCTAAAGGTTGCGGCGCTTTTAAAGGGTAAAACCATTTCGCCGTCTGTAAGCCTTTCAATTTCACCCGGTTCAAAGCAGGTTCTTTCAATGCTCGCCGACTGCGGTGCGCTTTCTGATATTTTAGCCAGCGGCGCAAGGCTTCTTGAATGTGCGTGCGGTCCCTGTATCGGTATGGGCTTTTCGCCCAATTCCGCAGGCGTTTCACTGCGTACATTTAACCGCAACTTCTTAGGCAGAAGCGGAACCAAGGACGCAAGCGTTTATCTTGTATCGCCCGAAACAGCGGTTGCCGCCGCTCTTACCGGCGAAATTACCGACCCGAGACTTTTAGGTGAAGAGCCGCATATAACAATGCCCGACGCCTTTAAGATTGACGACAGCGCGGTAATTGTTCCCGCAACACCTGAGGAAGCTAAGGATTTAGAGGTTTTAAGAGGACCTAACATTAAGCCGTTCCCGAAATCAAGACCGCAGGAGGATACTCTCACGGCAGAGCTGGTGCTTAAAGTCGGCGACAATATAACCACCGACCATATAATGCCGGCAGGCGCTAAGATACTCCCTTACCGCTCAAATATTCCGCACCTTTCGCAGTTCTGCTTCGGCGTGTGCGATGAAACATTCCCCGAAAGAGCAAAGGCTCTCGGTCAGAGCATAATTGTCGGCGGCAGTAACTACGGTCAAGGCTCGTCACGCGAGCATGCGGCACTTGTTCCTATGTATCTTGGTGTGCGTGCCGTTATTACAAAAAGCTTTGCGAGAATTCATGTGGCAAATCTGATAAATGCGGGAATTATGCCGCTTACCTTTAAAAATCCCGACGATTACGATAAGCTCAATCAGTCTGATAAGCTTACCCTTTCTGATGTTTTTGCCGGAATGGACAGCGGTGAAATAATACTTAAGGATGAAACCACAGGCGACGAAATACCGCTTGTTTGCTCATTCACCGAACGCCAGAAAGCCATTTTAAAAGCAGGCGGTCTGCTTGAATATACAAAAAAGGAAGGTTGATTTTTAATGGAACAGTACATTAACGCTGCGGTTGAACAGTTCCGCACACTTTTGAACGAACAAATCGCCCGTGAGCGCCGTATGGAGCAGGATAAAAAGGTTACGGATTACAGCAAGCTTGACAAAATTATAATCGGCATTTGCGGCGGAGACGGAATCGGTCCGATAATTTCCGCGGAGTCCGAGCGCCTTTTGCAGTTTATTTTAAAGGATGAAATTGCCGCGGGAAAAATCGAGCTTCGCACTATCGAGGGCCTTACAATCGAAAACCGAATTGCTCATAACAAAGCAATTCCCGATGATGTTTTAGCTGAAATCAAGGCTTGTAATGTAATATTAAAGGCTCCTACAACAACACTTAAGGGCGGCACGCTCGAGAGTGCCAATGTAGCGATGCGCCGTGAGCTTGATTTGTACGCAAATGTCCGTCCCGTTGCCGTTCCCGAGCTTGACATTGACTGGACCTTCTTCCGTGAGAATACCGAGGGCGAATATGTACTCGGCAGCAGGGGAGTAGAAATACCCGATACATTGGCTTTTGACTTCAAGGTAACCACAAACGAGGGCACAAAGCGAATTGCAAGAGCGGCGTTTGAATATGCCAAAAACAACGGAAAAACCAATGTCGCAATCGTAACAAAGGCTAATATTATGAAAAAGACCGACGGTAAATTCTCGGAGCTTTGCCACGAGGTTGCAAAGGATTACCCCGGAATTACCGCTGAAGACTGGTACATTGACATTATGACCGCCAATCTCGTAAACGAGCGCATAAGGAGCAACTTCCAGGTAATTCTTCTGCCTAACCTCTACGGCGATATTATCACCGACGAGGCAGCCCAAATACAAGGCGGCGTAGGTACTGCCGGCAGCGCCAACTTGGGTGATGTTTATGCAATGTTTGAGGCAATCCACGGCTCCGCACCGAGAATGATAGAAACCGGAAGAGGAGCATATGCCAATCCGACAAGTATGTTCAAAGCTACCGAAATGCTCTTAAGACATATAGGATTTATCGAGAAAGCAAATAAGCTTGATAAAGCCCTGCACATTTGCACCGAGGTTGATAAGAAGTATGTTATCACCGGTCACGAGGACGGCGCTACCTGTTCGCAGTTCGGGGATTATCTGATGCAAACCATTGCAAGTCTCTAAATATAATGGACTTAGTTCAAAGCCACCGATTCAGCCGGTGGCTTTATTTGTCCTAATTATACCAAAATAAAACTATAAAAGGAAATGATGAAAATGACACTTAAAGATAAGCTTATGATTTATGTTTACAATAAAGGTAATCAACTTGAAGAGGAAGAAAAAGATCTTAAAACAAGCTTAAGATTGTCTGTGTTAGATAATCTTGACCATTACGAAATACTCTTACAAAGGATACGCATACAGGCTTGGAATGAGTTTATAAAAGACTTGTATAATATAGTAATTAATTGTAAATAAGTAATATATAAGATAACTTATGATATGGTAGGGAAAAAGGAATTATCGCAGCGCGCTGTTTTTCACAGTGGCAATTATACTAAATGAATATTTAGTATAATTGAGGGAATATGAAAAAAGAGGTTCAAAGCCTCTTTAATCACAGTTAAGCACTATTCGGTATAAATCTTCTACAAACTCATTCCAAGCCTGTATGCGTATCCTTTGTAAGAGTATTTCATAGTGGTCGGGATTATCCAAAGCCGACAGCTGTAAGCTCCGTTTCAAGGTTTTATCTTCTTCCTCAAGCTGGCACTTCTTGCGGTATATGTAAATCATAAGCTTATCTTTAATACCCATAAAATCACCCTTAAAAGCTTGTAGGGCAAGCGCCTACTGCGTGTAGGCGTTTGCCCCTATTCACCCCAAACCACAAAAGGGAGCATTTTTAAGCCAATTCACGAAGCTTTAATCTCTACAATGTCAGCACATTCACACTCAGCAATTAAGTCACGAAATTCGTTCAAAAGGTCACACATACACTCCGAAAGATAATTCATAACATCAGCCTTAAAACAGTCAGGACGGTCAAAAACAAGCCTATCGCCATAACTGCTATGTAATTCGTTGAGATACAAGCAGACATCAATTTCACCCATTACGCGCCCCATTTCGTCAACTGTTTCCATTTCATAAACGCACTTTTCCATAAAAAAATACTCCCCCTTATTCATTAGTACACAAATTTTAAAGATATTCGAAAAAGTCCAAAATATCCTGTTCAAGCAAATCATCTAAGCGTTGCCGACAAGCTCTCAAAAATTCGTTATCAAAAAGCTGGAGATTCTCTTTAGAAAAAGAAGACTTACGCAAAGAATTTAAGATTTGAATATCCAAAACTCGTTTCTTAATATCGTCCCTAATATCCACGCAAATATCATAGCCAACTGGCATAATACACTTTCCTCTCTATCACTTAATATATTTTCTCTGTTTAAAATATTTAATCCAATCAGAAACTTCAAAACCAAAATATTTCCCGTCACCGTCACGCCTTAAAACAAACCTAACAAGTATTTCCGAAAGCTCCGGACAAGAACGCAAAACACGCTTTACAACATAGTCCTCATTGACGATTTTCCAACTGCTTTCAACATAATCGGCAGAATAGTAATCATAGTTATTCATACCGCAGTCTTTCCAATCTGTCAGCCTTTTCAAGCGCTATATCGGTCATATCCGACACCGTGTCGCCCTCGCTTTTCATTTTCTCTGCCGCCATCAGCGCGTGCTTGACAAGCAGCATTTCAAGCCAAGTACGCTCGTGGTACTCCGCCGGACGCCCATTTTCGAAGAAGTCTTTCATAACTTCTCCCAAGATACCGTACTTTTCTCCCGCACCTTCTCCGCGGTACAATTCTTCTAAACTCATCTGTGCCATATCCGCACCTCCTTTGCAGTACACAACAGTACCATAAAGAATTGGAGAAGTCCAGAAAAACAATAATCTTTTATAGTGCTATTATTTTTTTACATTGAATTACTTTTAATTGATGAGTTTTTCATACTTATTATTTTTTAAGTTCATCAATTTACTCATTGTAGTTGTTGAAATATCGGAGCGATCCTTCAGTAAACTTAATAGAATTATGAGTTTGTCATCCGCACGAGTATAATATATACGATAATTTGGATTCGATATTCTATACTCAAACAAGTTATCATTAATCTTTTCTACCCGATTGGTGTTGCGCCCGTGAAAATGTCCTAACTTACCAAATTTGTTATGTATTACATGTTCAATTTCTTTATAAAACGTCGTCAATATCTTTTGTCGGCCAGTTTCATTAATTGATGTCCAGTTATCAAATGTACAATTACGCACACAAAAGACACGATCAAACGATGTGAAATATTTCCCTAAGAAATTCTTGTCATTAACAGCTTTAGCTAAATACACTTGTGTTAAATTACTTACTTTATATCTGGTTTTATTACAAACATCATTTTTTACTATCTTAGTAACCATATCTTCTACTTCTACATTTGAATTTGATACAATACACCAATTGTTTTCATAAGCCAACTCTGCAAATGAATATTGATCTCCTTGGTAATCAACGCTATCAATAGAATATGAATCGCTTGTAGTACCGCAGACAATATTTGGTACATCGGTTATTGATAAAAACGAATCTAACATGGCACAAATGTAGCCTTGAATATCATAATCTTGCAATAACAAAGCATCAACTAACTCTCGACTTCCTATTTTCTTCTCGGTTTCTATATCCTTAACAATGCTTTTATGATTTGAAACGCGTAAGACTTCATATGGAAAATAAAAGTCGTCTTTTAATTGATTAAAAAAATTGCTATCATATGGTTCGCTAATGTCTATTGTATTTCCATTTAATACATAATACATATCATTTCCTCAACAATTCAGACAAGTCAATTTGAAACTGATCAAAAAGATCTTTTTCCATTGTTAGCAATTTCCCACTTTTTGATATTTCAATTTTTTTAATCAATGTTTCATTGTTTTCTAAGCTAAAGAAAAATAAATTAGAATTTTCCGGATTTATTTTTTCATTTTTAATCATCTTTCTAAATCCGTTAAAAATATGATCACTATGAGTTTCTATAATGATTTGCATATAATTAGATAACCATGATAAAAACTCAGTTAAAACCGATTGCGCCTTTGGATGCAAATGAATTTCTGGATTTTCAATAATTATAATAGGTTTTTCTTCGGTTTCTTTTGTAAGAAGACCAACTCCCAACCCCAAAATAATTATTGAGACTACATAACTAAGACCGCTGCCTGTATTAGAGGTTCTTACTTGATAATTTTTATTATTAGAATAAGACAAAACTAATTTATTGGTTTTTTGTATTTCTTCAACCTTCAATGTGGATCCTGTAATTCTTCTCATCCAATAGTTGACTTCATCTACAAAAATATGTGCCGTTTCTTCGTCTCTATTGTAAATCAAATACTCGGGCATATTTTCTTCTTTATTATCCTGCAAAAAACTAATTGCATACTCACCAAGCATACCAAAAACATTCTTTCTGGACGCTCTTTCAAACACATCAGCATTCCCTATGCGGTTGGCTGCAAGATAATATAATTGCCGATTAATAATCGGGAACTCAATTGCTTTGTTTAAAATATCATCCTGATTAAATTCCAATACAGAAGATTTTTGCTGATTGTTAGTAAGAATAATCGAAACAGGAACATCATTACTTGCGTCGAAATTCTTTATCTCGCGAAACTCACCAAGACTTACAAGTTCACCATTAAGAATAATTTCGCTATCTGTGCCATTGTTTTGAGCCATTAATAAAATTGCTTGAATTAACGAAGATTTACCACTCGCATTAGTTCCACACAATAAGTTAAACTGTCCCAAATTCAATTGTACATTTTTTAATGATTTAAAATTATTTATCGATATGTTATTAATCATTATCTCCACCCACGATTTGTCTTATCCAGTTAATCCTCTGCTCAAAATTCTCTTTAGAATCACGATGATATTTTAAATTGTACTCAAAGGGTGTTTCAATATCTTCGTCTAGCTCTTGAGTGTCGTCGAGATCAATATGTTTTATTTGTTCGAGATAAACCTTAGCTGTTTCATCATCTTTGGTTAAAGACATTAAAAGCAATGAAATCTCAAATAAGATCATATTGATAGGTGAATCTTTTTTTACCTTAAATGCATAATCTCCCCATGTTTCACATGCCGTTTCATATGCGTAACAAAAATCATTAAGCACTTCTTCTATTTGATCAGCAGTAAATGTATTAATCGCATCCATAGCCTCCCCCAAAAAAGTATTAATAGTTGTATATGTCACTATTTTTCCCTTATCGTAATTTTTTAGTTTCTTTAAATAATACAAACGCATAGCAATGTATCTAATTGCTAAGTATCTATCCTTCATGCGTTTTTTATTAATTATTTCATACTTATTGGAAATCTTTTCAAGTAACAGCGTGCTTTCGCCTTGATGCAATGCATGACGAATTTCTTGAGGATTAAGCTGCATACCTGTTTTATTAACACGAGCAAAAATTTGTAACTTAAACTCTTCAGGAGTAGACATTTTGATTTTTATTACATAAAGATGATAATCTTCAATTTTAGTTTTAAATGTTTCCAATTCATTAGTCAAGCGTTTAACTCTTTTTCCTTTCAATTGTGGAAAGAACTCAATATTACGCAAAGGATATTTATTATCAAGATAATCAAATAATGCTGTTAATCTTTGACGACCATCTATAACAATAAGATTTCCACGTTTTCCTTCTGCAAGATATATGAATGGAATTGGAATATCCATTAAGATGCTTTCGATAAATTTTACTTTATCTTTAGTCCCCCAAACATCTCCTGTTCTTTGAAAAGAATCATCTAGTATCAAACCGTTTTGCGGTTCTTTCCCTTCCTCTCTTTCTTTTTTTGTCTTATCATATTTACGTTTCAGCTCATATACTGTATAATTAACATTTTCAACGCTAACATATGTTTTCTCAATAAAATCATAGGTATCAACTGTTTCAAATGTTTCTTCTCCATCAAACTCATAGCTTTCTTTATTAATATTTTCATTTTCACGATCTTGGTAATTTAAAATATAATAATCACTTTTTTTTAAAATATCTATGCCATCATTATTTATTGTGAATATAGTTTCTTTTTGCCCTTCTACTTTAGATAAATTAACATACGGATGTAATCTTTTGTGGGAAACTAAATTTCTTACTTTTTGAGAAAATCGACTATCTTTTCTTCCAAACAAAATCTCAGCATCTTCTCCTTCTGGTTGAAGATTTTCAGTTAGGGCTTTTATCAACATAGATGTTGTCATTCCGTCACGATTAAAATACAGCTCAAACAATGCAGGAATTATGAGATCTTCTTCTGAATATATTTTTCCCATATGTATCCTCCTATTTAATAATTTTTTATAAGCAAATGCTTTACATTTTTTTTGTTTCTGTTTTTAAAACTAACAAAATAGTTTTTATCAAATTCAATTATTTGCAAACCTTTATCCTTATATAAGTTTTCTATGAATTCCGTTTTTTTAATAACTAGCATAAATTTGCAATTACAATCATTTATCAGATATTGCGCCAATCTAATTTGATCATCTTGATCAAAACTATTCTTATCATATTCGCTAAATGTTGTATCATACGGGGGATCTAAAAACATAAAATCGTTTTCAGATAAATTCAAATCATTTAAAAATGTTTGGAAATCATTAGTGCTAAAACTTGTTCTTGCAAAAAAATCTAAAAGTTCTTCTGATTTATAGTATTCTATTTTAGATGTCAAACTTTTTTTATTATATGATATCCCGCCATAAGGAACATTAAATTTTCCTTTTGTATTAAATCGAAACATAGAAGAATAACAATATTCTCTTATAAATAAAAAAATTGCAACTGTTCTCGGTTTTGATAATGTATATTTTTCCGGATAATTGTATAGTTCCCTAAAATACATATAATAAGCACTTTTTATTGAACATTCAAAATTATCTTTTAACTCTTCTTCAGAAAGTTCTCTCTCTTTAGTTTTTTCATTTTTGCAAATCCTTTTAATTATACTGACAATATTTTTACGTAATTGCTTTTTGAATATTGGTTGTTGAATGTTTTCTAATTGAAAAAGTGGTCCATCGATGTTTTCAAATTCATTAACCATTTCAGATACAATATCGATGATTTTATCTTTTTCTATTTCATCATTTTTATATCTTAATAATATATTTGCAAATCGTTCAAATCCATCTTTCGAAATGCCACTCAGTAATTTCCAATTACTATTTATCATTTCCAATTCATTAAAGAAATCAACATCTTTATTTTTAATATATTTATACAAAAACATCAAATCTTCGGATTTATCGTTCACATAATATTCAGCCGCGTTAATTGCAAAATATACAGCACCCCCACCAAGAAAAGGTTCTATATATTTTGTTATGTTGGCAGGGATATACTTTAATATAATTGGCAATTCTGAAGTTTTTCCCCCTGGATATTTGAGCAAGGGTCTTAATTCTGCCGAAGATTTCATAATATTACCTCATCACTTAAATAAATAATCTCTGTTTTATGTATGATATTTTCACTAAGAACATCACAATGACACATTATCCATGATTAAATGTAGTTTTTCTGCTATCCTTCTTATAACTGGAACAACAACACTATTGCCGCATTGCTTATAAGCGCTTTCAAGGGAGATACCTTTAAAAGAATAATCTTTTGGAAATCCTTGGAACGCAAGGCACTCCGCAGGCGTTAGCTTGCGAATACCGAAATCATCACGTATGATCGGCACGCGATCTGGATAGGTTCCCATATTTGCTTTCAATGTGGGACATTTTTCCCATTTTCTGGTTGCGACACCGCTATCATCAATCCTGTAAATTCCCGTTTTGTCGACGATTTTCGCATTGAGTATCTTAAAATATCGGCTCTCCGGGGAATAATAATAGATATCGTCATGCCATACTCTTCGATCTATAATATCATCAATCGTTGCTTCAAGCGGTATAGATTCGGGAAAAGTAAATCTTTCACAATCCTCTATATTGCGAAACGCCACTATGAAAATTCTCGCACGATTCTGCGGAATATTCACATCGGTAGCGTTTATCACTTTGTACTTTACGGAATACCCAAATTGAGCCAATGTATTATAAACCACGAGAAATGTCTTACCATTATCGTGCTTCATTAGGTTTCGAACATTTTCTAAGAACACTATCCTCGGTAGTTTAGCATCAATAAAGCGAGATATTTCAAAGAATAAATTTCCACGCGGATCTTTAAATCCTTTGCGGTACCCCATAATTGAGAATGGCTGACACGGAAATCCCGCAACCAGTGCATCTATATCAGTCAAGATGCACGGATCAACATCGCGTACATCGCCTTCAATAAGATGTGTGTTCGGAAAGTTGTGACGATATGTTTTGCAAGCCGCGGCATCTATTTCATTTGCCCAAGCTATCTCAAACCCCGCCTGTTCAAAACCCAGGTCGATACCGCCTATTCCGGAAAACAAACTTCCGACTCTCATTATGTCTAAGCCATCGCATTATTAATGATTTGTTTGGTAATCACCCGCGATGCAGTTATAATTTCAACTGCACCGGGAGATATAAATACTTTAGCTTTCAAATCATCAATAAATTTATCAAACTCGTTTGATGATGCTAATATAGCTTTATCTAATCCGAGAACAGCACCATCCATTATTTTCCTTGATACAGTTTCCGCTTCATTTCTATCCATAGTGAGCAGATAGTTTTCAGCCTTTCTATGTACATATTTTAGAGCAACCGCTTCAAGATCTGCCTGTTTGTAACGCTCACGCAGGCTTGTTTTTAAGCTGAGACCAATCGGACCGGATTCATTCGTATATAAAACAGCATCAAAGGTAACATTGGGGACAAATGTAACTTGTGCCTGTATATGAAGCGGTACTATCCTTTCTTTCACAAACAATGTTGCTATGATCAGCTCAAATATTATACCATTTAAAGAATTATTTCCGGCAAAGCTGGATGCCTCATATTTATTCCAGCAATGCCTGACATATTCGCTCGCACCCATCGTATTGTTCATAAAGTCAGGCTCTATATGGTTCATAAAAACACGATATCCCTTGGTACCTCTTGATTTGACGATCCCCAATCTCTTTAACATATAAATAACCTCACTTAATAAATCTGATTTGCATGTTTAATTTCAAATAATACTTTCCGTTTTCTTTATAAATCGAACCAAATTGATGTCTACTTGTACTTGCTGTTTCAAATTTAGTATTTTTCATAAGATAGTTTTCAAATTCATTACGATTAAACAGGTGATAGCAAAGCACCTCGCCATCTTCGCGGACAATAATGTATCCTCCTGTCGCATCTGCTATACCATTCCATGTTTTTGCAGGTGTCATACCTAATGCACATTCTGACAGCAGTTTCTTGAATTTGTATTGATAGAACGGATGTCCTAATGTTAAATTGTATCCCATAGGATTCATTGAGCTCATCTTTTCAAGTGATTTCGAAACATCTCTGATCCCTTCGGCATAATACAAGTGTAACATTTTGGCACAAATCGCAGGCAAATCACCATCCAACATTAACAGATTTCCTTCAAAACTTTTGTTCTCCATTTCACAATAATTGATACTGCAATCTGCTTTTTTCAGCACCTCAAATCGCTTTTTTATCTGATTGGAGCAGGTATTAAATTCATACATTAAAGCATCGTTAAACGCACCGCATATTTCATAAATGAAATTTGTGGTTTTCCCTGCATTGATTAACGTAGATGCTTCGCCTAATCTTGATTTAATGCTAAATCCTTGAACCGCTTCTATACCTGAATTAATATCATGAATCTTTATTCGTATATCGGATTTGTCGTTTGCTCTTGCTTTAATTGTTGTAATATTTAACTCGTTCAAAAAAGCTTCAGTATTAGCTGAAGTAAATGTAGAGGTTTTAGCTGAGATAATCTCCGTATAGAGTTTATCTGCCGCAACTCTGAAATCAGAAACATCAAATTCGCCCAGCACTTCTCCGTTGTCTACTCTAAAGACAGAAATACGATTGTTTTGGTTTATATAAAATTCAAGCGATCCGATGTTTTCTTTGCGTATAATGTCTATAATATTGTAAAAGACGCCATCTAACTTATTCAAGTCTTCATCAGCTGCATATAGCTTACCGAGATGAAGCAATCTTAAAAACACATATATCTCACTCCACTCGCCTTTATTTCCGGACAAAGTAGGAGAAGCAATTCCGTTTGAGTCTTGAGAAATCCCATCATTTTGCAAATCGGATTTAGGGATGAGAACCTCCATGATTTTTTTTGCAATAGCTTCTATCACAGGAACTGTGACGCTATTTCCAAGCTGCTTATAAAGATGTGTGTCCGCAAGAGGAAGAACAAAAGTATCCGGAAAACCTTGCAGACGTGCCCATTCGCGGGGAGTCATTTTGCGAACAAAATCAGAGTTTATATCACCCTTAATGTGTGTAGTGGGAACTAATTTTTCTTGTCGATCATCTTTTATAAGATTTCTTTCTCTTCCCATACCGCCACAGACAATAGCACCTGATATTTGGTCAATATATCTTATTTCAAAGCCAAAACCGTTACCTTTTGCGGCGTGTCTTGCTTTATGCTTTTTTAAGGTTTCATAGTATACATCGCTTAAATAATATTTTGCATCAACAGGAGCATCTTCTAATATATTCCATATTCTTTTGGTTTTGTCGGTCGGTTCCGGAAATTGAAAGTTCTTGGGAGCAATATCATTACGAAATGCAACAATGTAGATTCGTTCGCGGTTTTGAGGAACACCATAATTCTTACTGTTGAGAACTTGATAAAACACTTTGTAACCTAATTCCTCAAAGGTTTTTCGTATAATATCAAACGTCCTTCCTTTATCGTGAATAACAAGCCCTTTAACATTTTCGCAAAAAATCACTTTAGGTTTATGATATTCACAAATTCTTGCGACATCCATAAAAAGAGTTCCACGGCATGTTCCTTTATAATTATCTTTAAATCCCATACGTTGCCCTGCGAGGCTGAACGCTTGACAAGGAAATCCCGCCAAGCAAATATCAAATTCAGGGATATCCTTCTCATCCACTTTGGTAATATCACCGGCAATAGCAAAATTATCTTTGAAATTAGCAGCATATGTTGTTTGTGCATATTTATCCCATTCACTAACAAAAACAGTTTCTATATTATCCTCACCAAAAGCTTTTTCAAAACCTAATCTAATTCCGCCAATCCCCGCAAATAAATCAATGGTTCTGATTTTCTTCATTTTAAATTTACCGCCTTTTCAATTTTTTCTGCGCATTGCACTGTGTTGTTTTTGATTTCGTTGCCCCAAAAACGTAGTACCGTCCATCCGTCGGATTCGAGTCTTGCTGTCACCTCAGCATCTCGCTCCATATTCCGCTCTATCTTTGGTATCCAAAAATCTCGATGGGACTTAAAGTCTTTCTTTCGTTCTTCCCAATTGTATCCATGCCAAAACTCACTATCGCAAAAGATAGCGACCTTTTTACCGATGAATACAATATCAGGTTTGCCGTATATGCGGTTCACGTTCTTTCTGTAACGAAGGCCGCGTTTCCATAATTCTTGACGCAACAACAACTCTATTTGTGAGTCCTTGTTCTTGACTGCTTGCATATTTCTGCGTCGTTGTTCAGGTGTATGCATATCCATAGCCAATTAATACCCTATCTTTTTGATAATGAAAGGGGAAAAATCGCACTTACTTCTTTGATCAATAAATGTTTCTGATGAGATGCTCAGATAGATTCTATCTGGCTTATGCCTCATCACAAGCCCCTGTCTACCTTCGGCTTGCATAACAAGTGAACCGGCGGGAATATGCAGATAAATGAGTTGACATTCAATTTGGTCATTCAAAACCAAATCCCAATCTTTATCAATTGAATTTAAATTCGGATTAATCCAAAATACGGATCTATTTTCTTGACGCTTTGAATAGTTAGAATTCTTTATTACTGTTATGCCGTGATCTGACAAAAATTGAAAAGTTTCTTTTTTCTCACTTATTTTTAGTTGTTCTTGGGAAATGATTTTAACAGAGGGAATAAGTTTAGATTTTGCCATGCTTTGTTCTCCTCCCTTATTTCTCATCCGGTACAATCTCGACGATATCGTCCATCTTACATTCCAGAGCAGTACATATCTTCACAAGGACATCGCTGGAAACTACGGCGCCGTCTTTACCCATTTTTGTAATGGTTGCGATGCTGATGCCGGCTTTTTCGGCGAGCTCTTTCTTTTTCATATCACGGTCGATCAGAAGCTTGAACAATTTTTTATAGCTTGCGGCCATTGTATTACACCTCATAAATAGTTATTATAGTAAATACCGTTGTTTTATATTATAGCGTATTATAATCCAAATATCAACAGCTTTCATCAGAAATATTGTGATTACAGTATTTTTCGTGATATTGTTACATTCTTACGCTATTCTTTAGGTCTTTTGTGTTCTGCACTTTCGGAATGATCTCTTTTGCCGAAAAACTCATCATTAGCAGCGACAGTAGGATCATACCAATCAGCCTTTAATAAAAATGGGATTAATTTCATATTCCAATTTTTTTATATCATAAGAAAAATTCATATTATCAATTCCTTTATATTGGAGTTATCAATTTTATAAAATTATAACTTACTATTATTATAATGTATTGTAGCTTGAAAAGCAACGGAACCAAATCATATATTTTATTCAAATTTGTTCTTACAGGTAAAGAAATCGAAATACTTTCTTATAATATAAAATATAGTCCTTGCAATACAGTAATACTGTGAGTAAATCTCCAAAGTGCTTTGGTATCAATATTATGACCGCCTTTTTAACCGGTTTTAAATACGAAGCAAGCTTGTCTTACCGCAATCTTCAACCCCTGCAACAACTGTATATACTTTCATTAGTTAGAATTCTTTTACGATTTTCAGTATCAGAATTATATCACATTCAAAAAATTTTTTTCGACATTGTAGAACAGTTATTCAACGAACAGAATATATTAATCTCCTTATCTTTGTCTACTGCGGTGCAAATTTTGACTTGAATCAGGTGCTGGTTGGAGTTATAATAACCGTATAAAAAGCAATCGCCTCTCGCATAAAGGCGAGAGGCGGGGAGAGCACAGTATTCTGCGGAAATTTCTGTTGACCTCATAACAGACCACCTACCGTTTCGGAGCACTCGGAAACAGTGGATACAAGAGTGCTAAAGAGCACCGTTTTCCGAGCGGAAAGGGGCGGAAAGAGCCATCATAAATGCGTTTGGGAGCATAGGCGGCATTTCTGACGTTTATCGGTGCCAACCGCCGAAAGCCCTTTAACCGTGCGATTTTTGGACGGTATGGAAAACAAAAAATGGCGGTCAAAAATGTGTTTGACCACAGACTTGACCACCTACACGACCACAATTAAATAACTATCGGGGTGTGGCGCAGTTGGTAGCGCGCGACATTTGGGATATCGATGCCGCAGGTTCGAACCCTGTCACTCCGACCACCTTTCCGGCTGATTTAATACTCAATGTTAAATCGGCCGGACTTTTTTAAGCTTGATTTAGAGTAGATTTCTTTGCCGTTGTGTGCTATAATTGGAACAATAGATCGGAATTTAGAGGTATAAATAAAATGCTTATTAGAGAGTATCAATCCTCAGGCTGTAAGGAATTGGCAGAACTCTTCTACAACACTGTTCACACAGTAAATGCGAAAGATTATACCAAAAAACAGTTAGATGTTTGGGCAACAGGACAGGTAGACTTGAAAACGTGGAACCAATCTCTTCAAGAACATTTCAGTATTGTTGCGGTTGATGATGATATTATCGTAGGATTTGGGGATATAGATAAGACAGGCTATCTCAACCGCTTATTTGTTCATTTTGGATATCAAAGAAAAGGAATTGCTACTGCTATTTGCAATCAGTTAGAGTCGGCAGTTCAAGGAAATATTGTTACCCATGCTTCTATTACCGCAAGACCGTTTTTTGAAACAAGAGGATACAAAGTTATTAAAGAACAACAGGTTGAGCGACAGGGGACTCTTCTTACGAATTTTATCATGATAAAGGAAAGATAAATTTCAGTTTTTCTTTGTCTACAGCGACGCAAATTTTGACAAGGTGACAATTTCGGTCACCCTGTCATTTTCTCTTTTTCCGCCTTGATTTGCGCCTTCACCTCTGCAATCATTTCCGCGAGCTTTTCTTCACATTCTTCTCTCGCTTGCGCGTAGATATTGTGATTTTTCCTATTTAGAGTTCTGAAGTTATTGCGGCGCAGAATTTTACAGCTTATACTAAAATCTGTTGAAAAGCTTTCATCAATTTCTGAGGATAACGCATCCTGATGTCATTCAGGCCGGAAATTATTGAAAAAATATTTCAAAATCGCCAACTTTTCTGATTTTCTGCCCACTATATAGTCAAACGGTACCGGAGTGATACATATGAATAAACAAAAAGCAGACAAAATTTTAACCGAATATCTTCCCAGAATATACGGATTTGCTGTCAAGAAATCTTTTTCTTATGACGAAGCAGAGGAGATTTGTGCCGATATTGTCAAAGAGCTGTATGAGTCCTTGTTAAAATCAAAGGAAATATACAACTTAGACGGCTATGTGTGGCGCATCAGCGAATATGTGTATTCAAAATATGTCTCATTTGTTAAGAAGCATCAGGGCGTTTCTCTTGATCAAATTAATCTTTCCGTTGAGGATGTCTACGATTTCGGAGATAATGAAGAGGAATTTTTGCGCTTGCGCCGTGAAATTACATTTCTAACACAAACACGCCGCGAAATTGTTTATTCGTACTATTACGAAAACAAGCCGATCGCAATTATCTCGAAAGAACGAGGTATACCTATAGGTACAGTAAAATGGCATCTTAATAAAGCACGATATGAATTAAGAGAGGGATTAGTTATGGAAAGAAAAATAGGAAAGTTGGGAATGAAGCCCATTAAAGCAACTAGTATCGGTCACAGCGGAGATCCCGGACCGAATGGAGGTCCCGAATATTACCTGAATGACAGCTTAAATCTTAATATCGTCTACAGTGTGTATTATACTCCCAGAACCAAAAATGAAATAGCAGAAGAATTGGGAGTTGCCCCTGTCTTTATTGAGGATAAGATTGAGCTCTTAGAAAGCAACGGCTTTTTAGTGCGAAAAGCCGGGAACAAATTTACCACTTACGTAAGATTTGATTCTCCAACTTTTTCTCTTGAAAAGCAGGAGAATAAATCGAAAAAACAACTTGAAATAGCCCGACTTCTTGCAAATTCTTACGCTGACTCTGTCAGGGAAGCAATTTCCGATGTCCGTGATGTGTATATTCCAAGCGGAAACCGTCAGCTTTTGGAAGCAGCAGCTATTTTTTACGGTGTGGCCAACAAATGTCGATTGGAAGTAAAAAAGGATCTGTCCCCTTACTATATTAAAACAACAGACGGGGGAAATTATATCGCTTTTATCGGAACGGAAAGGACACAGGTTGATAAGGATTATGTTCCTACCCTGCAGCTTCCTTCTATGTGGGCTTGCGGTAATATGACACGTTGGTCTGAGAAGTATCCCGTCTATTCATGGTCTATAGACAGCAGATATTCTTCACGTGAGGGTGCCTGGAAAAATAATTTGACTTCTGATTATGAATTCCTTTACGAATTTATGACCGATGCTATTTCTGATGACCTCGTAAATGCCGATAAATTCAAACGGCTCAGAGAACGACAGTTTATTTCCGAAAACAATCAGATTAATATTATGGTGGTCAAAGGGAAAGCCGAAGATTTTTTTGCTAAGATTCCGGAGCTCGATGAAAAATTCAAAAAGCAATTTGCGGACTACGCCTTTGAATATGCGCAAACCGTCGCAGGCGATTATCCGCCGCAAATGCGAGATCTTATTTTCAGTTGGTCTGCAAGCGGTTTTATAGGAAATGAAGTGGCACTGATGGTTATGGATGTCCTTTACTCAAACGGTACATTTCAAGCATTGACCGAACGGGAAAAAATCACTTCCAATTTAATTTTATTTACCGATGTGCTTCCATTCGACACAAAAAGGGAATCGCTTGAAAATCCAAAAGCAAACTAAGGGTCTTGAAACCTCAAATTTTGACAGGGTGACTTTTTCGGTCACCCTGTCATTTTGTCTTTTTCCGCCTTGATTTGCGCCTTAACCTCTGCAATCATTTCCGCGAGCTTTTCTTCGCATTCCTCGCGCGTTTTCGCATAGATATTGTGGCTTTCCCGCTTGCCGTAGGCGTTGGTTGGTGTGTACCGTCCCTCGTAGAGGTGGTCATTAATCATGGTGACACAGCCCGTCCCGGGTTTGCGTATTTTCGGCTTGTACGGCGTGAATTCGATTGGGGCAGTATCTTTCCTTGCCGACGGCTCAGCCGTCGGCATTTGGGCGTCTGTGCCGCCGATTTTGCGGTCTATATGCACCGCCGCCTGCCTTTGCATAGTATCGGTGATATGGCTGTAAATATCCAGCGTGGTTGCTGATGACACATGACCTATAGTTGCCGAAAGAGTTTTCACATCCATACCGTGCTCCAGCGCCATGGTCGCAAATGTGTGACGCAAATCGTGAAAGCGCACCTTTTTACAGCCTGCCCGTTCCAAGATCAGTTGTAACCGTTTTCTAACCGATGACGGATTTCTCGGTCTGCCGTTATCCGTCGGTGACGGAAACATCCATTCCGAATCCACCGTTTCCTTATACGCCACAAGGGTTTTCAAGAGTGACGGTGGCAGAATAACGGTGCGTATCGAGGCTTTTGTTTTCGGCGCCGATATAATCACCTCTGCCTTGATGATATATACCTGCCGTTCAATGCGAAGCTCTCCTGTTGCGAAGTTGAGGTCGCACCATTTGAGCGCCAATATTTCACCGCGCCGCATTCCTGTGCCGAGCTCCAGCAGGAAGAGCTCATAATAGCCTTCTTCCTTTGCCTGATGCAAAAACCGCAGAATCTCGTTTTGCGTCAGCACCTGCATCTCCCGCGCTTTTTTCGGCGGCAGCTTACAGCCGACGGCGGGATTGGTGCGAATTAAGCCCTCCTGCACCGCCCGCTGTAAAGCTGTGCGGCAGTTGGCATGTATCCCCCTTATCGTTCTGTCCGAAAGTCCCTTTCCGTAGGTCTTTGCGTGCAGTTTTCTTCCGTCTGTCTTTTCCTTTGCGTAGAATTGCTGTAAATCCGACTGTGACAGCCTGTTCAGCGGAATTTTTCCGATTTCGGGAATGATATGATTGTAAATGCGGTTTTCATAGTCGGTTCTTGTGGTAATGCGGAGTGTGTGTCGGCAGTAGGTCTGATACCAGAAGTCGATCCAATCCCCGAACGGCATATCCGGTTTAATTTTATCGGAAGAGCGTCCGTACTGTTCTTTCAGCGCTTCGAGTTTAGTGGAACATTCTGTTTTTGTTTTCGCCGTTACGCATTTTGTAATAGGCAGGCTTTTCTCATCGTACCCGACAACAATTCTTCCTTCCCACCGACCGTCTTTACGCAGGCGTAATGTGCCCTCACCATTTTTTCTTTTTTTAGCGATTGGTATCATCTCCTTCAAGCATAATCTCATCCATAAAGCTCCCCACGATAGTGGAAGCGTTTCTCTGCATATCGGTGGTCACATGGGTGTAGGTGTCCAGCGTAAAGCTGGCGTTGGTATGCCCGAGGATTCCCGACAGGGTTTTCGCATCCACACCGCCCGCCAGCGCGTGAGTGGCGAAGGTGTGGCGCAGATCGTGGAACCAAATCAGCGGAAGCTCCGCCTGTTTTAACAGAGTTTTTAATCGGTGGTAAGCATAGTCGGGGTGCATCGGTTTTTCGGGCTCATAGATATTCGGGAATATCCATTCGCTGACTGCCGTTTCTTTTCGCTTCCGCAGAAGTTCCGCAGTGCTCGGCGGCAGGACAATCGTGCGCGTTCCCGTCTCGGTTTTGGTTTCGCCGATATTCAATCCGCCGCCTTTCCTTTTAGCAACCGAGCGCCTCACTTTCAACTTTCCGTTTTCCGCATCGAAGTCCTCCCACTTCAGTCCGCAGATTTCACCCCGCCGCAGTCCTGTGGTCAGCTCGGTGTAGAAGAAATCGTACCACCGCTCATCCTGTCGGATGCGCTGCATGAATCGCTCAAGCTGTTCGTCATTGAGTATCTGCTTCGGCGGATAATTGTTTTTGGGAATCGTTGTGCCGACCGTTGGATTTTTAACAATCAGCCGTAGGCGCACCGCCATATCCAGCGCTTCGTGCAGCATCATATGAATACCGCGCACCATACTGTCGGCAAGCTCTGTACCGTGCAGCTTGTCTGCTTTCACACGACCTTTCTTTTTGACGGTGTTATAGAATTTTTGAAGTTCCTGCGTGGTCAGCGCCGACAAAGGTCTGTCGCCGAGATACGGTTTGATTTGATTTTTAATCATCGCTTTGTAAGAATCCAGCGTGCTCTCGCGAATTGTGAAGATCATATATTCATTGATCCATCGGTCGAGCCATTCGCCGAGCGTCATATTCGAATCCTCGGTGAGGTCGGCATCGCGGTACATCTCGATGCAGTCGTGGAGCTTTACGATTAACTCCTTTTGTGTTCGGGCAAGCACATAGCGGTGAATCGGATCGCCGTTCTTTTTGTGACCGACAACGATGCGGCCTTCCCATCTTCCGTCATCGCGCTTGCGCACCATACCGTCTCCCGACGGTCTTCGTTTTGCCATATCCAGCAGCGAAAGTTTTGCCGTTGCAGGCAATACATCAACCGTGGTTGATTTCACAACAGCCCTGTGTACCAACTCGCTCATCTCACCATCCGGGCAATCGTCCATCGCCGCATTAAACAAGTCATACAAAGTAGGCTTGTCTTTAAGATGACCCGGAAAAATACCGAAGTGTTTCGATAGGTTGTGTTGATAATCCAAATCCACAGCAAGAACTCGTTTGCCTTGAGTATGAATATATGAACTGATATTGACGGCGGATGTAGTCTTGCCGACGCCGCCTTTGCATGAAATAATTGATATGATTTTTACCATCGCATTTTCCTCCGATTTTTCTTAGAGGAATGTGTTTTATAGATCTTAAAGCGTTATTAAAATAGATATATGTACTGTTCTTGGTTGCGAAGAAACCAGTGTTTATGCGGGTTTCAGCCCGATTACTATAACGCTACTCCGACCAAGGGCAGGAATTACGCGGCGTTATCTTTATCCGAGCGCACGGCGGCAGGGCTTGAAATATGCGCGCTGATGCGCAGGCTTACCGGGCTTAATTTCCCCGTGTTTATTGACAACACCGAAAGCGTTGCTCATTTCGATATGTCCTCCCTTACCTGCCAGACGGTATTTTTAAGAATGGTTAAAAATGCGCCGCTGTCGGTTAAATCTATGAACCAAGCGACCGAACCGCTTAAAAAAGCCTCGTAATGGGAGCGTACATTAACTTTGACCTTGTAGACACGGCGGAGCTTTGCGGAATAAATATTAAGCGCAGCACACTTACGAACGACGAGGTTGAGGCACGGTGCCCCTACTGCTGCGACCACCGTTACCGTATGTATTTGAACAGACTCACAAATATGTTTTACTGTCATAACTGCGGTACCGGCGGCAATGCGGTCACATTATATTCTTCTTTTAATCCGAAAGGCGTGTGCCTTAAAAATTATGAGAGCTATAATGCGCTGCTTAACGAGCCGTCTGTCAGGCGGCACGATGTCCCGGTGGAACCCGAAAAGAGCAAAATCCAGATACGGGAAATCAGGGAAAGAAACGAAATATATACCGGGCTTTTAAAGCTGTTACGCCTTGAAAAAGAGCACTTTACAAATCTTTTAAACAGAGGGCTTGACAGCGAAAGAATCGCCCGGAATATGTACCGCAGCTTTCCCACCGACAACGCGGAACGGCAATGGATATGCGACAGTCTCGCCGCACGCTATGACCTGCACGGTATGCCGGGGTTTTACAGAACCGACGGCATATGGCACATAGCGGCGTTTAAGAGCGGCATTTTAATTCCGATACGGGATAAGCAAAATCTTATACAGGGCTTACAGATCCGTTTCGATAATCCGCCCGTTAAGCGCGTTACTACGCCGGAGGGAATAACTATTGAAAAGACCGGCACAAGGTTTATGTGGTTGTCTTCTGCCAAGCAGAAAAAATTTGAGGGGACTTCTGTTCCCTCATATATCCACATAACAGGCAACCGGGACAGCGACACCGTATATCTTACCGAGGGCGGCTTAAAATCAGACGTCGCAAGCTATTTATCCGGAGACAAGCTGTTTATTGGGCTGACAGGGGTACAGAACACCGGATTTTTAAAGGAGGTTATATCCTCTTTGTCGCCCAAGAAAATAGTTGAGGCTGTGGATATGGACGTGCGCTCCAACCCGCAGGTGCAGAAAGCGCAGGTCAAGATACAGGCTATCTGCGCTCCGCTGTGTGAAACCTACAAGCGCCTTTTTTGGCCTATCGATCAGAAGGGTTTGGACGATTATCTACTTTTCAGAAAGCTCAAAAAAGAATACGAAGAAAAAATAAAGGAGGAACAGAACAATGGCTCAAAGCTATAACATTCGTATTGAGGAGACTGTAACCGAGACTTTCCCGGTTACAGCCGACAGTCCCGAGGAGGCTGTATCTAAAGCCCGGCGACTTTATTATGACGGAAAGCTTGTTTTAGAACCCGGCACATTGATAGGTATGCGGATAGGCTGTACCGATACCGAGTCTTATATACCGGAAAATTTTCGAGGTGAAAGCTATGAGCAATTTTAGAACAAAGCCTAAAATCCGCATTGATTTTAACTCGCCTGACGGCAATATTTATTTTATTCTTGCCGCTGCGGTTAATGCAATTAAAGCATATAACCTTTTTGATGCGAAAGAACAGATTGCCGCTTTGAAAGCCGAGTTCAATAATACACGGAGCTATGATGACGCTCTTGATATTATCCGCAAATATGTGGATATTGCCGAGTGTTAATTATATCTGATACTGGAGGAAACAAATATGCCGGAAATGCAGTCATATATGGGAGTAAACGAAGGAAACGACGGAATAATAGGCAAGCTGCTCTATTATTCTACAGCAAATATTTTAATACCGAAGGACAAATTTATTGAGCTTGGCAAGGCCTTTAATTTACCGAAGGTAAAGCCCGCGCGAGAATCTGCGGCAAGCGCGTACCGTTACGCTACAACGGCGCTTAAGGACCGCATAGCGGAAAAGGACGCCTGCGGCACGCATATCTACCGTATTTATTGCAGAGACAATAAACAGGATACATCGGATATTATCTGCCGTGAGCTTGTAAAGGAAACGCTTGATTCCACAACCAACAATTACAAAAAGCTTGCAAACATAGCCTTTAAGCGTGAAACCGAGGAAATGTATTACGATAACACCGAATATGATTCTCAGGTTGACGTTACGGGCTGTTGCGAGCAGGCGCTCACGCTTTATGAGCGCTTCAAAAGCTGTTACAATACCGATCATGTAGATTCGGTGGTACAGTTTTTACTGGAAAAAATGCAGGCGGTGAAAATTAACATTCACGGTAATCTGTATTTTATTCCGAGCATTCATATGCCGCTGCTTAACATATTTGAGGATTACATTGAGGCGCTTTCAAAATGCAATTTAAACGCAGGTAATGTTTCTTCAAACAGTATGTTCGTGGCGAACGATGAAAAGCAGCGCGAGAAAATGACGGCTGAATTTTATATGAATTACAAAAGAGATATTGAAACCTACGAGGAGCGTATTCAGCACTTCATTGACAACGGCTGCTCATCTGCTGCGGTTATTAACCGCTGGCTCAAAAAGATTGAGGCGTTAAAGGCTAAAAAATCGACCTATGAGCAGGTGCTCAAACGCCGGCTCGACGACCTTGACAAAGACTTTTCGCTGCTGCAAATGCAGTCGCAGGAATTGTCGCTCAGAGCAGTTAAGAACCAAATGGAAATGCCGTTAGCGGCATAAAAAAGCACCGTCTGTCCCAATCGGGATAGGCGGTGTTTCTTATGTTTTATCCGGCGTATATACCCTTTAAATATTTTTCGGTTTCAGACACAAAGCGGCGGGCATTTTGCAGTTGTAATGTTACTTCGTCCTTTGAGATGATATAAAAATCATCATAATCGCTGCCCTGCCTTACCTCGACTAAAGAATCGATTGTTTCGGATAATTCCTTCGGAAGAATTTCCGTCTTTAAATAAAGCCTTCTGAACTCGGCAATTATTCCCGAATGCTTTTTGGAATCAAATCCGTCAAGCGCCAAAACTGCCCTCATAGCGGAAAATACCGCATAATATGAACGGTTGGCAACCGTTTTATAATCCCCGATTTTCAGAATTTCATCGGCATAGCTAAGGCGTTCCTTTGCAATATCCAAACGGAGCTTTGAAATAGATATCTGTTCTTCAGACGGCAACCTTAACGCCCTCCTTTAATACAGACTGATAGAAAGGCAGTGCGTTTTTATACTGCTCAAATGTCTTCTTATCCTTTAGGGTTGCGGTAATGACCACATCGTTTTCAAGCCCCAATTCGCTTGTTGCCTTTATAATCGGCTTTTTATATCTGAACAGATCCTCGCGGTCAACATCCGCAATTATCATTATATCTATGTCCGAGGCGTCGTCATAATCGCCGCGGGCATATGAGCCGTATAAAATAACAGCCTGCAAATTATTACCAAAGGTATTTTTTGCAACCTCTGCTATTTTGCTTAATATACTGTTAAGCTTGCTTTGCGAACACACGAAAATCATCTCCTTACAATGCTATTATACCCTTTGAAAATAAAAAGGTCAATTATTAATTTACAATTCAGATTTTCACGCACTCATCAATAATATTTTCCACTATGCGCAGCATTTCGGGTGACAGCTTACGCATTTTATCCGACAGTATAAGCAGATCCTTGTCTACTATATCTCCCGTCAGAAGATAATCGGCGCTGACTTCAAGCGCCTTTGCAAGCTTTATAACATTTTCGGGTCTCATAGCGCGCTTGCCCGATTCCGCATAAGATACAAACTGCGGCGTAAGGTCGCCCTTTTCGGCTAACATTTCCTGTGTCATTCCAAGCTTTTTGCGGCGTTCGGTTATTCTTTTTCCTATTTCCAAAAGGTTTATTTCTTCATCTGTCATTATACCGTCCCTCTCTTTCCTGTTTAATTATATCCACAATATGATAAATTTTTAATCGCGTGTTGTTGATTTATATACACAGTATGCGATGTAATAAACAAAAAATGATTGGGGATATATTTATGCGTGAAAAAACAGCCTGTTTTACAGGACACAGAGAAATACCGAAAAGGGATATGCGGAAAATACGGCAAAATACATTGAACGCTATTATAAAGGCATACGAAAACGGGTACAGATATTTCGGTTCGGGCGGAGCAATAGGCTATGATTATGAAAAGAAAAATGTTATGTAAAGAAAACTATAAATAACCTATAAAATAAGAACATCTAAAAAAAATTCTTAACATAATAACCTTCAATTCTTACAATAGAAATGACTATTGTCAAAATTGGAGGTTATTAAAATGTTAAAAGAAAATCCTTGCGTTAATATATTATGCGAAGTGCTTCCGATATTCTGTGTGAATTCTACGCTTATCGCTTGATTTACTTCGCATAACATTTTTCTTTTCATAATCAAAATTATGTGAAGCTTCACATAACTTTGACCTGCTTGCCGCCGACTGCGTTTTACACCTAAAAAAGAAATATCCGGATATTCGGCTTATACTTGTTCTTCCCTGCCACGGACAAACCAAATACTGGTCGGATAAAGAAATACGGAAATACAATAAAATAAAGAAAAAAGCGGATAAGGTAGTTTTTACCTCCGAAGAATACTATGACGGTTGTATGCAAAAAAGAAACCGGCACATGGTAGACAACAGCAGCTTATGTATCTGTTATCTTACCAAGAATACCGGCGGTACTGCATATACGGTTAATTACGCTGAAAGGCACGGGCTAAAAATTATTAACACGGTAATTTAACCCACACTGTTAAGAATAGCGTCTATAACGCTGTAAAGCATATTTCTTTTAGCGTTATCCAGCTTGCCTATGCGTTCGTTGTATAAAGAATTTTGCACGGCGTATGAGTTTTCGGTTATGCCTACAAGCAATATATCCGTAGATATACCGATTGCGTTTGCAATTAAGACAAAGGTTGTAAGAGACGGAACCTTTTCCCCGCGCTCGATCATACCTATGTAATTAACGCTTTTACCTATTTTCTCTGCAAGCTGCTCCTGCGTAATTCCGATTTGTTTGCGGTATTTGCGAATATTCGCGCCTAATATTTTCGGTTCCATATATACACTTCCTGTTTTTTCCATATACTATTAGTATAGATTACAGGAAATTATATTTGAACAAACTATACGACACACAACTATACTATTTGTGTAGATTTTTGTTGAAAAATGTAGTATAATGTTTCTTGCAGCCGGAATCGCTAAACAAACAATTATTATTTTTTCGTGTGTTATTCTGTCTCTGGGCGTCCCGCTACGTGTGGTTGACTAAAATACAGAATACCCGATACTTTGAATTAAATTAGTGAAAAACTCCGCTGCACACAACCGCCGAAACGACGGTTGTGTTTTTATGTAAAAAGATAATTGAAAATATATTTTTGTATGGTATAATGGTATTCGTCTGCGGGGGTGCTTTGAATGAAAGAGAAATATTATATTGCGGTAAATACAGGCGAAAAATATCCGCTTTTAAAGGACACTCTTAACTATACCGAATTTTTCAGTGAGGCTATGGTTTTTAACGATATTGTGGCGGTATATGAATACATAGAACGGCACGGACTTGAAAAACTCGCAACCGTTATTAGGGCATAAAAAATCTGCTGACTTCTTGCGAAGCCGGCAGATTTTTTGTTTAAGCGCCAATGTAAAGGTCTATATCCTCAATAATATAGTTTGTTCCGGTTGTATGCAATGCCTCGAAACAGGAATAAAGATACTCCCAAACATGATATTTCCCAAACAGTTCTGAAAGCTGCTTTCCCGTAAGATGCTTTGCAGCCTTGTACTGCTCGGCGCAAAATATTATAAACTTTCCCTGAGCACTCATAAACTATCCCTCCGAACAAATGAATTTATGCAGTCGCTTTTCTTACACTTATTATTATAATCATCAAATAATAATAAGTCAATTAAAAGCTACTGTTGATCGCCTGTCGGCACAATAATCAGCTTGCCGTCAATCTTTATAAACGCCTTCGGTGTTTTGAATAATTCGGAGTATTTCCGTATCAGCTCATCGGGCAGGCTCGAAAAATCCAGTCTGTCCGGTGGAGCATAGCAAATAAAGAAATCTCCTGCGATTATGTCTGCTATTTCGCCGTTTTCATCATATACAACGCGGTTAAATTCCAGCCCGTCAATTTTGCCGGTATCATTCAGGATTATTACCGAGCCGTCATCAAACGGACTGTAAGCGCTTATTATTCCGCCTACCAGCCTTTGCATTTCTTTGAGCGTATGCTTGATTTCTATTACCTGCGGTCTTTTTCTGACTTGTATGTATAACACCTTCATCATTTCGTTCATACTGAAAATCCTTTCTTTTTTCGGCTTAATATTTGCATACTCACGCAGCAAGCTCTAATCCATACCGTTTGCAAACCTCTTTGACTATAAACTCCTCTTTTTCTTCGGCAAGCCGGTTAGCCTCCTCTTCGGCTTTTTGAGACTTTCTGCCCACTTCCTTCAGCATAAGCTTATATCCTTTACCGAGTGTAACCGTACTTGTGGAATATTCCGTACCATTACTTAACCGATCGGTTTTAAGCAGCGTAGGCGTACAGTGAAGATAATATCCACGGCGTTCATTGTCGCCGTTAAACCAATTGTGTCCGCCTTTGGAATAAAGGACCTCAAGGCAAAGGTTATTTTCGCTTTCGGTAGGCACTATGGGTATGTACTTTTTCATCTTAATTTTACTCCTTTTAAAAAACATTCATTTTTATTATTCTGCGCGAACTCTTGTTTGAGGCTTACTCCGACGTATATACATTTTCAAATAGATTCTGTATAACCAAACAACTCAAACGCACCGGGAACATACAACTTCCCGTTTTCCGAGCATTTGAAAATATCAAATATACTGTTGCCGGCAGCCGCATAAAATGCTTTATAATTGTAACGGTATTTTCGTGTTCTGCCTGCTATGTTATCAGCAACAAAAAAACCAAGTTCTGTATCTGTGCGGAGCTTTCGCGTGAGATATTTAAAATCACTGTTTTCCTTTTCGGAAAATAAACCGTATGGTGTGAAATGATAACCGCCATAGATAAATTCATTCTCTGCCGCTGGTGTCGCTTTTTGATTGGATGTAACATTGGCAGCATTTTGTTTTTCCATATAAACACAACCTATTCATTAAAATTATCCGGCACTCTGAACCAGCGGTATTGCGGTACAAGCCGCATATCCTCCGTAAATTCAGAGCAGTCTACAAGCACTATCGGATATCTGACGCGGACAGCCCTTACAGTTTCCTTTAACGGATAGCTCTTTGCAGGCAGATTGTTTTCCTTTAATATTCTGCACACCTGCTTTAAAACAGGCTCTCTGCCGTGAATGATATAACACTTCCCGGTCAGAGCCTCAAGATAATTCTGCGGGCTGTAAATTATATTGCTTTTAACATTTGTTTTCATTTTCACACTTTCTTTCCTATAACTTCAAGCGCTATTTCATCAGCGGACATATCTCCCAATCGGTAGATCTTATCGCAGAACGGGAGCAGGCTTTTGCCGCAGTCATCATCTGTGCTTAAAAGTATTCCGGTGACGGTAAGACGGTTTTTAAGCTTTGCCTCTGTAAAATGCTTTGCAAACTCATCGCTCACCTCGCATTCGCCGTCGGTTATGATTACGACATCCGCACTTTCAAAGCCGTTTGTCAAAAGCCCCAAAGCCTCGTTTAACGGCGATTCAAAATCCGTTCCGCCGCCGAAAAAATGCTCCGCCGCGGCTAACACATCGTCAGTCGTGTATTTCCCGCTTTCAAACACATCAGTCTTTACATTTCTGCTGCTTGCAAAGTGAACGAGCGCAAATTTCTTGTTCCCGTGCAGGGCAATATCCATAAGCGCCAGCGCAAAGGCCTTTACCCAGGGCGCTATCTCGCGGGTACTGCTGCTCTCATCTGCAAGGACTATAATATCCCCGTCGCCCTTAACGGACGGCTCGCGCCTGCGGTATTGCTGCAAATGCTTTTCGTAATACCGCTTAAAAAACAGTATTTCGGTTTCGGGAGCGCCGAGCAAAGCCAATTCCGAAGATAAACAGTTTGAAATATCGTTGCCGTAGGTAATATCGTACTTCTCGCCTAACCCGTATGAAAAGCTGTTTTTGCGTTTGTCCGCTATTATTTCACGGTATTTTCCGAGCATTACCGAAATCTTTTTAAGGGTATCGTTTTCGCGTACCCTGTCGAGCAGCGTCTCGTCTGTTTTGGCATTGCCGCCTGCGGCGTCATCATCACCGAAAGCCCGCAGCACCGCCGCCGTCTGACTTGCAGCGTCAAACGCTTTTTTAGCCGCAGCGGAAATATTGTCTGCTATTTCGGCAGAGATTTTTATGCGCTGTTCACGGAGCTTTTCGTTCAGATCCTTTATCTGCTTTTGCTTTTTAAAAACTTACTAAATTTCTGATTATCTTTTCATAAGTTGGTAAATGCCGATATATCCCGTATTTTAGGGCTTTATCGGTATTTTCTTTTTGGAAGATACCTTGCATAAGCTGGCATTTACCAGCATGAAAATGCAACCAAAAGTAGTAAATGAGTAGTAAATATAAGCTCCGATATTAACAAGCCAGTCTTTCCAGTTCTGCTTTTGCAGATTGAAATGTACCGTGTGCATAATAGCCAAGTGTCATGGTTATGTTAGCGTGTCCCATAAGATATTGCAGGGTGTTTGGGTTCATTCCTCTGTTTGCCATATTCGTACAGTAAGTATGTCGGAATGAATGTGGTGTGATGTTCGGTAACTTGTCCGTGTGATACTTGTTATACTTCTTAATTAGTCCTCGCACCATGCCCTCATAGTTTCCTGCAACTTTAGGTAAGCCCTCACGGTTCAAGAATAGGAAATTGCTATAACCACCTACAATCAACGGTTGTGCCTTTCCTCTGTTCTTTAGTATTCTTTGGATTGCTTGATAAGCCCGTTCTGTCAATGGAAGTTCTCGTTTTCCGTTTTTGGTCTTTGGCGTTTCAATATAGTAGCCGATTTCGCTGTCTTTCAATAACTGGTGGTCTATATTGAGTATTCTGTTCTGCATATCAATATGCGTCGTTAGTCCGCAAAATTCAGAAATACGAAGTCCCGTTTCCAGCAGAAGCACAACCTCAT